>OMBG01000452.1_pt1 | contig 21456 bp, 10 predicted proteins | sample 1674251 | NCBI WGS metagenome assembly OMBG01 (sample SAMEA103958153, study PRJEB25191) | human gut metagenome | reverse complement strand
AGAGATAGTAATAACCACCATGCTTCATGATGAAAGGAGCCTCGATGGCATTGGTACCGGCAAACTTAGAAGTAGGATTCGGTTCTGCAGAAGTATCGCCCACGGCATGACGACGGGCGATGGTCTGAGGCTTGGCGCCCTTCTTGACATGCATCGTCTTCTTATCCAGCTTGATCATCTGGATACCATCCCAGAAAGAGCCCCAGGTAAGCCAAGGGTTTCCCTTCTCATCAACAATGAAATTCGGATCGATGGCATTCCAGTTGTCTCTATCACCCTTGGAGGCGACGAGGCAGCCCTCATCCTTCCATCCATCCTTATCAGATAAGGAAGTATTGCTCAGCAAGCCGATGGCAGAAGTATTCTTGCCAAAGGTAGAACAGGAATAAGCCAGATACCACTTGTTCTTGAAGCGGATAACATCCGGAGCCCAGATATGCGTGGTAAAACCCGGCACACTATCATGCGTCCATGCCGGAATCTCGCTGTTCTTGAGCACGCCCTGAGGAACGATGGTCCAATGCTTGCGGTCGGTAGAGGTCATCTGCGTGATGCCATGACCTGTGCAGTAGAGATAGTACTTGCCATCCTCATACGCCATCACGGGGTCGTGGACAAAAGGAGTATCTACCACAATCGGTTCCTGCGGAGCATTCTGTGCCATCATCTGGCAACCACCTTTTACAACAGGAGCAGCAATGAACATTGCTGCTCCCAATAGTATTTTAGAAATCTTCATATAATTACACCTTATTATATATATAAGAGAATTACTTGTTCACAAATTTCTTTCCGTTCACAATCACTACACCCTTGTAGCTCTTGTCTACCTGCTGACCGGAGAGATTGAACCACTTGCCATCATTCTTCTTCTGAATAATGATAGGGTTCGAGATGCCTGTAGAAAGGCTTGAGCCGTCGATGTAAGACTTCTCGTTCACGAAGAAGAGAGTTACGTCTCCCTTAATTGTGTCAGAAGTCATACTAAAGGCATAATTATAAGTTTTCTTATCCTTTGTTATCGTAGCATTCACCTTGATGGTACCGCTTGCAACATACTCAACAACCATATCGACCAAAGAACCATTCATATCTTGCTTGAAATTAGTCCAATCGAAATTATTGTCCAAGGTAAACTGCACATTGGCTGTATTTTCATTGGTGTTACCACCCAATTTTGTAAACCATGCATAATTGTCGTTACGAAGCACGAAATACTCTGCATAATTAGAAGCTCCACGAGATGCCGATGCAGCAACCAATGCCCAATTGTCCCAATTATTAACCTCATCACTATAATTATAGAACTTGAACTCAGCCTTCTTGCCTGACTTCAAGACATAATCAGAAGAGAAGTTTGTCCAGAATCCTGCAGTCTTGTTTTTCTGCTGAGAAACAGGATAGTAAACCTGAGTCGTTTCCTCTGCCTCAGCATCGATGTTCAGGGTATAATCCTTAGTATATTCATAACCGTCCTTGCTGATAGTCATGGTCATGGTGACCTTACCCTTGCCTTTTACTACGCCCTCATCGGTCAGAATAGAAGGATTGCTTGACTTCCATGAAATGGTAGCACCGAGATGCCCCTCTGTAGGGAGCTTTGGTATAGAATTCAAAGTTGCACCATCTGCGAAAGGAACGCTGGTCTTATCCAATGTATATTTGATAGCCGCCTTGGCATCAGCCTTGCTTCCCCAGATACTCAAACCGCGAGTCTGCAAGCTGGCACCACCTGATGTAGCCAAACCATCAGAAGAACTGAGGGCTGTAAAGCAGAGCGCTTTGATATTGGTATAATCGATGGTCTGCTCGGTAAGCACACCCTTGAACTTCACCTCTGCATTGGCTGTAGCAACACCCTTCAAGGTAAGATTGATGTAGCTTGTACCGCTCACCAGTTCCCATTTTCCGGTATACTCGCCTGAGATAGAACCATCTGCATTGAGATGGATGGTAACAGGCTTCTCATAATCCATTGCTGCCGTATTCTGACGGTAAGGATGAGCTATTATCTGATAATCGCCCGCTACCTCTGTTGCATCATAGAGCTGCTGAGTGGCAATATCATTATCAGTATAAGTCTCGCCGCTAAACTCGTAAGGAGCAGCAACCAACCAGCCATCCTGGTTAACGAAGAGTTGATGTACACGAACCTCATGCTCCTCACTTCTGTTCAAGAAGCGGGTATGGTAAACGATGAGTGCTCGTCCCTTATGGTCTACGATGGCAGAGTTGTGTCCCTGAGCCAGTTCGGCATTAGGCATGGTTTCCCACTGGTAGTTGCCGAAGAGTTTCACACCCTCGTCGCGCTTGGCATCGCCACCGAAGTTGAGGATATACTTGCCATACATAGCATCAATGCCCGTTGAAGTAAGACAGTCCATATAAGGTCCATCAGGTTTCTCTGAACGGAAAACACGAATCTGATAGCCACCGGCAGCCGTCAAACCGCCATAACTCATAAAGAGATAATAATACTTGCCCACCTTCTGGATATAGCTAGCCTCGCCGGAAACACCCCAGCCACCAGCTATCTTCTTGCCGAAATAGGGGTCGCTGGTAGCATTTGCATCTGCCGCTTCCGCTGTAGTTGTTACTCCCTTCACCTGGTATGGGTAGGTATAAGTATAGTCACGAAGACCATTCTCCTTGTCAAGTTTAATCATGAAGATGCCTGCAAACCATGAGCCATAGCTCATCCAGAGATTGTCATCGTCATCATAGAACACGCATGGGTCGATACAGTTGGGACCATAAGGACTCCATTCGTCCGTGTTGTATCGCTGAGGCAGGGATGTGCAACCTGTAGCAATCGCCAAGTCGGTATTCTTCCAGTCACCTGAGGCTGCGAAACCATTGTGGGCATATCTTCCCGAAAAGCCTGAGCATACCACTGGTCCCTGATAAATCCAAGGTCCCTCGAGGTCGTCGGATATAAAGCACACGATGGTAGAGCACCAGTTGTCGCCATTCAGACTCATATACATACACCATTTCTTCATGGTCTTGTTGTAGATGACGTCTGGTGCCCACTGCATGCCTTTCACATTATTGCCTTTCGCCTGCCAGGCATGGGCATCGAAGTTAGGAAAATCGACTTCCTCGCCCTTACAGTTCTTCACCTTCTTCACCAATTGGGTAGAATAAGCGTCCTTGAAGTTCACTAATTTACCATTCACGTCAGCAAAAAGACTGTTGCTGGTTCCGGCATTCTCCTCACCCGTCTTAAAGGTTTTCCATATCTGATAGTTGCCCGTAGCATAAGTCTGGGCTCTGCCAAGATGCGAACCGTAGATATAATATAGAGGGTTGTTGGCATTAGAGCCCGTAACATCCATCACGATAGAAGGGTCATGCACTGCGATGCGCCCTGTTATCGTTTGGGTAGCGTATGCATTAGCCAGATCATTATCGGCGACAGGCGTCTGAGCCATAGCTCCGTTCATCGCCATCAGACTCATGACAGAAAGTAATAACTTCTTCATACGATTTCAAGTTTAAGATATGATTTTTTTAAACCAAGGAAGGTCTATGGTGTTTTCGCCATAGACCTCACCTAAAATATAATAATGTATATTGACAAAGATTACTTGCCGGTTGTTTCACCCTCAGTGGTGTCGTCCTTCTTTGGAGCATCAGAGAGTTCCCAACCTGCATTCTGTCCTAAGTTAGGATTCTTCTTGTAAGTGTCATCAGGCACTGGGAAGTAATAATTCTTAGGACAAGAGAACGCACGAGTAGGATGGGTATTATCGTTGCGATAAGTATATACCTGGCTCTCATTAGGAGTTACAACAACGCTATAGATGTTGTAAACCTGCTTGTAGCGTGGCTCACTCTTCTCTGTAGCAGCACTCTTGCCATCAAACAATTTCCAGCGGCGCTCATCGAAGAAACGATGATCCTCGAAAGCCAACTCGATGCGGCGCTCGTTGCGGATACGCTCACGAAGCTGCTCCTTGGTCATACCCTTGTAAGCAGGCATACCCACACGGGCACGAACCTGGTTTACATAGCCGTAGGCAGCTTCAGGCCCCTTTGCCTCGTTCAATGCCTCTGCTGCATTAAGCAGAATCTCCGCATAGCGGAAGATAGGGCAAGCGGTAACGAATGTGGTAGGGTTCTTGAAGCTCATATTGTGAACGAACTTCTTAGAGTAGTAACCGGTAGTGGTACCACCATGAAGATCCTGGTAGTCTTTGCCACCTACAGATACATCCACGGCACGCTCCTCGTCCTGACTCTTGTCACCCCAGATACTTCCCTGGTGGAAGATGGTCTGCTCCAGACGTGGGTCACGGTTCTTGTATGGATCCTGGTCGTTGTAAGAAGGATCCTGGTCGATAGGAAGGCCATTAATGGTCTCGTAAGAATCAACCAGATTCTGTGTAGGGTTTACACGACCGGTAGAGTTCACATTACCGGAGAAACCACAAGGAGTGTTGAACATCTCAATTTCTCGTGTATTCCACTCACTGCGGCTGAGGATATACTCAGGATTCAGATGAGGGGTACTGGTGAAGCACTCATAATAGTTCTTGTTAGGGTTGTTATCGCTTGTAGTGTACAGACGATAAGGATTGGCGGAACTCTTGTTGGCATTGATGAAAGCGAGGGCTGCATCAGCAGCTTCCTGCCACCAGGTAACATCATTTGTAGGATTGTTCAGTGCAGAAGCACGATAGAGCAATGCTCTTGACTTCAATGCATAGACAGCAGCACCATTGATACGTCCCCAGTTCTCATTTTCATTGCTGTAACGGAATGGGAGTGCACCACTCTTGATGATGGCATCGCATTCATCAGCAACCCATTTCAATGCTTCAGGAGCTGGAGTACGGGCAATAGAAGCAGCCTCTGCATTATCCAACACATGATCCTCGATAGGCACTGCACCGAAATAGCCAATCATATCGAAATGAAGGATGGCACGAATGAAACGCGCCTCTGCCTTGTAACGATCGCAGAGTTTGTTGTCGTCACCGCTTTTCTCAGCATTTCCGATGACACTCTCACGTGCCTTTGAAATGAAGTCGTTGCAGACACGGATGCCCTTCAGGTCGTTGCTCCAATAATTCTCAGCAAACCAATGGTTCTTGGCATCATATGAATCGTTCAACACACTGTGATAGTAATGCACATTCCAGTAAGAGATGGCATTATCGGTCATACAGTCACGAGAAGCAGCACGGAACTGACCATCGGTATATCCCGCAAAGGCATCAGGCAAATAGGTATAGGCATTTGCCAAGACACCACGGGTACGGTCGTAGTTGCTGTAGATGTTCTCGTCGGTATAAGTCAAGTCGACTTCCTTATCGAGGATGTCGCTGCAGGAGGTCATACCTCCTACAGCCAGCATCGCCAATGATATATTAACTAATATCTTTTTCATATTCGTTTTTGATAAAATTGATTAGAAACCAATGTTAATACCAAATGTAAATGACTTTGTCTTTGGATACCACCAGCAGTAGCTCAATGGCTTCTCTGGGTCTACATCATCTGGCAGACTGCTAAAGGTAGCAATATTGTAAGCGCTGAAGTAAACGCGGCACTTAGTCATCCACAACTTAGAAATCAACTTAGCAGGCAAAGAGTATCCTACCTCAATATTACGGATAGACCAGAAGTTACCATTGCGTACCCAAATATTGTTCTGGTAAGAACCTGTAGCACGGTCTGAATCAACTGCATCGAATCCATTATAAACAGGACGTGGATAAGTAGCATTCACGTTGCGAGGATCAGAAGGGTCATCAGTATAGTAACCCCAAGCCTTTGTTACCTCATGGGTACCCATGTTACTCCAACCACTGTAGCTGATAGCCGGTGAAAGGAATACAGAGCGACGGAGATAAGCATTCACAATCATGCGGGCATCGAAGCCCTTATACTCGAAACCGAAGTTGAAGGTTGGAATCATCTCAGGAATGATGGTATATGAATCTGGTACCATATCCTTTGAGTCGATCACGCGGTCACCATTGATATCCTTGAACACCGCTGTACCCAACTGCTGTGCTCCATTAGAGAAACTGTTGTATGGATACTTTTCCGGATGGTCGATGGCATCCTGCTGAGAGGTTGCAATCAGGTTTGGATCAGAAGCCCACTGGTCGAACTTATAGATGTTCCATCCACCCACACGGTTGGTACCTGTCTGAGCCTGCTCATAGAGTTCGGCTACCGAAGTATTGTCATAGATTCTATGACCTGCCTTGCGCTGCCACTCTACATCTGGTGCAGTTTCATCGATATCGGTAACCTTGTTGGTATTGAAGGTAAGCTGACCCTCGATAAAGTACTTAAAGTCCTTGCCGATATTGCCACGATGACCGAGAACGAGTTCGTAACCGCGGCTTTCAACCTTACCGTATGAATCCTGTGCTACAGGCACACCAAGTATGGTCTCTGGAATGGTTGAACGGGATACCAGGATGTTAGAACGCCACTCCTTGAAGATATCGAAGCTACCATAGAGTTTGCTGTTCCAGAGGTTCCAGTCAATACCGAGGTTTACCATCTTGGAGATTTCCCACTTACTGTTGGCATTACCGGTCTTGCTCTCAGCATAGCCATTCACAAGAGTTCCGTTATAACCGAAACCGTAACCGGTAGCTGTACCATAGATACTCTGATATGGGTAACGGCCTGCACCAGTAGATGATTGACCTGCCTCACCATAAGAAGCACGGAGCTTGAGAAGATTGACAAAGCCAAGTTTCTTCATCCAGGATTCCTCTGAGAGTACCCATCCTGCAGATGCACCCCAGAAGGTACCCCAACGGTCGTCTGGTGAGAAGTTATCACATCCCATACGAGAGAGGTTGACTGAGGCGATATACTTGTTGGCATAGTCGTATGTTCCCTGGAAGTTGTATGCCAGATAGCGGTTTGAAGATGCACTCTGCTGGGTTGAGTAATCTGAACCTGCTTCCTCATTACGGTAGTAACGGGCAAAGGCACGGGCATCTACATTGTGCTTACCGAAACTGTTCTTGTAACTTACACCACCAAACAAATTCAGGTTGTAGTAGTAACCACGCTGATTAGCTGATGGGTTGCTCAAAGCTGCCTTGGTTGTATATTTGGTATACTTGAACTGGCTGACATCGGTAACCGCCAGGTTTTCGTAGTCGTAGTTCCATGAATCCATCTGAGCAGTCTGTGTTGACTCGAAAGTCTCGTATGCATCGAAGCTGACTGTACCGAACAAGCCTAAGCCCTTCAATACTGGACTCAAATCGTACTTGGCATTCAAGGTAGAATACAAGTTACGGCGGCGGTTCTTCTCCAAACCGGAACCACCCAGGTAACGTACTGGGTTGTTGGCTGTAGATGAAGAATAGATACTTCCGTCAGGGTTATGGGTAGGAGCCATAGGGTTTGCCTCGATTACACCGAAAGTAACGAGGTTGAACACAGGCTCAGTAGGCTGAGAGATGTTATCTATACGTCCACCCAAGTCGAGAGATACGTTCAGATACTTGGATACATCAATATCAATGTTAGAACGGAGATTCCAGCGGTTCAGTACGTGCTGAGTGCTGTAACCATCATTCATTTCAGTACCCTCGGTATTCCACATACCCTCCTGGCGCAGGTAAGAGAAGCTTACATAGTAGCGGGCACGCTGGTTACCGCCACTAATCTGCAGGTTGGTGCGATACTGCGGTGCAGCTTCACGATACAACTGGTCTGCCCAAGATGTATTGAAGTACTGGTACTTGCGGATATCATCGTCAGCAAACGTTCCACCATCACATACATACTTGTAGTTGTCGAGCTGTTCCTGGGTGTACATCGGATCCATACCGCTCAGATAGCGTACCTGGTTACGGGTCATCGCCATGTTGTAAGAGTTCTGAACCTCCATCTTGTTGGCGAGGGTCTGGAAACCGACTTCCTGAGTGAAATCAATCTTAGTCTTACCGGCATTACCGCGCTTGGTAGTAACCAAAATCACACCATTGGCACCACGCATACCATAGATAGAAGAAGCGGCAGCATCCTTCAGTACGGTGATGCTCTCGATAGGATAAGCATCGAGGAAGGAGAGGTCACGCTCTACGTTGTCCACGATAATCAGTGGAGAACGGGCACTCTGGTTGGTGGTACGGATACCACGGATAAAGAGGAAGCTCTCCGACCATCCTGGCTCAGAAGACCATTCGTAAGTCTCCACACCATTCAGTGTTGAGGTGAAGGCATTCTGAAGAATAGTAACAGGATGCTTCTGCAATTCCTCGCCTGAAACAACCGAACGGGAATCAGTCAAGATTTTCTTTTTCTGCTCGCCGAAAGGAACAGGAGCGAGATGCTCATACTCGTCAGCATCATCTTCCATCTTGATGACGTATGTACCGTCAAAAGTGGTCACCTTCTCCTGCGCATTCTTGTAACCTACGCTACTTACGCAGATTTCATCGCTAGGAGTTACCTTCTTCAATGTAAAGTAACCTTCCTTGTCGGTCAGGGCAATGCGGCTTTCCTCTGCCACGTTGACAACAGCTCCAGGGATTGGTTCACCCTGGCTGTTGACGATTCGGCCTTTGAGCACCTGCTCCTGTGCCAAGACTGAGCTTGAAGCACAGAGAAGTGCACTCAGCATCAAGACTTTGCTTGATGAAGATACCTTATTATATATATTCTGAATATTATTCATACGATTCTATCATTAAAAGAGTTATTCTTTCCAACCATCGTTCTGGAAGTTCTGACCAATCTTCCAAACCTCAGCCTCTGGGATTGGATAGAGGTAGAACTTGTCTTGCCACTTGCGGTGCTGGGCTACCTTACGGGTAATGGTGCCATCTGCTGCCACGTTTACACCGTAGATATCACGGCCGAGCGCATCGCCTGCTACGTTCCAGCGACGTACATCCCACCAGCGGTGCTCCTCGAAAGCAAGTTCGATGGTACGCTCCTTGTGGATGAAATTGCGCATAGCTGTCTGGGAATTCAAGTCTGCACGGTCGGCTACATTACCGATGATACCGCCACGATGACGAATCTGGTCGAGCAGGTTGCAAACCTGTGTCTTGTTGCCTGCATAGTCAGCCTCGTTCAAAGCCTCAGCATAGCTCAGGAGGATTTCGCTATAGGTGAAGATTCTCCAAAGACGCTTGGCTGTACCGCTGTGGTTGCTGCTCAGGATGGTCTCAGGAATATACTTGCGTACATAGTAACCTGTTGGAGTAGCATTCTGGTTGCCGATAGGATTATCGCGATGACCATAAACCACATCAATGACATTGGTCTTGGTGCTGGTAGCCTGACCCCACTCACAACCATTGTAAAGAATGGTAGCTGCGAGGCGTGGATCACGGTTCTTCCACATCTTCTGCTCTGTATAACCGCTCTCTTCGTTGATGATAGGCTTGCCGTTTACATAAACCGGAGCACCTGTTGCATCATACTGCTTGAAAGGAGCTGAACCATCTTCCATATCATACATATCTACGAGGTTCTGGCTTGGACAAAGACCACCCTGTCCACCTTCACCTACAGGAGTATCGGTAGAAATACCGCTCCAACCGATGGCTACATCGTTGCGGAAGAAGATAACCTCAGGGTTCTTGTCGGTATAAGTGTTGAGCAACCAGGCATTGTTGTAGGCTGCTACACCACCGTTGGTACGATCTTCCAACTTATAGTTCTCACCATAGTCAGCGATGAAGCCCGCAGCTGCGTCTGCAGCCTGCTGCCAGGTAACACCGCTCTGTGCTGAGTAGCGTGGACTTGCCATGTAGAGCATCATGCGAACATAGAGGGCACGTGCTGTAGGCTGGTTTACCTCACCTGCATAGGTAGCATCGCTGGTCTCTGCGTAAGTCTTCAAACTGCTCTCGCATTCCTTCACCTCCTTGAAGAGATAATCCATGAAGGTCTTGAGGTCAGGGCGCTCTGTATAACCTGTCATCAGGTCACCGTTAGGGTCGAGCTCGGTTGTAACCAATGGCACAGGACCATAGCGGAGGAACAGTTCCCAGTAGAAATAGGCACGGAGGAAACGGGCCTCTGCAATATAGTTTGCCTTACGTGAATTGTAAAGTTCTACGTCAATATCTGCAGGGCGAAGTTTGTTCTCTGTGTCCTGCTCCAATGTGTTGATGGTGATATTGCACTTGCGAATACCACGATAGCGACTCTCCCAAGGAGAAGTCAACTCTGCTGCACCGCCACCACCATAATAGTTACCTATATTGAATGTGGTACGTGTACCTGATGTACCGATACTTGATTCAGCCAGGTCGGTAGCAGCATCCATCCATGAGTTGTTCACGCGGTTGGCACCGTGAAGCAGGAAGTTGTAAGTATCGTTGTGGTTCTCTTCCAACAGAGTGAAGTTACCCAACACCTCAGCTTTTGTCAACTCATTGCTTGGCTGCTTGTCGAGGAAATTGCCAAAGGCGTCTTCGCAAGAGGTGAGCGTCATTGCTCCCATAACGAGCGCCAAAGCAAATATACTATATTTCTTCATTTTCGATTCTTTTTGAATGTTCTTGAATTAGAATACGACATTGAAACCTACGTTGACGGTCTTCAAGAGTGGATAACGGTTTGAACCGTTACTCTCCGGGTCAACCAAGTCGTCGAGATGATCCCATGTAAAGAGGTTGTTGGCATTGATGTAGAAGCGGACATTGCTCATACCGACATGCTTGATCAACTCCTTAGGGAATGTATAGCTCAACTCGATGTTCTTCAGACGGACGAATGAACCGTTCTTCAGGAAGAATGAGTTCTGGCGCTGGTTGTGGTCACCGTTGCTACCGTAATGGAGCAATGGATAGGTAGCAGTAGCCAGGTTCTCTGCCTCGCTCTTTGCAGGGTTCCAGCGGTTCAGGTGGATATCCTTTACCTTACCGTTGTTCTGGAAGGCGAACATCGCATCGCTGTCGTAGTAACGGGATACATGATCTACACCCTGGAACATTACTTCGAAACCGATGCCCTTATAGTTGGCGCCGAGTGTCAGAGCGTATGTGTTCTCTGGAATATCGCTGTAGCCGATGAATGTCTCATCACGGTCATCGATGAAGCCATCGTTATTCATATCCTTGTACTTCAGGTCACCAACCTTTACGTTTCCGTAAGTTGATACAGGGAAGTTAGGATTATCCAAGTCGGCCTGTGTTACGAAGCCCTCGCATACCAAACCGAAGTACTGGTTGATTGGGTGACCTTCGCGCTTGCGGTAAGCGGTCTTGTAAGCAGGCTCATCCATATTCTTGATCTTGTTGGCTGCATGAGAGAAGGTAACACCTACATTATAGGTGAAGTCCTTGCCGATGTGGTTGAAGTGATGGAGTTCCAACTCGTAACCCTTGTTCTGAGTTTTTCCGAGGTTTCCGGCAGCCATCGTTACACCTACCCACTGTGGACGACTCAAATATTCTGTCAGGATATCGTTACGGTTCTCAACGAAGTAGTCGAAGTTACCGGTCAGCATACCATTGAACAAGCCGAACTCCAAACCTACGTTGAACTTCTTGGCACGCTCCCAGGTTACACCATAGTTAGGATACTGGCTCTCGAAGATACCGGTTGTACCAGTATTACCGAAGTAGTAATCGTTTGTAATCTGGTTCCACTTTTCCTCATAGAGGAAGCGCTGAGCCACACCACCTACTGTATAAACGTCGTTACCAACCTCACCGTAAGATGCACGGATCTTCAAGTTGTTCAACCAGTTTTCTGTTGGCTTCATAAACTCTTCCTGAGTTACACGCCAACCGAGTGAGAATGCAGGGAAGAAACCGAAGCGCTTGCCCTTGAGGAAGTTCTCTGAACCGTTGTAACCAACGTTAACCTCAGCGAGATACTTGTCATCATAACCGTAAGTTACACGACCTACGAGACCCTGATAGCGCTTAGCCAGGTCTGAATTGTAACGGTAGTCGTTCTGGTTGTAAAGTACCATACCTGTAACGTCGTGCTTACCAAACTTGCGGGCGTAGTTGATCTGACCCTCCATATAGAGTTTGTATGTAGTAGAAGAAGCCTTAGAGTAGGCCAGGTCGCCATCTACATTATACTTGGTATAAGCATCTGCACTGGTAAAGTTGTTGCGGTCGTTCAACTCATAAGTTGCAAAAGCTGCACCGAATGTCTTCTTATAATAAGAGTCATAGTCGAATGAAACCATACCACGGGCAGAAAGACCAGGAGTCAACCAGTCCATCTTGTAGTCTGCGATGAAGTTAGTTTCATTGATGGTATTGGTTCCACGATAGTATCCACCCTTGGCAAGGGCAGCCACTACGTTGTCCTGATATACGGCTGTACCACCATAGAGAGTCTTGGTAGTCTCACCATTCTGTACCTCGTAAGATACAGGGAAGATCCAACCTGGAGTATGGTTGATACGTGCGAAGATATCATAGTTGGTTGAACTCTCGTTGGTGTTAGAACCATGACGGTTCTCGAAACGTGTACCGAAGTTTACGCTGAATGTCAGATCCTTAGAGAGGAAGAAGTCCATGTTGGCACGGAAAGCGTAACGGTTGTAACCAGGGCTTGAAGAGTTGCCGTATGTATCCTGGCTGAGGTTCTTGATCAAAGATCCCTGGTTGTACATTTCACCAGATACATAATAGCGCATACGTTTCGTACCACCACGTACACTTACATTATAGCGCTGAGAAGGAGCCCAGTTATTGAGCACCTCATCATACCAATCTACATTAGGATAGAGAAGCGCATCAGCACCAGTCAACTCGCCGGCGCAGCTCTTGCGGTACATTTCGATATCAGAAGCTGAATACTGTGATGGAAGGCCATCATTCTTCAGAGCCTCCTCGAGGAGAGTTACAGAGTCGTAAGAATTCAGATAGTGTGGCTTACGGGTTGGAGTACCCCACATAAAGTTGCTGGTCAAACTAACCTCTGGCTTCATATCCTTACCACGCTTGGTAGTAACGAGGATGACACCATTCGCACCACGCACACCATAAACAGCTGTAGCAGAAGCATCCTTCAATACAGAGATACTCTCGATATCATCAGGAGCCACCTGAGAGAAAGCACGCTCTACACCATCTACCATGACCAATGGAGCACCGTCGCCAGCGAAGGTAGCACGACCACGGATGTTGATGGTAGCGTCATCGGCACCAGGAGCACCAGATACCTGGGTTGTTACGACACCTGGAATCTTACCGGCAATAGCCTGTGTTACGTTGGCTGTAGGGGTATTCAAGAGGTCATCTGAACTAACCTGAGAGATAGCACCTACGACACTCTCCTTCTTCTGATGACCGTAACCAACGACTACGACCTCATTGATTTTCTGACTTTCGTCCTTGAGAACCACCTTGATATTACGCTGATTGCCTACACGGATGTTCTGAGCAACCATACCGATATAAGAGATTTTCAAAGTAGCGTTCTCGTTCTTCACCTGAATCTTGAAGTTACCGTCGAAATCAGTAACAACACCATTGGTTGTCAATGCTTCCATAACAGTAGCACCGATGATAGGCTCACCCGATTCATCTGACACATTACCAGATACGGTAACCTGTGCTGATGCTCCTAAAGTAAGGAGCACCAGTGTCAGGGTCAAGAATAACTTATGCAATATGTTATTGTTCATTGTTTATTCTATTTTGGTTATTATTCTGCAAAGTTAGTATTGAACCATGGATATGTTCTAACCTGCTTGATAACTTGATAAGACTTTTCATTTGTCAAGAAGACATAAAGCGGTTTACCCTCAAGTCCATCAACAAAGAAAGACATCTGAGGCAAAGACTCTCCCTGAGCTGTCACAACATCAGCTGTCATATCAACTCTATCACCAACACGTTTGAAATCAAGAGTAACAGTAGCACCATTAATATCTGTCTTCCAAGTATCCCAATTGTAGGTAGCTGTTACATTATCTCCATTCGTTGGTATATTATCTCCCCATGTCCAAGCATCTGCTCTACAAACTGCATACTCTAAATATCCAGCCTCACCAAAAGGAGTGTTTGTGAATGCAACTACATAATTTTCCCAATTCTCTCCACCTGCAGTTGTATTGACAAATTGAATTGTCAAACGTGAACGCTCTGCAGAAAGGTCATACATTTCAGATTTCTTATCAAAGAATGCTGAAGAATTATCATCAGAACCGATTGTATATGCACCATCTTTATAATTAACAGATGTATAAGTCTCGGCCTTTTCAAATGTCAAGAATGACTTTTCTAGAGTTACAAAAGTACCCCATTCTTCTGTAGGAGCTTCCTTTTGAGTATCAAATGTACAAACTGGTAGTTTAGAACCACTTGCAGTTGTCACATATTGTTCAACATGGAACATTTTACCAGTACGAGTAACATAAAGGTCTACTGTTGCTCCCTTCATATCAGCAATCCATGAATCCCAATTATAACTTGCAGAAACGCCTTGAGCGTCGCCATTGAGGAGTGAGCCCCAACTCCAAGCATCACCACGACATATCTCATATTCAATATATCCATTATCGCCAAAAGCTACACCATTTGTTATGGCAAGAACCCATGTTTCATAATTTTTTGCAGCATTATTATTGCAAGTAAAACGGTAATGAACAGTACCATTACCTTTCATTTGAATATTTGGAGTTTTAGGATCAAAGAATCCGGAACTAAAATCTTCATTACCGATAGATTCTTGTTCTTTCCAAATGAAACTGCTACCTCCATTACCACCAATGGTCTTATTCCAATCCTTCTCTTCCATCATGTTACGAATCAGGGTAACATTATCGATAGAAACTGTGTTGGTCTCTTCGGCTGTCAACTTGCTGTCTCCACCTATATATATATAAGGTAAAGAGTTGATGGAATCAACCAAGGTCTTGTACTGGAAAGAGGTAGCACTTGATGATGTCTGATAACCAGAAAGGCTCTTCTTACCATCAACGTAGAGCTGGTAACCTTCAGTAGAAAGCTGAAGGGCAACGAAATGCCACTCATTAGGAGAGAGAATACCTGTCTTCACAGAAGCAGGGTCATTCTCATTCAGGTTCAAACTCTGCAACTGGGTAGGCTTGTTGTAAACCACCTGACCATTGGCAGTGATATAGAAGTGAGCACTGATATCATTACCAGCAGCATCCTTCTCATCTGAACCAAATGAGATAAGAGGTCGGGTCAAGTCAACATCGGCGACTGTTCCGTCCTCAGCTACGGCTGCATCAATCTTTACAGCGAAAGTGATGGCAGCACCATTTTGCAACTTCACACCATTGAAAGGATTGGCAATCTTGGCACCACCCTTACCATTGATGTGCAATACATTACTTGCGAGGGTCTCATCATTGGTCACCTCACATGACTCATCGTGACTTATCATGTCTGAATACTCAGGTTTCTCTTCTGAATACTCAAAGTCATAAGTTGCCACTGTTGTCTTAGATGGGTAAATCTGTCCGCCAGCAGGATCGTCCTGTCGGTCCCAGTCATCACCACAAGCAGTGAAACTTAATGCCACCATGATAGCACAAGCAAACGAAAGTAAAGTTTTTCTTAACTTCATAACTTAACGCCTTTAGGTTGTTTGTTTACTATTCAAATAGGTTATTTAAAATTCTTAAATCCTTTTTCAGTGGCAAAAGTACAATTAACCGGATTATATTGGGTGGACAATTGGGTTTTATAGGTGGACAAAACGCATAAACAGTGGATTTTTAAGGATATTACGTGCTTATCCACCAGTTGTGTACCCACACATACAAAACAAGGGGTTACTTGACTTATATCAAGCAGCCCCTCAGTCTTATTTTATTTACTTAACAAATTATCACATCCAGGAACATTATTTCTCCGAAGAATCCAAGGAGAACTATGCCATATCTGAACCCTGAGAATCCAACTGATCCTTATATGCAGTCGGCGAGATGCCAAACTGCCTGGTGAAGCAACGGGTGAAATACTTGGGATCGTTGAAGCCTACACGGTAGGCTATCTCCGTTATATTTCGGTTGGAAGTTTTATCTGCCATCATCTTGCGCGAGATGTCGAGACGGTAGTTACGGATAAACTGGGCTGTTGGCAAGCCTGTCTCCTTGGAGAGATTCTTGCTCAGTACACTGCGGGATATACCCAAGGTATCTGCCAGTTCCTGTACACCAAACTCCGAATTATCGTAATTCTTCTCCATCACATCCATCACTTCTTCCATGAATGGACGCATAGTCTCCTCTACCATCTTCCTGTCAGCCTCAATGCTCTTTTTCTGACTGTCCTGATAACGCTTCTGGTTCTGCAGAATCATCTGGATGCGACTCTGCAGCTTTTCTGGTTCATCACTTTCCTTCATCGCAGCCTCGATAGGACGGTACAAAGCCTCTACTTCCTCTTCGCGCATCTTGTTGAGACGGCGCACATAAGCATATTGGAGCAAGGCGATGATACCTATTATAATAAGGGTAACAAACCACCAGCTCTTCCAGAAATAAGGAGTAATCTGAACTTCTACAGAGATCACCTGCTCCTTGTCGGAATTGATAGATGGGATATATTTCACCTCAAACTTATAGTCTCCAGCTGGCAGAGTGGAATAACGCACACTATGCTGACCAGCCTTGAGTTGAACCCACTCATTCTCGTATCCCTTCATGCGATAAAGGTACACGCCCTGTGTCTCGCAGCCATAATTGAGCGCTGAGAAAAAGAGGGTGAACGACTTATCACTCTCATGGATACGCAACTTTCTGGCGATGGAGATGTCTTCTTCCAGATAATCGCTGCCGGCAAAGACAGGCTGGTTATCTACCAGAAGTTCGGTAAAGCACAACTTACCCGTCTGATGCACAGAACGGTTTATGCCCTTTACAGCCATCATACCCGCATCGGTTCCCAGGAATATCTCGCCCTTGGCATTGCGGATGGCACCATTGAAATAGAACTGCGAACTGATCAGACCGTCTTCACGGGAGAAACTGCAGAAAGCCTCGGTCTTCGGATTGAAGATAGAGAGTCCGTTATCGGTAGCTATCCACAACATACCCTGGTTATCCTCTACAATACCCTTCACGATATTGTTGGCAAGTCCGTTATTGGTGGTATACGACTTCACTTGAGGCTTTCCGTTTTTATCGCTGGTATAGCAATACAGACCGTAGCCGTTACTGCCCATCCATATCTTTCCATCCTTAGCCTGGCAGAAAGACAATATCTTATCGAAGACTCCACTCTTCGGATTGTCGAGTTTATACTGATGATACGTCACAGCGAAATCGCCCTTGCCATGAGCACGCGACTTGAGGTCGACCTCTACCATTCCCCGCACACAACCCATCAGGAGTTTGCCCTTTCGGGTTATCAGAGAACCAATGCAGCCGCGCACATTCTGGCATCCCCTGAAAGGTTCGATGAGTTGGCGGCGCTTCATATCATAGAAGAAGAGGCCGTCATTGGTTCCGAGCCACATACCATCATTGATAGGATCGTAAGCCAAGGCACCGGCAAAGTTGAGTAAATGCTGATGCTTAGCATCTATCACCAGAGGAATAATCTTGCCCGGCTGACTGAGATTCATCACAGCAAAGCCCCTTCCCCAGGTACCAATCCAGAGCTGATTGCGGTTATCGGCTGCAAGAACCGAGACGGTATTATGCGGCAAACCGGAATTTGCCACCGTATAATGAACAAAGTTCATGCTGCCTGGAGTCAAGGCATTGAGACCTCCCTCTACAGTTCCTACCCACAGGGTTCCGTCGGCTGCCGCATACATAGCATTGACAGCATTAGGAGAGATACTGCCCGGGTTGGCGGGGTCGTGACGGTAGAATTCCAAATTCAGCTGACGTGGAGCCAACTTGATAACACCACCTGTCTCGGAACCTACCCATATCTGCCCGTTCTTTGAGAAAAGACTGTTGATAAAGTTGCTGCTCAGCGGATTCACAGCCGTAGCAGTGTTCCAATGTTCTATCTCTCCGGTCTTATCATTGAAGATATCTACGCCACAGAGCGTTCCTACCAGAAGTTTGTCATCTGGAGAAACGGCAAGGTTCGTCACTACTTCGTGCTGGAGCGAATGGTCGGTAGCAGAGCAATGGAATTCCTGCTTGCCACTATTAAACAATCCGCGATTCGTACCCATCCATATCTTACCATGATAATAAATAAGCGCCCCCCCATACCGACCTTCGAGCGGAGGGAACAGGGATGAGATATTCTTTGCTACGAGCCGATTGTTCTTCACAGAAAACTCGCTCACCACTCCATTGTTGCATAATACAACCGTTCCTCTGCGATAGACATCACAGATTCCGAGGTCGGGAGCATTATAAGGATAGGATGTGGACAAGACGCTGTTCACCTCGCCCTTTTCGTTAAAGCCGAAACGGGTAAGCTGGTTGAAAGAAAGCATCCATATATTGCCCTTTGCATCACAATATGTTCGGGTGCAAAGGTTCTTGAATACTTTGTTGAATTTTGCCTCTACCTGGCTGTTCTCACAAGGTGGAACAACAGGCTGCATCGTTTTGAGGTCGAGCACCTGCGGACCTTCTTCGAAAGCCACCCAAAGGCGCTTGAAATGATCTTCGCAAGTATTGCGGCAGCTGTTGCTTCGCAGACTGATACCAGGAGCCCCCAAACCGAAGTTCATGAAATTGAAGCCATCGTAGCGCACCAGTCCACCACCATGCGTACTGATCCATACGAAGCCGTAAGAGTCCTGAAAGATATCATCAGCAAAATTATTCGGCATACCTGCAGCCATATTGAGATAGCTTACATTATAGCGACTAGGCAGCCCACCTTGCGCCCAACTGCTCAAGGTTATGAAAAGAATGCTTATTATAGAAAAAATGTATCTAATCATTAACTATTCTTTTGCTCTTTTCTGTCTTCTATCTTAACGTAAATGAAAGAACCAACAGCAATCAAAGCCAGAAATATATACATTCCTAATAATCCGTAATCCATATTATTGCCTTTTCTGTTCTTTGCGATCATCAATTTTGGCATAAATAAATATTCCTGCTGCCAAAAGCAACAAAAAGCCATACATAATAAACAATCCAATATCCATATTATTTTCCTTTCTTTTTATTATTTTTATCTTTGTCCTTTCGTAAACAGTACAATCCTAAGGCAAACAGCAATGCCGCAACTAGAACTGCACCTATTACAACCCATGTTGAGTCTTCTTGACCAAACATTTTGGCTAAAACATAGCCCGTTATTAAATATTTAGATATATCTAATAGCCATTTTCCGATTTCTCCAAACATTTTTATTAAGTTTTTAAACTTCTGATTGCAAAAGTACGAAGAAAAAATGAAACGAAAGAATTTTTATCAAGAAAAAAACGTTCCTAGAAGTGTAAATTTACAACTCTAGGAACGTTCATATAGGAATATACTTGCATTTTAGAACTCAAGAATCATGCTCTGGCGAGGACGGAGCTTCACGTTCTTGTTGATAAGAACAGTGCGACCGTTTGTAACATCCGTAGCCTTGTCATGAGAACCGATAATCTCTGCATAACGGGAAACATTCAGCTCGTTTGCCTCGTTCTTGCCGTTGATAACCGTCATCACATTCTTCCCCTTATACTGGCGGGCAATTACGTAAACACCCTTCTGAGGACAGAACTGGGTCTGCTTGCCCTTGGTAATCACTTCATTGCCCTGACGCCAGTGCAACAGGTTGCTGAGCCAGTTGAACATCTGGTTTTCTGCCTGTGTTCTTCCTTCGGCAGTAAAGGCATTGTGCTTATCACCAGCCCAACCGCCAGGGAAGTCCTTGCGTACATTGCCATCGGTTACACTCTTGGTACCGTTCATCAGCACCTCTGTACCATAATAGAGCTGAGGAGTGCGATTGATGGTAAGAAGCAATGACAGCGCCTGCTTCAGAGCCAGAGTATCCTTGCCTTCACCCAGAAAGCGGTCGGTATCATGATTCTCGATGAATGCCATTACGCTCTTTGGATTAGGATAGAGATAGTCGTAGCAGAACACGTTGTAGAGACGGTTCATGCCGTTCCACCAGTCATCGGTCTCCTCTTTCTTTGCACTGTTGATGCGGTCGAAGAAGGCGAAATCCATAACGGTTGGCAGATAGCTGTTCTTCTCTGAAAGTTTGCTGTCCTTCTGCCAGGCTGCAGTATAGGCAGGCTCGGTTACCCAAGTCTCGCCTACGGTATTGAAGTGAGGATACTCCTCGCCCAGCACCTTCATCCAGTGTGCCATCGCATCGCGGTCGGCATAAGGATAGGTATCCATACGGATGCCGTCGATACCTGCGCTCTCTATCCACCACTCGCTGTTCTGAATCAGATACTTGATAACGTGTGGGTTACGCTGGTTGAGGTCAGGCATAGTTGGAACAAACCAGCCGTCTACGGTTTCTGTGAGATCAACCTTGCTGGCGTATGGATCGAGTACAGGAGTCAGCTTATAACTGGTCTGCAGATACTTATCGTTCACCTTAGCAGCGCCATCCACCGTACCGATGTTCTTCTGATGCTCGGCAGTCTGATTTTCAGGAGCCAGCCATTCAGGTTTATTGAACCAGTCCTTTGAAGGCATATCGGCAACCCAAGGATGTTCGAAGCCGCAATGGTTGAAAATCATATCCATCACTATCTTCAAACCTTTCTTGTGAGCCTCATCTATCAGCTGCTTATAATCGGCATTGGTTCCGAAACGTGGGTCTACACGATAATAATTGGTGGTAGCATAACCATGATAACTGCTGTTCTTGCCGTTACTTGGACTGTCGTTCTCCAAAACCGGGGTAAACCACAGAGCGGTTACACCCAACTGGTTAAAATAATCCAAGTGTTGGCGGATTCCCTCCAGGTCGCCACCATGGCGCAAACTAGGCTCTGCACGGTTGCAGGTCTTATCACGCATCGTCTTAAAGGCATCATTCTTCAGATTGCCATTGGCGAAACGGTCTGGCATCAGCATATAGAGCACATCTTCATTAGAGAAACCGATGCGCTTATCGCCCGCCATCTCACGGTTCTTCAACACATACTTCACCTTCTTCGACTGTTTGCCCTGCTTGAAGTTGAGGGTCATCTCACCAGCCTTTGCCCCATCGAGGTTAAGATAAACCAGGAGATAATTAGGAGAATCAAGGCGGGCGATGCTGTCTACCTTCACACCCGGATAGTCTACCGTTACATCGGCATTCTTGATATCCTTGCCATACACCATCAGCTGGAGTGAAGCATCTTTCATGCCCACATACCAGTCGGTAGGTTCAATGCGGTTCACGTTAACCGCTGCATTCATACTTATTGCACTACTCATAAGCAATAAAGAAGCTATTATCTTTTTCATATTACACCTTATTATATATATAAACTATTTCTGATAAAGTATCAGGGCTGACTGAGGGGCAACCTCAACTTCCTTTCCCGAAACAAAGCCTAAGCCTTCCTCATTGATTATACCATTGCAGCAAGCCACGGTATAATTACCCTCAGGAATCTGCATCTTCTTTGCCT
>OMBG01000448.1_pt1 | contig 21633 bp, 23 predicted proteins | sample 1674251 | NCBI WGS metagenome assembly OMBG01 (sample SAMEA103958153, study PRJEB25191) | human gut metagenome | reverse complement strand
TTTGACTATAATGAAAGACATTCAGGGTGTGTTTTGGGGTTGCCCGCGTATTGAATCGCTCTTTTGACCCGGTTTAGGGGGGTATGTAACCGCACTAACCGGGAGAGCGCATGACTGGCAGTCATGAGGTCAGCGGTTCGATCCCGCTTATCTCCACCAAACGATTAAGACTGGAAATCAAACGATTTCCAGTCTTTTTCTTTGCTTTTACGAATTTTTATCGTCAAAACAAGCAACCTGTCCGGTGTGCCGATTTTCTGCATTTTTTGAAAAACCCGCACCAAAACCCACACGGGGCAAAAACAGCGCAGGAAAATCGTTGTTCTCCTGCGCTGTTTCTGCATCTGTGGTTAAGAGAAATTTCCGAGGTTGTGCACAATATTCGCAAGCTTTTCAAGCGTCAGCGCATGGGCCTCCTGCGGGGAAACCTTCATGCCGTTGATGGTGCAGTTGATCTGCTTTGCAATCATCGTGCCGATGTTATGGCTGTCATAAGAGGCGTTGTGGACTTCGTTCGCACTCGTACCGTTGCTTGCCATCATCCATCTGATCTGGTCCATGTTCTGGCCGAAGGTCTTGTCGTCAATGGGTTTCAACAGCCGCTTTCTGAGCAGCGCCGTTACATCCGGTGGGGTAATTCCTTCGTCCTGCATCGTGGCCTTGATTCCGCCCATACCGTGCAGGATTCCGCCTTGGTCGTAGACCTTGTATGCGATGCCATACTTGTCTGTGATGGATGTTGTTCCGTCCTCGTTCTTCACCCAATGGGAACCATCGCCACCGTCCAGCCTTTTGCCGGCGAGGGCATTGTTCAGGAAATTCAGGCCGTTCGCGCTGGAAATCTTGTAGTCATCGCCCTTTCCGTCCAATCGTTTTGCAAAGACGGTGCCACTGTATTTCGAGCCAGAAGCCGAGCCGCCGGTAGAATCTTCTGTCCCACCAGAACCGCCGTTTGGATATACAGTGTAGGTAACGCCGTCCTTATCAACGATTGTGACTGTTCCGTCCTCATTCTTCGTCCACGTGGAACCGTCACCGCCGACCATTTGGGCCCCCGCCGGTTTATTGTTGATGAAGTCCAATCCCTTATCGCTGCCGATTTCGTACTTATCGCCATTCTTGGAGATACCGTACAATTTCTTGGCAGTGTCATTTACGGCGTCGGAAAGCTGCGACACATCGAATCCGAACTTTTTGAAAAGCTCTGCGTTTTCCTGAATGATCTGACGGAGTTCCGGCGTGGCGTTCTTCCAGATATCCTGCAAGATCTCGCCAATGCCGCGTGTCTTCTCCTTGATGGATTTCAAAAAATCTTTGTAGTCCGTTTCCAGATCGTCATACCGCTCGTTGATCGTTTTCTTCTGCGCTTCCAGTTCGGCCAGTGCGGCCTCATAAGCCATGTTCGCCTTGAAGTCCTCAAGGTCTTTCTTGGCCTCGTCCAAGGCTTCCTGTGCGCTGTCAACCTCCTTCTGGTCCGCCACCCACTCCCACTGACCGGTGCGAGCGTTGTACTGCCGGATGGTGCGCTCGTTCTGTGCATTGGCAAGCTTGGCCTGTGCCTGCTGGACAGCGAGGATTTTTTCTTCGAGGTTAAGCTGCTCGTCGCGGGTGTCCTTCTGCTGTTTGAGTGCATCGATTTGCGCGTCGATGGCATCCAGTTCATCTTGCCGCTGGTCAGAGAGGTCGGAGAGTTTGTCGGACATAACGTCCTGCAGCTCGCTTAATAGGTCATCTGTACTTTTAAGCGTGCCATTGATTTTCTCTTGCCATTCCCACCATTCAGCGGAAAGCGCGTTGATGTCTGCTTGACTGCCGCCGATGGACCGCAGATACTGCGCCTGCGCATGGAGCGCCTGCTGGATCTGCCGCATTTTATCCTTCTGTGTGTCCTCGCTGGCATTCTGCTTTTCCAGCAAAGTCAGCTCGGATTTCAGAAGCTCGACTTTCTGTTTGTGCGATTCAAGGTTCGCATCGGAAGAGCTGCCTCCGCCACCACCGGTCGAAGTCCCGGTATAGTCGGAAGTGTACTTTGAAAGCTCCTCCATCTGCTTCTTGCATTCTTCCTGCTGCTTTTTGTAATACTCGGAAGACTTGTTCAGCAGATATTGAGAAGACCATTGCGCATAGTCCTCTGCGTCCTTCTTCCAGTTCTTCCCCGTCTGCTGGTTGAACAGGCGGCGCATATTGAACTCCTGATTCTCAGCCGACCATGTATTTGTGGTCAGTCCCGGAATCAAGCCGATCATCTGTTGAAGCTGCTGAGACGTAATGATTGCCGAGGAACCGACAGCCTGAATCTGCGCGATCAGGTTATTATAGTTTGCCGTCGCAGCCGCATTTTGCAGTTCCAGCTCTTTTTTCGCCAGATCTGCAAGGGCCGTATTTGTGGTGAGCGCCTTTTTCGCGTGCTCGGTCAATTTTCCGTTTGCGTCGAACAGGGACTTCGTAAGTTTTGCAGCGGCGGTGTTTGCGTCATAGGTCGCGACCTCGACATCTCCAAGCGCGCCAGTCATATCGTCTGCGCTGTCGGCGGCCCCATCCTCTGCATTTTTAAGCTTCCATGTACCGTCCGCCGCTTTTTCGCATGCACTCCGATATTCCCACGTTCCGTCTGCAAGCTGTACAAAGCCCTGCGCAAGTCTGGTGTTTGCGCTGTCGATATATCCGAGTTCATCAGCCAGTTTTGCGGATTCCTCAACCGTCAGCCCGGTATTATTTGCAATGAATTGAATCGCGTCTCCGGCGGACAGTGATGAAACTTCAATTTCCTGCGCAGCCGCGGCGAGGCGCAGATAAGCGTCTGACTGCTCGTCGCTCACTTCCTTTGTCTGAATCATGTTTTGCAGGTCGGCAAGATACTGCTGGGCATTTTTCTTCTGTGCATCCGTCAGTTTGTCGTAAGACGAAGCCCATTCATCCACCTTTGCAAACGCTTCATCGGTACTTTCCACTACAGCGCTGATCTGGATTCCGAAGGTTCCCAGCATGGAAAGCATTTTCTCCAAAGCCTGAGATTCCGTCAAGCTTTCAAGCTTGCCCCAGTCGAAATTCGGGATCGTCTTTGCAATCGCGTTGGCTGCGGCGAGTTCTGAATTGTAATTTGCCCGCGCGGCAGATACCGTTTCATTTGAAATTGCCGCACCGCTGATTTTGGAAGTATAGTATTTCTTTCCTGTATCATCATAGTTTTCTATGACCGAGTTATTCCCTGAATATCCGGTAATATGACCGGCTCCATACAGCTTTTTTCCCGTATGCTTTGCAATTTCTTCAAGGATATCCAGATAAGCCTCCGCGATTTCCTTGTTGTTGGAAAGCTGTGCATACTCGTCCTGCCACTGCCCCGTTCTGTCCGCAGGTTCGACCTGTTCAAGTGCCCGAAGCTTATCCGTATATTCCTCCAGCGCTTCCTTCGTTTTCTGGATCGCCGACCGGTTTTCCTCCCAGTCCTGATTGAGTTTATCAATCGACGGATGTGCTGCGGCATAGGCCTTCTGAGCCGCCTGAACCGCGACGACGATGCCGGTAATGGCCGCGCCGATTCCAAGCAGCCACGGACTGAGCGAACCGAGCTGGAGCACGGAGCCAACCCGCTGAAAGCTTTTGACAGCCGCTGCAATGGCGAATACACCGGTTTCAGCAGCAGCAAGCGTCAGGATTATATGGCCGAGATCCGTGTCCAGCAGCTCCACCAGTTCGGTCACAGTCTCAAGCCCGCCCTTCACAGATTCTGTCTCGATCATGTGGTTGACAAGCTCCGTCCACTTGTTGTCAAGGATATTCGCTTTACTCTGCCATGAATCGAGCATGGTGCCGATCTCGCGGTCGGCGCTTCCGGCAGAAGTTGTTACCTTGTCCAGCATTTCGAGGTACATATCGTAATGCTGGATCAGTGCGTCGAGCTGATTTGTGCGGAGCTTGCCGCCGAGATCAGATTCGAACTGTGCAAGCTCGGCCTGCGTCAGAACGCCCTCTTTGTATGCCTTTGCAAGACCCGCGACGGCCTCCATGGGATTTACAATGCTGCCTGTAGCCTGCGCCGCTTTCATGGCGTCTTCCGAATACGTCCAGAGGATCTGGCTCAGACTCTCGATCTCATCCTTTGTCCATGTGATGCCGTCTTCCAGTTCGGTTTCGGTATCGCCCATGATATTCAGGATCAGTGCACGCATGGCGCGGGCCGCCATAGAACCGGATTCCTGCGTTGCGGCTGTGATCGTGCCGAGTGCCGCCGTCAGCTGCTCTGCGGTCATGTTTGCCATCGATGCAACGTTCGCGACGAGCGGGAAGCCCTCGGCGATTTTCTGAATCTCGGTCGCATATTCGTTCTCGATTGTATTAGCCGCGTCCAGCACCTTCGACAGCGCCGCAACATTGCCCTCCAGTTTGAACGCTGCATCGGCAGACAACAGGAATTTATTTGCAGTATCGGCATTCACATCTCCGACAAGCTGCGTTTTTGTCGCAAGTTCCGCCATGTCCTCCGACATTTCTTTATAACCGGCTTTGGAGAATGAACCGACGCTGCTTAGATAGTCCGTAACCGAGACGCCGTATTTGGATGCTACGTCATAGCCGTGTTCTCCGATCTTCGACATCTGCGCATCGGTATTGTTTGTGACCTTCTGAATGGCCGTCAGTTCGGTATCAACATCCTTCATGGTTTCCAGCGCAGCCTTCAATTCCTGCACAAGCGCGTTCACAGCATCCCGTGTAAGCTGCCAGACCGTAAGCTGCGGGAACAACCGCCTGAAGGAATCAACCAGACCGTCGCTCTGCGTCACGGCCTGTCCGGTCGCGCCTGCCGCATCTGACGCCGCGCCTGCATACTCCCGTGCACCCCGCGCAGCATCTGTCCAGTCCACGTCGATCACAGGCCCCTGCGCTGCCGTTGGGCCGTGTGACGTTCCCTGACCAAACACCTCGTAATCGCCCGCCTCCAGCATGGGGACACTCTGCCCGGCCGCACCGGAAGCACGGATTCGCTGCATCTGCGCATACAGATCGATCAACTGCCGAATCTGGCCTGCGCGGTCTTCCAACGCGCTGTTTCCGGCGGTCAGCCGCGCAAGAAACTGTGCGTCAGCGTCCGATTCCTGTCTCTGCGCATCTGCCATCTGTGAAACCGCCTGCGCAGCAGTCCCCGCCGCAGAAGCCTGTTCTTCCGTCGCAGCCGTTGTTTGCCTGCGGACAGCCAGCGCCTGCATTTCTGCCGAAGCAGCCTGATTGACCTGCGAAATATACTGCAAAAGCGCCTGCACCGCCGCCTGCGCAGAATTGCCCATGCCAGAAAAGGCCGCTGCATTCTGCCCAAGCTGCGCGTCAAGTTCCTGCAAGCCAGTGCGCATCTGCTGAACGGCATCAGAAAGCTGCTCCAGCGCTGCCGCGCCCGCCGTGTCTACCTTTACAGAAATCTTCTGATTTTTCAGGCTGTTTATGTCCGCAATAAGCTTATCAAGCTGTGCACGCAGAACCTCTACCTGAATCTGTACTGTGTTTTCATTATTTGCCATTCTTATATTACTCCTTCACCTTGAATCCGCTTTCCGTCAGAGACTTTGCCAGCGCATCCCGCACAAGCCCGGTTCCGATTGCAAGTTCCTGCGCTTTCTGATGGAACGGGCGTGCCTGCTTTGTTTTGTAAATCGCCGACTTCTTCCATTGATAGCCCTTGCCGCTTTCCACGACCGGCGCGATCAGCCGTCCGCTGTCCCGGTCCCGGCTCCTGTCCTGCACCTCCAGCGTCATGGTTGACGGGTCATATTTTGCTTCCATCACGTTCCAGTCCTGCAAGCCGCCGGGTTCGCCGGTGTCGTCCCGTCGGATATACGGATGATCTTCACTGCGCTTATAAACCTTCTCACTGTAGACCTCAGACCCGACCGCTGATACAATCGCCGCGCGGACAGCATCGGCTACGTCGCCTTCCATTGCCCTTCCGATTGCATCGTCCAGGCGTCGGTTAAAATCCCGGACAAAATCTTCGATTGCCATAAAAAACTCCTTATAAAAGCAGAAGCCCGGCACAGTGCCGGACTCCTGCGGTTTCCGCCCGACTTTTCGGGGGTATTTAAATTTTTCGTTCAATACGAGTCCCGCTCTTTCAGAGTTCGTACCGTTCCCCGTCCTGCACCGTACAGAGCGTTGCGCGGTTCAGAAACGTCTGGCTCAGCGCTTCCCGTGCCACCGTCTGATTTGCGGCCCGTACCCGAACCGTTGTCCGTGTACCGTCTTCATTTTCCCGTGAAAATGTGTAGATCGCCGTTTTTGCAGTCTGCTGCCGGGCCTGCGCCGCAATCTCCGTCCGGTGCTGCTCTGCTTCCTGTTTCAGCTCGAACCATGCAGGCGGCTGTCCGTCGTCTTCGTCTCCGGGCTTCCAGCTTTCCGGAAGGCCCAAATACCCGGCATCGTGCAGCATATTGAGTGTGATCCGGAGCATTTCGCCTGCCTGCGCGTTGAATGAGCCGTCCCATTCAAATCGTTTTTTGAAGTTTGTCAGCCAGATAAAGTGTTTCCTTTGCCCACCGATGTCCAGTCTGGCAACGGCAAGGTAGTGCCATGGCATATGATTGAACGCGATGCAGACCGGCGTGGATTTCTTCAGCATATCATGTGTGACCAGCATCTGAAGCCTCCGTTTTCTCGAAGCCGTTCTCTGCGGTCAGAACTGGAGCCAGCCGTTCAAACAGCTGCGGCGTCACAAAATAGTCTCGCTCCGGAGTGTGAATGACCAGCCCGATCAGCTTGCGTGACTTGTGGTTCACCACAAGATCAACGTGCCGCATACGCTGGTCGTCCGGTTCGCCGACGCCGATGCGCATACCGCCCAGCAGCATCAGAACCAAACTTCGGAAAAGGCCAGTTGCCGGTTGGCCGGAATCGCCGCAGGCATAGTCCGTCTCGAAAAAGATTTGCAGGATCGGCTCATTCGTCCGCTTGATATGCCGCAGAAGCGCAATCGCAGGAAGCGCACTCATAAATGTGGTCCGGTCATGCAGCAGATATGGATAAATCGGAATGCCGCCGATCTTGACCGGCTGCTTTTTTATAGCAAGCTTCCGACTGCGGTGATGGGAGAACCTCCACATTACTGGACCCCCCATTTTTGAAAAAGTTCGCCGAGCGTGTTTCCGCATTCTGATGCACTCAGCCCGATTTTCTTGAGCAGCGCTTTGATATCATCTGGGACAGGCCCGTAAATCTTTCGCCCGTATGCGCCGTCATATGTGCCGTCATTCTCTGCCGTTGCAGGCGTGACCCCGTTCCGCCGGAGAAATGCGTCAATATCGCTCTCTGCGGCCTCCCGGTGTCTATACTGGACATTGTTGAACGGCGCATAGAGTTCGCTGGGAGCCAGGTTCTTCGCCTTGAGTTCGGCCGTTTTTTTGCTTCTTCGACGGCCCAATGAAATTCTGACTCATTCGGGCAAAGCACATTGATCCACAAAATCGTATCAAGGCCGGGGAGTTCGGGGCGCTCGATCATAAATGCCGGACTTGCGCTGAGCGGGTAAGAGGTGCCGCCCTTGACAAAATAGCCGCACATCGACGCGCTGCCGATGTAAGCGCAGGCCCGCGCCTTATCTGCCTCGTCTTTCCATTTTTGCCATGTCGGGAAGCGCTTTGCATCCACATAAATCCGCATGACCTTCCCCGTAGAGATTCCGTCTTCTGCCACGTCAAAGTATGGCTCGTCACCGGATTTTCCCTTGAATTTGTCTCTCCAGAAGCTCAAACAATAGACTGATTCACCTGGTTTCCTCATTTACATTTTCCTTTCCGCCGCTTGCTGCGGCCTGCATTTGATCGAATTTCCGTAGCCAATAGCGGTCACGGCTCTCTTTTTCCCGCTCGCGCATTTCCTGACTGTTTCGGCGGCGTTTTCGCGCATAGTCCCGCATGTACGCCGCACGGGCAGCCCGTATTTTTTCGGTCTCTGTCAAAGGACATTCCTCCCGTCAAAAAATGTTGCAGGGTGCGGCCAACAAAACATAAAGAAAAAGCGCCGGTTTGATACATCTCCGAAAGGAAATCGCACCAAACCAGCGCATATGCTTCTCTATTCTGCTGACCGCACCCCACCCTTTGTTAGCCGGTCTGGTCCGGCGCTAGGGGCGAGTGAAAGACTTGAAAAGGCATTCCGCCTTATTTATATTATACCACAAAAACAGCCAAAAGTAAAATATTAAACATCAAACAAATTTTCGTATTTCATACTTGGTCCTTAAAGCTTGCCCTCTTTCCGCAGCTTCTCCTTCAGGATCGGAATGACAGCTTCATAATATCGGAACGTTTTCACGATCTTTGTTGAATGCGCCGCTACATCCAACACCCATTCACCATATTCAGGCTGTTTCAGGTCATATTGGTTTGCGATCCGTCCGACGAGATTCGATGTGATCCCGATTTTCTTGCCGATTTCTCCCGCCGTACACAGATCATAGGGCGACTTCGGAGGAGGGATAATCTCGCTGCCGCAGATAAGCTTTGCAGCGCAGGCATTCAGCGTCTGCTCAAACGGCCCGCCCTGATATTGCTGCGCCATCTCACGCAGTAGCTGCGCTTTCTGAAGCTTACAGTTTTCCATGCGAAGCATAATTTCCGCCTGCGCCGTGTCTGTCTGCTTTCGCATGGCATCGAAGGCACAAACATATCTGGCAGAAAACTGGACGCCCTTTTTTCCGGTCATTCGGCTTGCTATAAAATCACAACCCTTGCGTGTTAGAAGATAGCATGGACGCGTTCGGCCTGTTGAATCTTTGTAGTTGGATTCGATGAAGAAATCACTCAGCCCAAAGTTGGGCTCAGTGGTATTCTTGAGAATTTCAGTGTATCCTCGAATGTCCCTGATAAGATGCCGATGATCCTTTCCAATCATTTCTGCGACTTCACGGCTGTCTATAACATCGACGTTGTTATGATTGATTACTTGTAATTCCTCCATTGCGTTTGCTCCTTTTCCTGCGTCCTCTGGTTTTTCTGGTTCATTCCGCAGCAAACCACTGCTGGATCTCTGCCGCTCCAATGTCAACTGCCTGAAATGCCCGTCTGATCCATGCGTAGCCCATGTCGGTCGTCGGCTGGCGCATGAGGGCATTGTAGAGTTCTAACGCACTGCCGCCGTAGCGCTTGGCCGCAAGGTGCCGGCAGAAGGCCATGCAGACATTGTTTCCCTTCGGCTTGTGATCCTCCCGCGCGGCGGCATACGCAAGACAGATCGCCTCGCAAGCCGTGATGCAGCCCTCCGGCCGCTGCTTTTCCCGGATCGTCAGCCACGTGCCTGTTTTGCTGCTGTTCTCCCGCAGAAGCTTCGCACTCAGAAAATCGGTCTGCCGCTCTGCCATCGCCGCCTCGCGGCTCACCAGCAGCACATCGGGCAACAGATAATTTGTCCCGCGCTCCTTGTTTACGGCCTCCAGCGTGAACTGTGCGCCGCCAAGCGCGTCATACAGGCTGAACGGCTCATCAGCCATTGTGGAATCGACGATGCCGTCAATGACGATATGCACCTGATATCCGCGCCCGTGCTTCTGATTCGCTTCGATATAAAGATGCGTGTCCTGATTCATAAAATCCCTCCGTTTTTAATTTTGTGCGGGTTTCTGTTCTGATTTTATTTCTACACAAAAACGCTTTTTGTCCCAGAATCGAAAAAAGGGTTGAGGGGAATTTTCCCCTCAATCCGTGACAATCGACGTTTCTACATCCGGTTCCACAACGACCTTTCCGTCATGTACGTCCGGGTAGATCGTCTTTACACGATATTTCCCAATACCGGCGAGAATGGCCGGGTTGCCAAGATCGACTTTCGACGCGTATCCATCAATGCCAAGAATCTAGCCGTCAACGTTCTGGCTGTGCTCGAAAATTTCTTTGATCGTCATGTTTAAAACCTCCATCCTGATTTTCTGAACCGCCGGACAATGTCCAGCGCTTTGATCTTGTGTTCTTTTGTCGGGCCATTCAGGGCTCTCGTTTCGGCCTTCTCCCGTTCTGCGTCCGTGCATCTGCGAAGCAGCAAATGCCGGAACAGCACCTCCGTCGATTCCTTCTTATTTTCCATGGTTGTTTCCCTCTCTATGTCAACTAGTCGAAAGTCCCCGTCGGAAAATCAGAGTCCGGATTGCACCCATGCGTTCCAGATGTCCGAAACCTCTTCACCGCGCGCCAGACGCTCCATGCAGAAGAGCATGAATTTTTCAAAGCGGTCAAGATCTTTGACCTCGTGCAGGATTTCCTTGAATTCTTTCAGTTCCTTGTTTTCCATATTATTCATCCTTTCTATTATGCGCTTGCCAGAAGGCGGGCGCGATTTCTGATGTGGTCAATGCGGCGCTGGACTGCCGATTTGCTCATACCCAGCGCGGCGGCGATTTCCCGGACCGTCAGACCCTCGGCCATGCGTCCGGCAATGCTGCGGTCTTCATCCGATTGCAGAAGCCGGGCGAGAAGATCCCGCTGCACGGCGTTTTCTTCCGGGTCTGGTGCGGGCAGAACATGAACGGCGTTCATATCAAAAAGATCCGTCATTTCGCCGTCTTCCATGGTCAGGCTGGCCGTGGCGCTGAAATAGCGCTTTTCTCTGCGGGCGATGGTATTTGCGGCCTGCGCACAGGCGCTGTACAAGATCAGGTTAAGCGGGCGCGGTTCGTCGGCCCGCTCGTTGCGTTCCAGCGCTGCGCCCATTCTGAGCCATGCTTCCGCCGCGACGTTCATTGCATCGTCCTGCGTCTGTATTCACTCCGCACCACGCTTGCTGCCGCCCCTGCGGACTGTCCACGCCATTTTCTGCAAGGCGGTATATTGTTCCTCGTCGCTCATGCCGCGCCACGCAGCGCTGACGCTGGCGGCTGTTGTGATCTTCTCCATAGTCAATTCCTTTCCGGCTCACAAGCCTGTCCGATGTGCGGGCGGGAAGTCCCGCCCGCGTTCTTCTCTTACGCCACGATAAACCGGCGGCTTGTGGTGGACTTGGTGAAGCGCTCGGCCAATTCCGGCATGGCTTTCTTGAACGCCGTGCTGTCGAACCGGCTGCTCGTCACGGTCTTCCAGGTGATCTTGTAATCCGCACCCGTCAGCGTGTCGGCGTCAATGGCGGTCATGTGCGCCTTGATCGCGTCCTGAATGTTCTCGATCTCAGCAGTGAGTTCGTCGGCCATCCGGCGAAGCTCGCGAAGCTCGTTGACCTTGCTCTGAATTTCTGTGTTGCTCATTTGTAAAGCCCCTTTCCTTTTTCGGCGGGCTGTGCTATACTGCAAGCAGCCCTTTTCGGTTGCGCTTCCGGCTTGCTTCCTACGGCCTCCGGAAGCGCTTTTCTTTCATTCAGGGGAACTCCGGCGGCTGGGGGCTTTCAACTGATCTCGTGAGCCTTGCTGCACTTTGCTGTTCCTTCCCAACTCTTATAGACGTTCTTCACCCATCTTCTGCCGGTGTCTGAACTGTTTTCGTTTGTTCCCCTTGACTGGCTTTATTGTATCACTAAATTCTAGTGATGTCTATTGTCAATATCACTAAAAATAAGTGAGATTATTCATCAATCTTATCACTTGTATTTAGTGACATCGTGAGGTATAATAAGAATAATGGAAAAGGGGCGTTATATAGCAGTCCCCGAAGGGAGGGCACTATCATGCCAATAGCTTATAAGATTGACGTGCTCGCTGCACTCAAGGACGCTGGATACTCACAGAATCGCATTCGCAACGAGAAATTGATCGGCCAATCGTACTTGACGCAGCTTCGCCATGGTGAGTTGGTTTCATGGAAGACAATCGAAACCATTTGTCAGTTACTCCACTGTCAGCCAGGGGATATACTGGAATACGCAGAAAAAAAGGACGGTGAAGCGTGATGAAAGTCTATACCATCATCGGCGGCGTAAACGGTACGGGAAAGAGCAGTCTGACCGGCGTTTTGCGGGCGCAGCGCAATGATCTGGGTGTGATCGTGGACGTTGACCGCATCACGGCGCTTGCAGGCGTCAGCCCGCTTGAGGGCGGCAAGATGGCGATCCGGCGTATTGACGATTGCCTGGACAAAGGTATTTCCTTTACGCAGGAATCCACGCTGTCAGGCTTCCGCACGGCGCAGACAGCAGCCAGAGCCAAGCGGGACGGCTATACCGTCCGGCTGTTCTATGTCGGCCTTGACACGCCGGAGGAAAGCCTTGCACGCATCGCGAACCGTGTAAAGCGCGGCGGGCACAACATCGGCACGGAAGACGTTCTGCGCCGCTTTGCGGGCCGCTGGGAGGCCGTGTCGAAGGTGCTGCCGTACTGTGACGAGGCGCATTTCTTTGACAATGACAACGGCTTTGTCGAGGTCGCAGAGTACAAGAACGGCGAGTTGCTGCTTGTCGGCGATCTTCGCCCGGCGTGGGTGCTGGAATTGCAGCAGTATCTTCTTCACGCCGAAGGCTCAAAGGACGGTGACGCAGAATGACCTACGCTGACCGATACCACCTGACACCGGAGCAGAGCCGCTTCCTTGCAAAAAAGAAGTGGGACGAAAATGTGTACTGCGGAATGAAGATGGAAAACCGTGCCGTCACATTCCCACAGACAAAGACCATTCTGGAAGGCGTCAACGTCCCCGGCGTACAGATCGACGATATTCAGGCCATTCTCAACATGCGCGACGCTTGGCGCTTCCTGATTGGCTCGATTGACGAAGATGTGACCTTGGAGTATGTCTGCAAGCTCAACGGCTTCATCGCCCGCAACGAGGCTCTGGAGTGGGGCAAGCTGCGCACCGGCAGCGTATCCATCTCCGGTACGGACTACACGCCGCCTGTGCCGCAGGAAGCGGCTGTCCGGGCAGAGTTGGCCGCGATCCTTGCCACCGATGCCTCGGCCACGGAAAAGGCGCTGAACGCCTTCTGCTGGGGTACGCGCGGACAGCTTTTCTGGGACGGCAACAAGCGCACCAGCCTGACACTGGCAAACAAGATCCTGCTGCAAGCGGGCGCTGGTGTCCTGACCATTCAAGACCGCAACATGGAGCAGTTCAACGAAGCACTGCTGAACTACTACAACACCGACAAAGCCGAGCCGCTGAAAGCGTTCCTGTACGAGAACGCGATACAGGGGTTGGAGCTTCATTCATAAAAAAATCCGTGAGAGGCCCGCAGTGGGCTTTCTCACGGATTTTCTTTTATGGCAGGTGTCCGCACTTCTGATATCTCGGTGTATTACTGCTCATATTTTTCAAATTGAGATTTTCCAGCGGCTGAACACAGCGCAGCTAGAGAACGTCAGTCAGGCATCGATCAGCGCATAAATGGCAGGCAGCATAAGAACAGACGGGGGTGGTTTTACAAACCTGAATGAAAAAATAGTTTCAGAACCCTATAGAGCACATCTCCAGCCGTAGATGTTCCGCCTATCATTCCTCCCACAGTCCGCAGACCGTACACTTGATACGCAGCCTGCCGCCTGCATTAGACAGTGATACGCTGTCGCTGAGTTCCATGAGCATGGAAAAATGTTTTCGCACATATTCGTTCAGCACCACAACGGGAAGCGGCACGTCGAGTATCAGACAGGCGCTGCGGCGGGTTTCCAACGGCTCCTGAATGTCCAGGTTTCCGTGCGTATAGTGCATGAGCGCGCCGGCATGGCCGCGCAGCCGGTCGAATCGCAGCCGCTTGTCCTTGCTGGGGACTGTGCCGTGAAAATCGTCTTCAGGCTCACCGAGGATCAGGTTGATCATGTCTTGTTCGTTCATGTAGAAACCTCCTTCATTTTCTTTACACCTTTTGTTCTACCACATTTTTGGTCTTGTCCCGCCTGCGTCATAATTTCGTGACTGAATCTTCAGCCGCAAAAAGGGGTGCGTCAAATTTGACGCAGGGGGCTGTCCAATTCTGAACGTATCTCCTCAATTCTTGGTCGGTACCCCTAACAGTGAGGAAACGCCTCTTTTGCTGTCCAATTTACGGTTGCTTTGCCTTCGTACGAAAGGCGTACAAAGGGAGGCTGCACAATTTTGCATAGACCTCACCAGAACAGGGGTTTCCCCCCAAATTGGGGATACCCCCCATTTCACAAACCTGAGTAGAAAAAATCAAATCGCCCAAAGAGTTTCCCAAAAAATTTTATAAACTGCATTTTGAAACCGAAAACGCAGGAATTCTTGCATAAACCAGAGCAAAATATTATAATTATTCACAGGAAGGAGATGGTTTTGTGCCATATATCGCATATCTGCCGAACAGTAGAGTCACGCTTCTGGATCTCGACGAGGTGGCAGAGGTTCTGAATGTCTCACGAAAAACCGCATACCGATACTGCAAGAGTGGAAAACTCCCGTCCAACAGCGTCAGCGGGCAGGTCATGGTTTCCGAAGAAACGCTGCTTGCCTTCCTGCATGGCGCAAAACCACAGAAATCCGCGACTCGCACCGGCCAATATGCTGCCCGTGGGCAGAAGGTGGAGCCACCTCAATTCGCAGAATTCCCGCCAAACGATCTGACCGGAGTACGCCGAATCGAAGGATATTGATGAGTTTTACGCAGAAATGCGTGTTTTTTCAGTATTTGTCCCGGACAGAAGATGCCTAATTTTTACCAAATTCATAGATGTCAGGGTGCTTTCGTGCTGGAAAGCGTGTGAAAATGGGGCGAAGGGGGATGTGCTCTGCGTCCGGCCGTGTTCTGTAAATGTCTCTGTGGCCTCCTACGCGCCGTTCTGAGCGGTTTTTATCCACTCGGCGTAGGAAGGCACATTTCCACACGGAAGCCCACGGAAAGCCCGCAAGGCAACTGTCCGAAATTCGGACGGTTGTATGCGTCTGCGGTAAAACGCAGTAGACCGAAGTGGGGTGGTAAAATGCCGCTCCATGGTCTGACCGAAAAACGGACGGACCGCCGAACATCATTTCCCCCACAAGTGAGCGAAACGGAACCTGCTCTTTTTTGAGAGGGTTCCCAACGTTCCGGGAAAGACTTTCGCGGTTTTTCCAGCGTTTTACTCATTTTTGAGTAATGGACAATTTTGTCCATTAGCCCTATACGGCAAAGCACAGTAAGGTGGGTATGTTTGTAACACGCCCCGTGCCGCACGACTTCCAACCCGTACATTTTTGAACAGGTTGGAATTTTTTTAAATCCAGATTTGGATTCAGCGGCAGCCACTCAGCCCAAAGTTGGGCTCAATGAAATCAACGAAAGAAATTTTTCCTCGGTTGCTGCGGCTATAACCAAGCAGACGTTTTTCGTCGCGTTGGTCTGTGCGCCCGAAATCCGGACGCGCTGGTTTCATCCTTTGAACGCCGTCCGTAATCCAGACAACGAGACCAAAGTTAGACTCGTTAGCAAAACACTAGTGCGTGAACGCAAAGATCGAATTTTCCGACCTTTGACTACCGGTTGCGTTGAAAACAGCCGGAGTAACGGTTCGTTACACCGGCCGTATATAAAAAGGGAACGTCCCCAAAGGACGTTCCGACACTCCCCGCCTGCTATTGTGTTTTTTCTCCTGTCATGTCCACAACTGGGATAATTCCCTGCCTGGCTAATATCTCGTGAATAGCGCGACGGCCGCGCTGTGTCCAGCGCGTCGAGATTTTGCTATCTGGAGAGCCATCTGAATGGATATAGGAAAAGGTTTTCGACTCTGTGTAGCCTTTCCCCCGATACGGAGCAGACAATACCCATTGACCATTGGTCTTATATTGAACCCTCGCCTCTTTGAGAATCTTGTTAAGCTGACGGGCGCTCAGGTCGTAGTCGGCGGCAATCTGCGTAACGGTCAGGGTATTCTTGCTGTCAAGGACAGTATCGATGTACCGTTTGATCGGCGCAAAGTCCGCGATCATCTGCCGCTGTTTCTCATTCTCTGACTCCAGCATCATCCGCTTTTCCGTTTCACCTGTCAAGGCACGGAGTGCGGAAGGGCAGTCCTGCGGGTAGATTTCTTGCATTCCACGCGCCCGAAAGTACCAGTTGACGAGTTGCCGCTGTACCTTCCATGCAAGTTCGTCCGTGAAGGATTTCACAAGCATGAGGTAGCCGGATTCAGTCAGGAGAACGACATCGTTCTGCTGACGAGAATCCATCTCGCCAATCGCCCGACGAAATTCGTCGGGCGTTATTTTGAAGAAATCCTCGCTCTCAATAAAGTGTTCCCGGTTCGCTCGGAAATTCCGGCTTGCGGTTCCTTCCGGCCGTCTGTGTACCGCGTCGATGTCCTTGAAGGTCACGACACGCTGACCTCGATACTCCTTGACTGCAATTTCAACGTTGCTGATCGCCTGAAATTTCATGCTTCTCCTCCCTTGAAAAAATGCGGCTTTGAATCCGCTCTGATTGTGCATGGAAGATCTGCCCGCCCATCAAGCAGGACGTCGATTGCCTGTCCGCAGTCTTCGCAGGTAATCTTGATAGTTGCTTGGCAGGATTCCACGGCGACGGATCGGCCTTTTTTCCGGATGGTCAGTGTATCCCCGTCGTACCCGGCTAAGATGTTGCCACAGGGGCAGCGAAGAAGTTGGTTGCTTTCGTGCTTTTTCAAGTTGTCTTCCTCCACCGTTTTCTTTTTTCTATAGGCTGTGTGCTTTTGTAAGAGGGACTTTCCTCTAGTTCTGAAAGTTCAATTTGACAGTCACAGATTTCGCCCGGATTGAGCGATGCACCGCGGTATAAGCACGAGCAACACAAGCTCATTGTACTTCCCCTTCCACATCACTTGTAAAAATCTTCCGGTGAACCGTAGTCAGTCGGCGTATTGTTTCGCTGCTTGCCGCTGTACTGCCCTTCCATGACCTTGAGAAAATTATCTGGTTTAATTAACCAGTCGAAGTTGGCTGTCCATCCGTTTTCTCCCTGTCCGCACAAAAAGTCGCTATCCCTCACCCGTGCGATCGTCGCTAGGACTGCGTCCAGTCCATAATCATTCACTAGAGCGCAGAGCAGTTTCATTCGTTTACTCTCCCTCGGAATTCTCTGAACCTGACCTAGGCCTAAATCGTTCCAAGCGTCTGTGATACGTCGGATATCGACATCTGGCACAACTGAAGAGTAATCAGAGAATTTAATGTCTGAATCTAATCCCAAATTTAATATATCAATATAATTGGGTGGAGATTCTCCACTACCCGTAGGGGTATTTTCCTGCTGGGGTAGTGGGGATTCTCCACTACCCGTAGGGGTATTTTCCTGCTGGGGTAGTGGGGATTCTCCACTACCTGATGGGATAGCATGCGGTTGCTTCATTTCAAATTCAGCAGCATTAAAAAAACGCGCAAAATAGTGGCAGTAGTGAACTCTATTGCTCTCAAATTTCCGCTTTGTAACAAGGCCTTGCCTCACCAGTTTTTTCAGAGTTTCCGAAGCCGTTGTCCGATCGACATTCAACCTCTCGGCAAACTTACTGAGGGAAAACTGGCACCAAACGCCTCTCACTGAAAAGCCGAGGATTAGCGCATAGCAGAGAGCCTCTGTTGGTTTCAAATTAAGTGTGTCCTGAAACCAAAATGATACCTTGGCAAACTGTTCGTTTCGTGTGTTTTCCTTCATAACTGCAGCTCCTCTCCTCTTGCCTTTTTCGATTCAGTCTGCGCGATTTGCAGCACCATACTGCTGCAATAACTTCGTCACGTTGACGTAGATCACCCGCCCCGACCGGACGCAGGGAATTGAACCCTCACGACAGCCTTTCCGCAGGAAAAAAGCACTCAACCCCGTAGTTTTGACCGCGTCCTCGATCTTCTGGAACGGCGGGTTTGCAGCCGCTGCACTATCAATCAGTTTCTGCATACTGTGACTCCTCCCACAACTCGTCGACGGCGGCCATGATCTTCTGCTTCTCCGTGCGTGGCAATTCGAAGCGAAGTCTGCGACAAAAGGTGCTGTCAGCAATCCCCAGGCGCCTTGCAACTGCCCACATTTTTACATTTGCTTCCCTGATATGCTCCCGGACATCCTGATTCGCCACAAAATTCATAATTTTTCCTCCTCGGTTTAGTGATGCGCCTATCATAGGCATGGTGTTGATGCTGTCGCTGCTTTTTTCAACCAAAACGTGCAAGTATTGAAGAATAAGCAAAAAGACTTCAATCAACATCAAATTGTATTGCTAATATCAGCTGCCTATGCTAATATTATAGCAGTCAACAATAGCGGTAGCAATAATAAACTGCGCAAAAAACGAAAAAGCAATTTTTATCTGCTATTCAGGAGGAATAAACTATGCCGCGCAAACAACTCAAGCACCCTGATAACTATTACAAGGCGTTTCCCTCTCGACTTCGTTTGCTCATGAGCGGGGATGCAGGAAAAATTAAAAGAACTGTATCGCAGCAGGAACTAGCAGATTATCTTGATTTGAAGGCAAGGCAATCTGTATCTGCATACTGCGACGGCTCCGGGCAGCCAAGTTGGGAGAATATCATTAAAATTGCAACATATTTTGGTGTTTCTACTGACTGGCTGCTCGGAATTACTGATATAGAAACTGTCAGGCAAGATATCCGTTCTGCCCAGAAAACACTCGGCTTATCTGATAGAGCCGTCGAAAATCTCGCAAAAGTGGCTCGAATGAAGCGATATCCCAGATTGTCCTCTTTTCATACAGAATTGGATAAACAGATTTTGGGCACAGCGCTGGATTTCCTCCTTTCTTCAGAAGAGACGTTGATTGGAATTGCAAGAAACATCTACGATTTCTATGACGCATCTGCAAAAATGCGTGAAATAGAGAATCTAACCGTCGAGGATTTATGCCAAACAAATGCTAACGATGCTGACTATAATTGCATAGAAACCTTTAAGGATTACAGGCTCGCACGGCTTGACTTAAATGAGAGCCTTCTAGCTATTACGAATGATAGGATGGAATTTCTTAAAGCAACTCAGGCACAACGTATTGTGGACGATTTTTATACTCGGCTTGAAGAAGCCGAGAAATTATCAGAGCAACAGGCAAATCAAGCAGCTGACGAATGGGCTAAAACATGTGGTGAGGAACAAAAAGAACTGTTGGATTATCTGGAAAGCGAGGGGCTTGACGAAGACTATGGCAGCGACGAGACTGAAGACAACTAAAGATGGCCGCGCATATTACGAGATCCGCTACCGTACCAGCCGGGAAGCCTCCGAACTGTCTACGCGCTGGTATGTTCCTTCCGGTTGGAGTGACAAGGCGATCCAGCGGGAATTAGCAAAACGGGCAGCTGAGTTTGAACGGCAATGCAAAGAGGGACTGATTCTCTCGCACCGGGAGAAAAAAGAAATCGCCGCACAGGAGGCGGCGAAACAGGCGGCAGAAGCAGCTAAAATCGTGACGGTGAAACAATACGGCGAGCGGGTTTTTATGCCCGGCAAACTCGCTGGAACCATTGGAAAAAAGGCGCTTGCCGAGAACAGCCGCGCTTATTATCAGAACGCATTGGATCGGCACATTTACCCCATCATCGGCGAGCGGAAAATGCAGGAGATCACGCGCGCTGAGTTGGAAGCCTTGCTGCTGGGCGAACTGAACAGTGGAAAAGCCGAATCAACAATATCGGCAGTCTATGTCACCTTGCGGCAGATGTTTGAATCTGCGGAGGACAGTGAACTGATCCGCTCAAATCCGATGCAGAAGGTCAAAAAGCCCAGACGCAATAAAGCTGACACCAAAGACACTGCGCAGGTCGAAGCCTTTTCCATTGAGGAAATGCAGCATATTTTGGAATGCCTGAAAAATGAACCGCTCAAATGGCAGGCGTATATCACGCTGATCATCGATACGGGCTGCCGCCGCGGAGAGATCTGTGGGCTTCGCTGGCAGTCCGTCAATTTCAAGGATAAAACGATCACGATTGAAAATAACTTGGTCTATACGTCCGCCAAGAAGGGCGGCAAGGGTGTTTTCGAGGACACACCCAAAACAGATGCTTCCGCCCGTGTGATCGACATCAGCGACGACGCAGCCGATCTTCTGCGGCAGCTGCGAATTGAACAGAGCCGTGCTTGCATCTCGCCGTATGTTTTTTCGCAGGATGGTCGCGCAGAGCCAATGCACCCAACCTCACCGACGCGATATTTTAAGAAATTCGGCGAACGGTACGGCATCGATCATTTTCATCCGCATAAGCTGCGTCACACATTCGCCAGCATCGCCATCACGAACCACGCGGATGTTGCTTCGGTTTCCGAAAAACTTGGTCATGCCAATAAAGGCATCACGCTCAAAATGTACACCCACGCCAACGCAGAAAGCATCAAGGCCGCCGGCGATATTTTCCGCAACGCACTGAAAGCGAAGAAGGAAGACAGCAAGCAGGCGTGAGCGGCCGAGCGGCATATTTGCACATCCCGCAAAAAACCACACCAAAACCCACACGGGCACGAGAAAAACCCACACAGGAAGCTACATCATGTTACAACAAGTCACAACAGATAAAATCCCGAACTCATTGGAGCGCAATGGGTTCAGGCGATAAGTCACGACAGGTAAAAACAAGCTGCGACAAGTAATTCTTAGCTGGCAGTCATGAGGTCAGCGGTTCGATCCCGCTTATCTCCACCAAAACAAAAAGTCATTCCGTAAGGAATGGCTTTTTTGTTTTGGCTGGGCATACGTGGCGCGAGAAACGCTGTGGTTCGACCGAATGCATTTTTGCGGCGCAAAAGCGCCGCTTTTTCTGCATACAATGCAGAAAACATAAGAAAATGCAATCGGCACGGAGCAAGCGAAGCTTGCGGAGTATCCCGCTTATCGTTCCACTTTCCTTTCTCGAAAATCAGCCGCATTTCTTTCGTCATGCGGCCTGACCCAGATTTGACCCAAACGGGCGCGAAAACGCAGTGGATTTATTGAGATTTATTTGGCAAAACAGCACGAATATACTATTTTTCAATCGTTTTCCGAATATTTTAACGGCGGCTGCAACTTGCAGCCGCCGCTTTGGTTTTGGGGTCAGATCGCGTTGCGGATGGTGTTTCCGATCGCATCCGCCGCGCTCTGTTTCATCCCCGGTGTCGAGTGGACATAGGTGCCGAGCGTGAATCCTGCGCTGAAGTGACCCAGCGTTTCTGAAAGCGTCCGCACGTCCACGCCGCTTTTCAGTGATAACGTCGCGAATGTGTGTCTCGTATCATGAAATCTCACATGCTCCGCGCCGATCTCCTTGATGATCCTGTCGTGCAACCTGCGGAAGCCATCCGGATCCCACGTCTCGCCTGTACGCGGAGACGGAAACAAATATGGATTTGTCGGATGCCTTGTGTGTTCTTCCACGAGAAGTTTCACTGTGTCCTCCGGCAGTAAGACTGTGCGAATAGAATTCGGCGTTTTCGGCGTGCTGATGACCAGTTTCCCATCCTGCCGCGCGACGCTTTTGTTGATCGAGAGGGTACGGTTTCGAATATCTAAGTCTTTCCACCGCAATGCCAGCAATTCCCCGCGCCGCAAGCCTGTGGTCAGCTCCAGATACATCGGCGCAAGAATCCCATGCGCTTTCGCCGCACTCAAGTATGGTCCAATCAACGCTTCCGGCAGAATTTTCATTTCCTTGCGGGTGTTTTTCGGAATCTTACACTTCTTCGCCGGATTTGCTAAAATCAGCTTTTCTTCCACTGCATGTTCCAGCACTTTGTTCAGCACCACATGAACGCATTGCACCATGCGGGGACTCAGCCCGTGTTCTTTCA
>OMBG01000445.1_pt1 | contig 21672 bp, 18 predicted proteins | sample 1674251 | NCBI WGS metagenome assembly OMBG01 (sample SAMEA103958153, study PRJEB25191) | human gut metagenome | reverse complement strand
GGTCATGCCCCAAGGGGGCTAGTGCAAACCACCGGCACGGCCGGTGGTTATGATTGCGGGGCGTTTTTCTGGTTTTTGAGCACCAAAAGCCTTCCCCTATAAGGGGAAGGTGGCACGGCGGCAGCCGTGACGGATGAGGTGGAGGCGCGTCCGATTACCCAGCTGCACCACCTCATCAGTCGCCTGCGGCGACAGCTTCCCCTCGTAGGGGAAGCCTTTGGCGTGCACGTTCTGCAGGCGCAGCAGACCCCTTGACAAATCCACTCTACAGTTGTAGAATCAAAACATACTACAAATGTAGAAGGAGGGCTTCTGATGGCGGATGCAATGCGGACGCTGCCGGATGCGGAGCTGGAGGTCATGCAGGCGATCTGGGCCTGTGAAGAGCCGGTGAAGCGGGCGGCGATCAGTGCGATTTTGGACCGGACGCACCCGATGGCGCCGACGACGCTGCTGACGGTCTTGTCCCGGCTGGCAGACAAGGGCTTTGTGCGGATCGAAAAGACCGGGCGCAGCGCCGAATACCGGCCGCTGGTCGCAAAAGAGGACTATCTTGCCCGGCAGGGGCGGAAATTTTACGATAAGCTCTGCGGCGGAAGCGTGTCGGCCTTTGCCGCCGCGCTCAGCGCCAGCGGGCTGACGGCGGAGGAGCTGGCGCAGCTGCGCGAGCTGCTGCGGGAGGATGCGCTATGAGCACGACACTGGCCTTCCGGCTGATCCTGGGGCTGGTCGTCGGCGGCGTCCTCACCTGCAGCGTCTGGGACCGGAACGATCGGGAGCTGAAGGAGCAGCCTGCGGACGAGGACACCAGGACCGGCATGCCCCGCTTCCGCAGCTTTGCCGCCGCGGAGATGCTGCCGACCATGCTGGTGACCTATCTGGTCATCGGTTTTTTGCTCGGCGGGCGGGAGATGGCGGTGCAGTATCTGCTGGGGCTGCTGCTGCGCGTGTTTTTGCTGATCGGCGTGTATTACGTGCTGCTGCTGGCCGTCATGCCGCTGCTGCGGCGGCATATTTCTGCCCGTGTGTGCGCGGTCTTGTGGCTGCTGCCGGGGTATCTGTACTTTTTGGCCCAAGTGAGCAGCGTCCAGCGTGCGGACCCGGGCGGCGAGCGGATGCTCGTCCTGCACGCGTCCGGGACGCTCGTGACGGTGCTGCTGGCCGTCTGGGCGGCCGGGGCGATCGGCGTGTTTGCGTGGAAGATCATCTCCCACCTGCGCTTCCGCCGCCGCGTGCTGAAAGACGCCGTCGTTGTCACGGACGAGCAGACGCTCGCCGTCTGGCGGGCGGAGCTGGCGCGCGCCTGGCTCGGGGAGACGAAGTGGACGCTCGTCCGCGCGCCGCAGCTCACGACGCCGCTGTCGATCGGCCTGTTTCAGAAGACCACCTGCGTCGCCCTGCCCGCGCGCAGCTACACCCCGGAGGAGCTTTCGCTCATCCTGCGCCATGAGATCATCCATCTCAGCCGCCGGGACCCGGCCTCGAAATTCTTCATGGTCTTCTGCACAGCCATGTGCTGGTTCAATCCCCTGATGTGGGTCGCCATGCGCAAAAGCGCGGATGATTTTGAGCTCAGCTGCGACGAATCCGTCCTCCTGGCCCAGCCGCAGCCCGTCCGGCGGCAGTACGCAGAGCTGCTGTTAAAGACCGCGGGCGACGAGCGCGGCTTCACCACCTGCCTGTCCGCCACGGCCAGCGCCCTGCGCTACCGGCTCAAAAACATCATGGCGCCGGGGAAGAAGCACACGGGCGCGCTCCTCGTCGGGCTGACGTTTCTGCTGCTGACGCTCTGCGCCGGGCATGTGGCGCTGGCCTACGACGCGCAGCCCGGTGCGGCGCGGATCTTCGACGGCCGGCCGCCGGAAGACTTCTCCCTGCGCTATGTGGACGTATGGAACGATGACCGCGGCAGCGGCACCGACTTTGGCTGCACGGACGAGGCGGCGCTCAAGGACTATCTCGCCGCGCTGCAGCTGGAGACCTATACGGAAGCGCTCAACCGATACGGCGAGTGCCGCTCGCTGCAGCTGCTGTTTGACGCGCCGGAGGGCACGCTGAGCGTGACGCTGGCTGACAACCAGTCCATCCACGTGACGCGCCTGTGGCTGAAAAACGCCCCGAGCGAGAGCTATTATCTGGCCGAGCCCATCGACTGGCAGCTGCTGGACCGGCTCATCGTCCCGCGGCCGGCGCTGCGGGTCTGGTTCAGCCTGCCGGGGCAGGATGAAGACAGCTGCTTCTTTGCCGGGGTCTATTCCATGACGCAGACGCTGCCGGACGGGACCGTGCAGGTCCTGCAGGAACCGGATGAGGGAAACTACAGCGCCTTCGGCACGACCGGCGGCGGAAGGACCGTGCGGCTGGAGTTCGGGCAGACGCTGCTGGAGCCCTATACCGTCACCTGCCAGACGCCGGACGGCAGCGAACGCCGGATCTTCACGCAGGACGAGCTGCGCGGCGGCCGCGTGCCGCTGCTGCCGGGCGAGAGCGCCGATTATACCGTCGCCGCCCGCCTGCAGGGCGAAGACGGCAGCACCTACGACGCCGTCTTCTGTTTCCGCTACGACCGCCTGGCGGGCGGAACGTGAATTTTGTACGATACAAGCGAAAGCGCACCGTTTTTGCGGTGCGCTTTTTTGCTGCCGGATTGCAAAAAAGGGGTGAATCTGCTATAATCAATTATTCAGTATATGCAGTTCGGAGGATATGCACATGGAACGCAAACCCGTTGTGATCGCGCAGGAGGAGCTGGCCAGAGAGGCGGCGGTCTGCGGCGAGATCAAAGCCTGGTGGGCCTCGCGCGGCCGGACGCCGCGGGCCTACGTCGACACCTATGGCTGCCAGCAGAACGAGGCGGATTCCGAGCGGATCCGCGGGATGCTCCGCGCGAGCGGCTATGACATCGTCGACACCGAAGAGGGCGCGGACTGCATCGTCATCAACACCTGCGCCATCCGCGAGCACGCGGAGACCCGCGTCTACGGCAACGTCGGCGCGCTGGTCCACACCAAGGCCCGGCATCCGGAGCAGAGGATCTTCCTCTGCGGCTGCATGATGGGCCAGCCGCAGGTCGTCGAGCGCATCAAAAACAGCTACCGCCACGTCGACGGCGTGTTCAACCCGCATGAGCTCTGGCGCTTCCCGGAGCTTCTGCAAAGAGTCCTGAAGACCGGCAAGCGCATCTTCGCCGTGGACGATTCCGCGGGCAACATCGCCGAGGGCATCCCGGTGGTCCGCTCGTCAAACCTCAAGGCGTGGGTGTCGATCATGTACGGGTGCAACAATTTCTGTTCGTACTGCATTGTTCCCTACGTGCGCGGCCGCGAACGCTCGAGACGACCGGAGGAGATCCTGGAGGAGGTCAAGGGCCTCATCGCCGCGGGCTATAAGGACATCACGCTGCTCGGCCAGAACGTCAACTCCTACGGCAAGGATCTTGGCCTCGGCGTCGATTTTGCCGACCTCATGGCGAGCATCGCCGAGCTTCCCGGCGAGTTCTGGCTGCGCTTTATGACGAGCCACCCGAAGGACGCGAGCAAAAAGCTCTTTGACACCATCGCCAGATACCCGAAGATCGCCAAGCAGTTCCATCTGCCCTTCCAGTCCGGCAACGACCGGGTATTGAAGGCCATGAACCGGCACTATACCCGCGAGGAATACCTGAAGCTGGCGCATTACGGCCGCGAGATCATGCCGGAGCTGGTCCTCACCAGCGACGTCATCGTCGGCTTCCCCGGCGAGACGGAGGAGGAATTCGAAGATACCCTCAGCCTCATCGAAGAGGTGCGCTACGACGCGCTGTTCACCTTCATCTTCTCCCCGCGCGCCGGGACTCCGGCCGCGAAAATGGACGATCCGACACCGAAAGAGGAGAAGAACCGCCGCTTTGACCGCCTCTGCGACACGCAGAACCGCATCTCGCTCGAGATCCACCAGGGCTACGTCGGCAGGACGCTGCGCGTGCTGGTCGACGGGCGGGAAAAGGAGATGCTCACGGCCCGCACCGAGGGCGGCCGCCTCGTCCGCTTTGCAGGCGACGACAGCCTCATCGGGCAGTTTCTCGACGTCACCATCACCGGCTGCACGACCTGGTCCCTGGTGGGAGAGGTCAAATAAAAGGCTCCCCTCTCAGGGGAGCTGTCAGCGAAGCTGACTGAGAGGTTGCAGCAAATTTACAGCTTCCCATTGTCTCCGACGGCCCCTTCTTTTCCGCCTTGCCGGAAAAGAAGGGGGAGAAAAGGGGCGCTTGGGCGCGTTTGGTGCATCCTGCCTCTGATTTTAGGCAGGAACCAATACTTTAGGCGTCGTTCCACGCGGTACTCACCCTACGGGTATCATACTACGCGCCGCCTGATACGATACACCGGATTTGATGGCAGGTGCCTTTGAATTTGTGCGAAAAAACGCACTGCGAAGATTTTTTTGGCGATGTACGGATTCGCCGAGGCTTTTGAGAGAGAAAACCGGAGGTTTTGATTATGGCTGAGCTCACCCCGATGATGCAGCAGTATTATGCGGTCAAGGAACGCAATCCGGACTGCCTGCTGTTTTTCCGGCTGGGGGATTTTTATGAGATGTTCGAGGAGGACGCGCGGATCGCTTCACGCGAGCTCGATCTGACGCTCACCTCGCGCGACCATGCCAAGGACAAAAGCGCCGAGGACAAGATCCCCATGTGCGGCGTGCCCTATCATTCCTCCGAGAGCTATATCGCCCGCCTCGTCGCCAAGGGCTACAAGGTCGCCATCTGCGAGCAGATGGAGGACCCGGCGCTGGCCAAGGGGCTCGTCAAGCGCGACATCATCCGCATCGTGACGCCCGGCTCCGTGACGGAAAGCTCGATGCTGGTGGAGTCGAAAAACAATTATTATGCCTGCGTCTACGGCGCGGCGGGGACCTACGGCCTGTGCTTCTGCGACGTATCGACCGGCGCGTTCAGCGCGACGCAGATCTCCGGAGCCGACGCGATGCAGGACGTACAGAACGAGCTCGGCAGCTTCCTGCCGTCTGAGGCGCTCCTCGGCGGCACGGCGGCGGAGGATGAGACGCTGGCCGACCTGCTGCGCGAGCGCTTCCACACCTGCGTGAACCTCGGCAAAGACGCGCAGTTTGACCCGGCCCTGTGTGAGGCCGCGGTCACCGCGCAGTTCGGCAAAAGCACGCAGGAGCTTGGCCTGGCGGAGCTTCCGTGCGTGACGCTGGCGGCCGGTGCGCTGCTGCTGACGCTGCGGGATCTGCAGAAGAACGATCTGCCGCACATCCGCGAGCTGGAGCTCTATGTTGCGGGCAAATTCATGCAGCTCGATCTTGCTGCCCGGCGGAATCTCGAGCTGACGGAGACGATGCGCGGCAAGGAAAAGCGCGGGAGCCTTCTCTGGGTGCTCGACAAGACGAAGACCGCCATGGGCGGCCGTCTGCTGCGCGCGTGGATGGAGCGGCCGCTGCTCAGCCCCGCGCAGATCACGCGCCGCCTGACCGCCGTCGAGGAGCTGGTCAAAAAGACCATCGACCGCGAGGAGCTGCTGCTGTCGCTGCGCGAGATCACCGATTTTGAGCGCGCCATGACCCGTATCATGACCGGCACGGCCTCGTGCCGGGATCTGGCCGCGCTGGCGCAGGGCGCGTCCACGCTGCCGGAGATCAAACAGCGCCTGTCCGGGATGCGCGCGCCGTATCTGCAGAGCATCTATGAGCAGCTCGACACGCTCGCGGATCTCAAGGAGCAGATCGACCGGACCATCGTCGACGATCCTCCCTTCCTGCTGCGCGAGGGCGGCCTCATCCGCGACGGAGCGAACAAGGAGCTTGACGACCTGCGCGCCGTCCAGTCCGGCGGCAAGGGCATGCTCACGCAGATCGAGGCGCGGGAGAAGGAAAAGACCGGCATCCGGAATCTCCGCGTGGGCTACAACCGCGTGTTCGGCTATTACATCGAAGTCGCCAAGGGGCAGCTGAGCCTCGTCCCCGATACCTATATCCGCAAGCAGACGCTCTCCACCGGCGAGCGCTACATCACCGAGGAGCTCAAGGAGCTCGAGAGCACCATCCTCACGGCCAAGGACCGCATCATCGCGCTCGAATACGAGCTTTTCACCCAGCTGCGGCAGGCCGTGGCGGCCGAATCCGCCCGCGTCAAGCAGACCGCGCAGGCCATCGCCCAGCTGGACGTGCTGTGCAGCTTCGCCGCCGTGGCGGTGCACAACAACTACTGCAGGCCCGAGGTCGACCTCGGCAATACCGTTTCCATCACCGCCGGCCGCCATCCGGTGGTCGAGCAGGTGCTCAAGGGCGCGCTGTTCGTCCCGAACGACACGCGGCTCGGCGCCGACGACTGCCGCACGGCCATCATCACCGGCCCGAACATGGCCGGTAAATCCACCTACATGCGCCAGGTGGCCCTCATCGTCCTCATGGCGCAGATGGGCTCATTCGTCCCGGCGCAGTCGGCGCAGATCGGCATCGTCGACCGGCTTTTTACCCGCATCGGCGCGTCCGACGATCTGGCCTCCGGACAGTCGACCTTCATGGTCGAGATGACCGAGGTCGCCGACATCCTCAAAAACGCCACGCCGCGCTCGCTGCTCATCCTCGATGAGATCGGCCGCGGCACATCGACCTTCGACGGCATGGCCATCGCCCGCGCCGTGCTCGAATACGCCGCCGACCGCAAGCGGCTGGGCGCCAAGACGCTCTTTGCCACCCACTATCACGAGCTGACCGACATGGAGCAGACACTCCCCGGCGTCAAAAACTTCAATATCGCCGTCAAAAAGCGGCAGGGCGACATGATCTTCCTGCGCAAGATCGTCCCTGGCGCGGCCGACGACAGCTACGGCATCGAGGTCGCCAAGCTCGCCGGCATCCCCGACCGGGTCATCACCCGCGCCCGCGAGATCCTGAAGGAGCTCGAGTCCGGCGCGCCCGAGACGGCAAAGCCTGCCGCCGGGCCGGTGTCCGACCAGGTCTCCATGCTCGACATGCAGTCGGACGAGCTGCGCCGCGCGCTCGAGGCCGTCACCGTCGAGACGCTCACGCCCATCGAGGCGATGAACGTCCTGTATCAGCTCAAGCAGCTGCTGTAATTTCCGGAAAGAAAGGAGCCGTTCCGCATGGCCCGAAAAGCGTCGAACAGCATGTCTTCCCGCCTGACGAGGTTTGAGACCATCGCGGGCTGGCTGTATCTGCCGTTCTATCTCATCATTTTGAATCTGCTTCTGCAGCTGGCGAACGAAAAGCTCTCGCTCGGCATGTCTGCGCTGACGATCAACATCGCCTATTTTGCCATCAATCTCGCCGCCACGCTGCTTATCTTCCACGGCTTTCTGCGGCAGTCGTATTTCGGCGGTTCGTTTTGGAATTTCGTGCAGGCGGTGGTGCTGGGGTTCGCGCTGTATTACGCGGGCACGTGGGTTTTGCAGTTCGCGCTCACGAAGCTGGCCCCCGGCTTCACGATCTATAACAACGAGACCGTCGGCTCGCTCATCTCCGACAACGAGTACATCATGATGGCCGTGACGATCATTCTCGCGCCCGTCATTGAAGAGACGCTGGTCCGCGGACTCGTGTTCGGCTCCATCCGGCCGACCTCGCGCGTCATGGCCTATATCGTCTCCGTCGTCTTATTCACGCTCATGCACAACTGGCAGTATTTCCTGCTCTATCCGGCGGGGAAGGTGCTGCTCAGCTGTATTCCGTATCTGCCCGCCTCTGTTGCGCTGGCCTGGACCTATGAAAAGGCCGGCACCATCTGGGCACCCATCACGCTGCACGCGCTCATCAACGCGCTGTCGTTCGGGCTTTTGCAGCTGAACTTCTGACCGGGAGGGAACCTATGCCGAAGATCATCCAGCTCGACCGCCACGTCGCGGACCTCATCGCCGCGGGCGAGGTCGTCGAGCGCCCTGCCTCCGCCGTCAAGGAGCTGGTCGAAAATTCCATTGACGCGGGCGCAAAAAATATTACAATAGAATTACAAAATGGCGGAATGACCTTCCTGCGCATCACCGACGACGGCTGCGGCATGGCCCCGGACGACGCCCGCACGGCCTTCCTGCGCCACGCGACGAGCAAGATCCGCAAAAAAGAGGACCTTGCCTGCATCGGTACCCTCGGCTTCCGCGGCGAAGCGCTCGCGGCCATCTCGGCTGTGTCGAAGATCGACCTTCTGACCCGCGCGCAGGGCGCGGCGGACGGCGTGCGGCTGCATCTCGAGGCCGGGAAGGTCCTCTCCGAGGAACCGGCCGGCTGCCCGTGCGGCACGACCATTCTCGTGCGCGAGCTGTTTTACAATACGCCCGCGCGGATGAAATTCATGAAATCCGACGCGGCGGAGGCCTCCGCCGTCTTCTCCGTGGTGCAGCAGCAGGCGCTGGCCCATCCGGAGATCTCCTTCCGCTTTTTAAAGGACGGGCAGGAGCAGCTGCATACCGACGGCCAGGGCGACCGCATGGCCGCCATCTACGCCATCTACGGCCGCGAGCTTGCCAACAACATGCTCTCAGTGGACGGCAGCTGGGAAAAGCTGCGCGTGCGCGGCTTCGTCACCCGCCCCACCGCCACGCGCGGCAACCGCGCCTGGCAGAGCTTCTTTGTCAATAACCGCTACATCAAGTCGCGGCTGCTTTCCGCCGCCGTGGAGGAGGCGTACCGCAACCAGATCATGGTCGGCCGCTTCCCTGCCTGCGTGCTCGAGATCGATATGCCCGTGCAGGCCGTGGACGTGAACGTCCATCCGGCCAAGACGGAGGTCAAGTTCCTCTCGGAGCGGGAGGTCTTCGACGCGGTGCACTATGCCGTTTTGTCCACGCTGAACAAGACGGCGGGCCGCCCGGAGTGGAAGCTTTCCGAAAAGCAGACCTCCGCAGCCCAGCCGCAGGTCCAGCCGCACGCGGTCCAGCCGCCGAAGCCTGGCTTCTACCAGAGCATGCAGGCGGCCGAATACCGCCGCCAGGCCGCGCAGACGCCGCCGCCCAAGCCCGCGCAGCCCGTCCTGGCCTCCCCGGTGCAGATCCCGCGGTCCAAGCCCGCCGCGCAGCAGCGCATCGAGCTGCCGAAGCCGAGTCCGGCCCCCGCCCCGGCGCCCATCCCTGCTCCCGTGCAGGAAGCGCCCGCGCAGCAGGAGCTGCCGGTCCCCGAGCGGCCGTTCCGCATCATCGGCGAGGCGCTGCACACCTATATTATCGTCGAGCAGGGCGAGGCCGTCCTGTTCATCGACAAGCATGCCGCGCATGAGCGCATCCGCTTTGAGGCGCTCAAAAAGGAAGACCACCCCATCATGGCCCAGCTGCTGCTCGCGCCCGTCTCCGCGGAGCTTTCGCGGGAGGAAGCGGCGGCGGTGCTGGAAAACCGGGCGCTTCTGGAGCGCTGCGGCTTTGAGGCCGAGGATTTCGGCGGCGGCGACGTGCTCATCCGGCAGATCCCGTCCGACGTGGACGTTGAAGACGCCAAGGCCCTGCTGCAGGAGCTGGCGGGCAAGCTGCTCGCCGGAAAGACGCTCGACCCCAATGGCCTTCGGGACGAGCTGCTGCACTCGATCGCCTGCAAATCGGCCATCAAGGCCGGCTGGCAGACCTCCGACGAGGAGCTGCGGCGGCTGGTGCAGGAGGTTTTGACGCGCGACGACATCAAATACTGCCCCCACGGCCGCCCCGTCTGCGTGACGCTCACGAAGCGGCAGCTGGAAAAGCAGTTCAAGAGGGTATGAGCATGGACCGGATCATCTGCGTCGTCGGCCCGACCGCTTCGGGCAAAACGAAGCTCGCCGTACAGCTGGCCAAGGCCTATGACGGTGAGGTCGTCTCCTGCGATTCCATGCAGATCTACAAGCATATGGACATCGGCACGGCCAAGCCCACGCCGGAGGAGATGGAGGGCGTCCCCCACCACATGATCGACTGCGTCGAGCCCGGCGAGGATTTTTCCGTCGGCAAATACGTGCAGCTGGCGGACGGCTGCGTGCAGGACATCCTCTCCCGCGGCAAAACCGCCGTCATCGCCGGCGGCACCGGGCTGTATGTCGACAGTCTCATCGCCGGGCGGACCTTCGCGCCCGTGCCGCAGACCGGCAAGCGCGAAGCGCTCGAGGCGCAGCTGCGGCAGGAGGGCGGTGAAGCGATGCTGCGCAAGCTCCGCGCCGTCGACCCCGACGCCGCTGCGCGGCTGCACCCGGCGGACGAAAAACGCATCATCCGCGCGCTGGAGGTCTATGCCGAGACCGGCCGGACCATCACCCAGCATAACCTGGACACCCAGCGGATCCCCCCGCGCTACCGGCCCGTCTGGATCGGGCTGGACTACCTCGACCGCGCGGTTTTGTACCGCCGGATCGACCTGCGGGTGGATCTGATGCTGCAGGCGGGGCTGCTCGATGAGATCCGTGCGCTGCTCGCCCGCGGCGTCAGCCCGCGGACGACCGCCATGCAGGCCATCGGCTATAAAGAGTTCTTTGACGCGCTGGAGGGCCGCAGCACGCTTTCGGCCGCCGCAGACCTCTGCAAGCAGCGCTCGCGCAACTACGCCAAGCGCCAGCTGACCTGGTTCCGGCGCAACCCGCAGCTTTGCTGGCTGCGGATGACGGGGCAGGAAGATTTTGCACAGATCCTGGCCGCTGCCCGACAGAATATTCCTTTTTCCGCGCTTTGAATATGCTACGATATGGGTACAGACTACAAAAAAGAAGGAGCCGGTACCCATGCAGAAAACCACAGAAAATTATCAGGACATCTTTTTGAATCAGGCCCGCCGCGAGCGCACCATGCTGACCGTCTTTCTGATGAACGGCTTTCAGATGCGCGGCGTCATCACGGGCTTTGACCAGTTCGTCATCCTGCTGCAGTCCGACGGACGCCAGCAGATGATCTATAAGCACGCGGTGTCTACCATGACGCCCGCAGTCCCCGTTCACCTGACGCAGAACTGAGCTGCCGCTCCGTCCTGCGGGAAGGAGCAGTATGAAACAAGGCAGATCGTATTTTACCGTCATCGTATGGATCCTGCTTGCCGCGATCGCGGCGTATTTCGTCTACAACGTGGCAAGCAGCCTCTACGCGCCGCTGATGACAGCGACCGTCACACAATATGAAGCCGGGGCGGGCTACTACGCCTCCGGCTTTGTTGTGCGTGCCGAGGAGGTCGTCACCTCCGAGTACGACACGACCGTCCTCGCCTGCGCCGAGGGTGCGCACGTGGCCGCGAACGACGTCGTCGCCACCGGCTACCGCTCGGACGACGCCAAGACCCGCAAGACCCGCATGGACGAGCTGACCGGCCAGATCGAGCAGCTGCAGTACGCCTGGAGCGCCGCGTCGAGCGTCTACGACCAGGCGGCGCTCGACAGCAGCATCGCCGACAGCCTCTCGCACCTGAGCCAGTATCTGGCCCGGCGCGATATGAACTCTGTCTCGGACCTCACGCCCGAGCTCAAGGGCCTGGTCCTGCGCCGCACGTCGGACGCGGCGGACAGCGCCTCCTTGCAGCTGCGGATCGACGATCTGCAGGCGGAGCTCGCCACGCTCGAATCGCAGGCCGCGGGCGACACCAGCGACATCCGCGCCGGGACCGCCGGGACGTTTTCCGCCGCGGTCGACGGTTATGAATATGTGCTGACGCCGGACAGGCTCATGGAGATGACCGTCGCCCAGTTCCAGTCGGTCGAGCCGGACGAGACCGACGCGAACGCCATCGGCCGCCTCATCACCTCCGCCACCTGGTACTACGCCTGCGTTGTCCCGGCCAACGAGCTCTCCGGCGTTGAGGAGGGCGATAGGGCCACGCTGACCTTCGCCCGCGACTATTATCAGCCCGTCAGCATGCGTGTCGCCCGGCTGAGCGGCAACGAGGCGGGCTCGCGGCTGCTGATCCTGTCGTCCGACCAGGCGCTGCAGAACGTGACGCTCCTGCGGCAGCAGTCGGCGGAGATCGTCTTCGCCTCGTATTCCGGTCTGCGCGTGCCCAAATCGGCCGTCCGTGTCGAAAACGGTCAGACCGGCGTGTATATCCTCGAAGGCACGCTCGCCAAGTGGAAGCCCATCACCATCCTCCACGATACCGGCGAAAGCTACGTCGCTGCGCTCGATACCAGCTCGACCGACAATCTCTGGCCGGGCGACGAGCTGATCATCAATGCGAAAAATCTATACGATGGAAAGGTCGTCAACTGATATGTCTACGATTGCTGAAAATATTGCGAACATCCGTGCCCGGATGAACGAGGCCGCGAAAAAGGCCGGCCGCGACCCGTCGGAGATCCTGCTGTGCGCCGCGACGAAGATGAACGACGCCGACCGCGTCAAAGAGGCCGTGGCCGCGGGCGTCGACTGCTGCGGCGAAAACCGCGTGCAGGAGATCCAGGCCAAGCGCCCCCTCGGCGCCTACACAGGAAAGCCCCTGCACTTCATCGGTCATCTGCAGACCAACAAGGTCAAATATCTGGTGGGCGTGGTCGATCTGATCGAGTCCGTCGACCGCCTGGAGCTGCTCGAGTGCATCGAGAAGCAGGCGGAAAAGGTGGGCGTCGTGCAGAACATCCTCTTCGAGGTCAACATCGGCGCGGAGGAGAGCAAATCCGGCTTTACGAAGGAAGAGGCCGCCGCGCTGGCCGCCCGGATGCGGGAATTTCCGCATGTGGCGCTCAAGGGACTCATGGCAATTCCGCCGGTCAGTGAATTTCCTGGCGAAAATTGCAGATATTTCGCCGAAATGCGGAATCTTTTTGTTGACATAAAGGCAAAAAAATACGATAATGTGTCCATGGAATGCCTATCGATGGGTATGAGCGACGATTTTACCGACGCCATCGCCGAAGGCTCGACCATGGTGCGCATCGGCACCGCTATTTTCGGAAAGCGAAACTACAATACCTGATTGCTACGAAAACTAGAGAATCACGATTCTGGAGGATACACTACAATGGGATTTATGGATGACCTGAAGAAGCTGACAAAGCCCTATACCGAGGATGACGACGATTTCGATGAATTCGACGACGACGCCCGTCCCAGCCGCCCCAGCCGCTCGTCGACCGCGCCGAAGCCCTCGTATTCCGGCTTTGATCTCGATAACGACGATCTGTCTTCTTCCGGCAGCAGCTCCAATACCGGCCGGCGCACGCTCGGCGGCAGCAATGCCTCGAACGGCAAGGTCGTAAATATTCACACCACGGCCCAGATGCAGGTCGTGCTCGTCAAGCCCGACCGGTTCGACAACGTCTCCGACATCGCCGAGCATCTGCGCAGCAAGCATGCCGTGGTTCTGAATCTGGAATCCACGAATAAGGATGTTGCAAGACGGCTGGTCGACTTCCTGTCCGGCTGTGCCTATGCGCTCGACGGCAAGATCAAAAAGATCGCCATCAGCACGTACATCATTACGCCCTATAACGTTGACATCGTCGGCGATCTGATCGACGAGCTGGAAAACAACGGCGTATATCTCTGATCCAAACTTCACTTGCAGGGAGGCAGCTTCCATGTTCACACCGCAGGAAATTCAGGAGCAAACCTTTTCCAAGGCCGTCTTCGGCGGCTATGACATGCAGCAGGTCGATGATTTTCTCGAGCCGCTGACAGAGGATTATATCACCCTTTACAAAGAAAATTCCGTGCTCAAGGCCAAGATGAAGATCCTGGTCGAAAAGCTGGAGGAATACCGCGCGCAGGAGACGCAGCAGTCCTCGGCCACCGCCGAGGCCGAGGCCAAGAGCGCCCAGCTGCTCAAGCAGACGCAGGCCAAATGCGCCGCCATGCTCCAGAACGCCGAGGTCAATGCCCAGGCCAACGCGCAGGTCAACGCCGCCAACGTCCAGCTGGCCCAGCTCAACCAGCAGATCCACGCCGAGCAGGAGCGGCTCGACTACGCGAAGCAGACCGCGCTCAACTTCATCTCCGTGATCGAGCGGGACGTGCAGGGCCATCTGGGCCTGCTCGAGACGCTCAAGTCCCGGGATCTGACGAAGGAAGATGCTCCGGCCCAGCCGAAGTCCGCGCACGAAAAGCCCTACGACTGGCAGGCCGACAAGGCCGAGCCCGCCCCGGCCCCCGCGCCGAGCGTCAGCACCGAAAAAATCGCGTCGGAGATCTCTGACAACCTCGAAAAGCTGATCGGCAGCGAGCCGGAGACGAAGACCGTCTCCACCCCCGCCCCGGCCAAGCCCGCCGCGCGCCCCATGCATCCCGAAAGCGCGACCATCAAATTTGAAGACCTCAAATTCGGCCGCAACTACGACCCGACGTCGTCCAAATGAACCAAAGCCCGGCCAATGAGCGGGCCGCATAAGACAGTTAACAGGCACAGCGGGATCATCCGCTGTGCCTGTTCTTGTTATGATCTCGTGCGGGCATCCCTTGCCTCTCCCTTTGGGAGAGGTGGCTGAGCGCAGCGAAGACGGAGAGGGGAGGCGCTGCAGGTGATCGCAGCAAAGCCCTCTCAGTCGCCTGCGGCGACAGCTCTCCCAGAGGGAGAGCCAAGGCTCAGGGGCTTTTGCCACGCATAGAAAAAACCAGCCGCCTTTCAAGCGAAAGGCGGCTGGCGGGGTATTTGCTTATTTCTTCATGGCGATGGCCTGCTTGGCCTTGGCTGCGATGCCGTCGGCGTTGATGCCGTAGGCGTCGAGGACCAGCGGGGCCTTGCCGCTGCGGCCGAACTCGTCGTTCACGCCGTGGCGGACGACGGGGATGGGATAGGTCTCGCCCAGATACTCGGCGACAGCCGCACCCAGACCGCCGAGGACGTTGGCCTCTTCGGTGGTGACGATCGCGCCGGTCTCCTTCGCAGCCTTCAAGACCAGCTCGGTGTCGAGCGGCTTGATGGTGTGCATGTCGATCACGCGGGCGGAGATGCCTTCGGCAGCCAGTTTTTCTGCGGCGGCCAGCGCCATCTGCACGTTCATGCCGACGGCGATGATGGTCACGTCGGTGCCGTCGCGCAGCGTCGCGCCCTTGCCCAGCTCAAACTTGTAGCCGGGGATGGAATCCGTCACAGTCTCGACCGCCAGACGGCCCAGACGCATGTAGGCCGGGCCCTCGTAGCCCACGAGCGCCTCAACGGCCAGCCGCATCTCGTTGCCGTCGCACGGGCACAGGACCAGCATGCCGGGGATCGCGCGCATGATGGCGAAATCCTCGATGCACTGGTGGGTCGCGCCGTCTTCGCCGACGGACAGACCGCCGTGGCTGCCGACGACCTTGACATTCAGGTGCGGGTAGGCGACGGAGTTGCGGACCTGCTCCCACGCGCGGCCGGCGGCGAACATGGCGAACGTGTTGACGAACGGCTTGAAGCCGCACAGGCTCATACCGGCGGCAACGCCGACCATATCGGCCTCGGCGATGCCCATATCAAAGAAACGCTCCGGGCAGGCGGCCTTGAAGAACTTCGTCATGGTCGCGCCGGCGAGGTCTGCGTCGAAGCAGACAAGATCGGGATATTTGTCGGCCAGGGCGGCGAGCGCCTTGCCGTAAGCCTCACGGGTTGCGATTTTTTCAGCCATTGTTTAACCCTCCAGTTCCTTGATCTGCGCTTCGAGCTCTGCCTTGGCCTGGGCCCACTGCTCATCGTTGGGCGCCTTGCCGTGCCAGCCGGCGTTGTTTTCCATGAAGCTCACGCCCTTGCCCTTGACGGTCTTGGCGAGGATCATGGTGGGCTGACCCTTGGTCTGCTCGGCTTCCTTGTAAGCGGCTTCGATCTGGTCAAAGTCGTGGCCGTCGATCTTGATGACGTGCCAGCCGAAGGACTCGAACTTCTTGTCCAGCGGCTCGGTGGGCATGACGTCCTTCGTCTCACCGTCGATCTGCAGACCGTTGACGTCGACGCAGGCGCAGAGGTTATCGAGATGATACTTGTTGGCAGCCATCATGGCTTCCCAGACCTGACCCTCGGCAACTTCGCCGTCGCCCAGGATCGAATAGACGCGGTAGTTCTTGCCCGCGACCTTGCCGGCCAGCGCCATGCCGACGGCAACGGAGATGCCCTGGCCCAGAGAGCCGGTGGACATATCGACGCCGGGGACGTATTTCATTTCCACATGGCCGGACATATGGCCGTCGATGCGGCGGAACATCTTGAGATTCTCAATCGGGAAGAAGCCGCGCAGCGCCAGCGTCGGGTAAACAGCGGGCGAGCAGTGGCCCTTGGACATGACGAAGCGGTCACGCTCCGGGTCATGCGGGTTCTTGGGATCGACGTGCATCTCGGCAAAGTACAGATACGTCAGCACGTCCATGCAGCTCATCGAGCCGCCCGGATGGCCGGAAGCCGCGTCGTGTACCATCTGGACACCGAGAAGACGCGCCTTGGCAGCGGTCAGCTGAAGTTCCTTCCGTTTGGATTGTTCCATATGAATTTCCTTCCTTTGTTCATAGAATGGGAATTTCCTGCGTTTGTGTGGGATTGATTTGCCTGCGCGGGAAATCCGTTTTGCTTTTTGTTGCATTCCACCATCTATCATACTAGATTCCCACGCGTTTTTCCAGTGGTATTCGTAAAAAAATCTGTTTTTTTCGCCGCTGCCTTTAGTTTTTGAGGCTCTGCATCGGGGCCGGGATGCGGCCGCCGCGGGCGATGAAGCCGGCGGAGGATTCCGGATGCACCGGCATGATGGGCGCCGCGCCGAGCAGCCCCCCGAACGAGACCTCGTCGCCGACCTGCTTGTCCGGCGCGGGGATCAGGCGCACGGCGGTCGTCTTGGAGTTGACCATGCCGACGGCAGCCTCATCCGCGATGATGGCGGAGATCGTCTCCGCACTCGTGTCGCCCGGGACGGCGATCATGTCGAGACCGACCGAGCATACGCAGGTCATGGCCTCCAGCTTGTCGAGCGTCAGCACGCCGCTTCTCGCCGCGGCGATCATCCCCTCGTCCTCCGACACCGGGATGAACGCGCCCGAAAGCCCGCCGACCGAGCTAGAGGCCATCAGTCCGCCCTTCTTGACCGCGTCGTTGAGCATTGCCAGCGCCGCCGTCGTCCCATGCGTGCCGCAGACCGCAAGGCCCATTTCCTCAAGAATGCGCGCCACGCTGTCGCCCACCGCGGGCGTCGGCGCGAGCGACAGATCGACCACGCCGAACGGCACGCCCAGCCGCCGCGACGCCTCCTGCGCGACCAGCTGGCCGACGCGGGTGATGCGGAAGGCGGTCTTTTTGATGCACTCGGCCACCTCGTCAAAGGGGCGGCCCTTGACGGCCTGCAGCGCGTGATGCACGACGCCCGGACCGGAAACGCCGACGCTCACCACGGCGTCAGCCTCGCCCACGCCGTGGAACGCGCCCGCCATGAACGGGTTATCCTCCACCGCGTTGCAGAACACGACGAGCTTCGCGCAGCCAAGCCCGTCCCGGTCCTTCGTGAGCTCCGCGGTCTGTTTGATGGCCTGGCCCATGAGGCGCACGGCGTCCATGTTGATGCCGGCCTTGGTCGTGGCGACGTTGACGCTGGAGCAGACCAGCTCCGTCTCGGCCAGCGCCTGCGGGATGGCGGCGATGAGCCGCCGGTCGCCGGAGGCCATGCCCTTGTGTACAAGGGCGGAGAAGCCGCCGATAAAATCGACGCCGCAGGTCTTTGCCGCCTGGTCCATGGCCCGGGCGAAGGGGACAAAGTCCTCCGTCTCACACGCGCTCGCGACGAGCGCGATGGGCGTGACGGAGATGCGTTTGTTGACGATGGGGATGCCGAGCTCGCGCTCGATCTGGCAGCCGGTGGCCACCAGATGCTCGGCCTGACGGCAGATCTTGTCGTGGATCTTCCGGGCGCAGGCGGCGGGATCGGGATCGGCGCAGTCAAGCAGGGAAATGCCCATGGTGATCGTGCGGATGTCCAGATGCTGGTGGTCGATCATATCGACCGTGGACATGATATCAGAGTGGTTCAGCATGGCTCTCCTCCCGGTCAGATGGTGTGCATGGCCGTGAAGATATCCTGCCGCTGCATGCGGATGGACAGGCCCATCTCGTCGCCCTTGGCGGCGATGCGGCTCTGCACGACGTCAAATTCCGGTGCGCCCGCGGTCCACTGGGTGAGCATGATCATGGTGAACGTGCCCTCCATAATGGTCTGGCTGATCTCCACGACGCTGATGTGCAGCTCGGCCAGCAGCGTGCAGACCTCGGCGATGATGCCGACCCGGTCCGGGCCGACGACGGTGATAATGGCTTTCATTCGGGCTTCCTCCTGTGTTCGGATATGGAAAAAGGGGCCAAATGGCCCCTTTTCAGTTCGGTTGGATCAGAATTTGGTGTGCTCGGCCAGCCAGCTCTTCAGCTCGCTGATGGGAACGCGGACCTGCTCCATGGAGTCGCGCTCACGGATGGTGACGGCGTTGTCGGCCGGGGTCTTGTCGTCGCCGACGGTCGCGAAGTCGACGGTGATGCAGTACGGCGTGCCGATCTCGTCCTCACGGCGATAGCGCTTGCCGATGGAGCCCGTGTCGTCGTAGTCGAGCATGAAGTCGCTGCACAGATCCTGATAGATCTTGCGGGCCGGCTCCGCCAGCTTCTTGGAGAGCGGCAGGATGGCTGCCTTGTACGGCGCGAGCGCCGGATGCAGGTGCAGCACGACGCGCACGTCGTTCTTGGCCTCGTCGATGACCTCCTCGTCATACGCCTCGCACAGGAAGGCCAGCGCCACGCGGTCGCAGCCGAGCGACGGCTCGATGACGTAGGGGATATAGTGCTCGTTCGCTTCCTGATCGAAATAGGTCAGGTCCTTGCCGGAGGCCTCCTGGTGCCGCTTCAGGTCATAGTCCGTGCGGTCGGCGATGCCCCAGAGCTCGCCCCAGTCGGTGAACGGGAACGCGTATTCGATGTCGGTGGTGGCACGGGAATAGAATGCCAGCTCCGCCGGCTCATGGTCGCGCAGGCGCAGATTCTCGTCGTGGATGCCGAGGCTCTTGAGCCAGTTCACGCAGTAGTCCTTCCAGTAGGCGAACCACTCCAGATCCGTGCCGGGCTTGCAGAAGAATTCGCACTCCATCTGCTCGAACTCGCGGGTACGGAAGGTGAAGTTGCCCGGGGTGATCTCGTTGCGGAACGCCTTGCCGACCTGGCAGACACCGAACGGGAGCTTGCGGCGGGTGGTGCGCTGGATGTTGGCGAAGTTCACGAAGATGCCCTGCGCGGTCTCCGGCCGCAGATAGCAGGTCGAGGAGGAATCCTCGGTGACGCCGATGGCGGTCTTGAACATCAGGTTGAACTTGCGGATGGGGGTAAAGTCATGCTTGCCGCAGACGGGGCAGACGATGTCCTCGTGCTCGGCGATGAATTTATCCATCTCGTCGAAGCTCATGGCGTCGACGTTGACCTCATGATGCTCCTCGCCGATGAGCTTGTCGGCGCGGTGGCGGGCCTTGCAGGCCTTGCAGTCGAGCAGTGGGTCAGAGAAGCTCGAGACGTGGCCGGTCGTGATCCAGGTCTGCGGGTTCATGATGATGGCCGCGTCGAGGCCGACGTTGTACGGGCTTTCCTGCACGAATTTCTTGAGCCAGGCCTTTTTGACGTTGTTCTTGAACTCAACGCCGAGAGGGCCGTAGTCCCAGCTGTTGGCCAGACCGCCGTAGATCTCGGAGCCTGCGAAGACAAAACCACGGTTTTTGCAGAGGGCAATGATCTTGTCCATGGACTTTTCACTGTTTTTCATCATTCTTCTCGTCCTCCTGACGTAAATGATCAAGGATTTTATCCTATTATTATAATGAAATACGCCGTAAAGTCAACCGCGCGGGGAGAAATTTGAAAGACCTGTTTTGTTTTTGCGCGGATTGTGCTATACTCTAAAATGCATTTTCAGAAATATTTTCCCCGGAAAGGACTTACGAAGCTTGAAAACCATCGGAAGAGTGATCTTATCGGCGATCCTGCTGGTGCTGACCGGCCTGCTGATCGCGTTTGCAAAGGCTGCGCCCGGCGCTGTCTTTTCGTTTTATCCGGCCTTCTCCCGCGCGGCGCTGGGCGAGGTCTCCTCGGTCTCCGCGCTGGTGCCCATCGCGCTGTGGGAGGTGCTGGCGGCCATGCTGGCGCTGTGGTTTTTCTATACGCTCATCCGCGTGTTCACGAAGCGGCGGAGTCTGCTCCGCTGGCTGGCGGGCGTGCTGCTGGGGGTGAGCGCGGGGCTGTTCGCGTTTGTCGGGCTGTGGGGGCTCAACCATTTCGGCCCCTCCGTCGGGCAGACGCTGGGGCTGGACGTGCGGGAGTATTCCAAGCAGGAGCTCATCGCCGCCACGGCCTATTATGCCGCCCAGGCGAACGAATACGCCGCCCGCGTCGACCGCGATGCCGACGGCAAGACCGTCTATCCCACTTTTTCCGAGCTTGCGGCGCAGGCCCCGGCGGGCTATGCGGCGCTCGCAGAGCGCTATGAGCAGTTCACGGGCGCGCTGGACCCGGTCAAGCCGCTGGCCTCGTGGCGGCTGTTCAGCCAGACGGGCACGACGGGGATCTTCGTCTGCTTCACGGCGGAGGCCTGCGTCAACCCGGATACCTATACCGCCTGGATCCCCTATACCATGTGCCACGAGCTGGCCCACCGCCAGGCCGTCGCCGCCGAGGACGACGCGAACTTCTGCGCGTACCTGGCCTGCATGGCGTCCGGCAGTGACGATTTTTGCTATTCCGGCGCCTTCGGCGCGTATGTCTACTGCCACAACGCCCTCTCCAAGGTCGACAAGACCGCCGCCAGCCAGATCTGGTCGACGCTGTCCGACGGCGTCGTCACCGACCTGCGCGCGGCGAACGAACACTATGCCCAGTATGAGGGCAAGGTGCAGGACGCGGCGCAGAAGGTCAACGATACCTATCTCAAGGCCTTTTCCGAGGAATCCGGCGTCCAGAGCTACGGCGAAGCCGCCGATCTTCTGATCGCGTGGTATCTAGAAAATAATGCTTGACAAATCCAGCGGGATTCGCTATAATAATCCCGCTGATGGACAGTTAGCTCAGCTGGTATGAGCACATGCTTGACGTGCATGGGGTCACAGGTTCGAGTCCTGTACTGTCCACCATAAAAAGCTCCGAAATCGCTTGATTTCGGAGCTTTTTCTTGCATTTTGCAGTCAAAAAGTTCAACCATATTTTTGAAGTCACGTTTTGACCCAAACCGTGACCCAAACCGCGATGTACGTCGATGTACAAAACAGTACGAAATAGCACGAAAAGACCATTCCGCAGCGCATAAGACGTACATAAAATCAGTATTTTTTCACAAGAAAAGGGCGCGCTGCCGTTTTGACAGCGCGCCCTCTATGCTTTGCGTCACACCACTTCACGGCCGATCATTTGACCGATGGTGTCCGCAGCCTGCACGCGCATGCTGGGCGTGGAGTGGACGTAGGTGCTGAGCGTGAACCCCGCGCTGTAATGTCCGAGCATTTCGGAGAGTGTCCGCACGTCAACGCCGTTTTTGAGTGCCAAGGTCGCGAATGTGTGTCTCATGTCATGAAATCTCACATGTTCCGCGCCGATGGCTTCCAGAATCCGGTCATGCATGGCGCGGAAGGATGCCGGGTCGAGCATTTCTCCGGTTTTCGGGGACGGGAACATATAGGGATTATCCGGGTGCTTTTCGTGTTCTTCCACCAGAATCTGCACGGTGCTCTCCGGAAGTGTCAGCAGTCGCAGGGAGTTTTTCGTTTTTGGCTGGCTGACAACAAGCTGATGGTCGATGCGGCAGACGCTTTTGGTAACGGAAAG
>OMBG01000432.1_pt1 | contig 22088 bp, 16 predicted proteins | sample 1674251 | NCBI WGS metagenome assembly OMBG01 (sample SAMEA103958153, study PRJEB25191) | human gut metagenome | reverse complement strand
ACTTCACCATCGGCATCGTGGACGATGTGACCCATCTGTCCCTGCCCGTGGGCGCGCCTCTGCTCACCGAGCCGGAGGGCACCATCTCCTGCAAGTTCTGGGGTCTCGGCTCCGACGGTACGGTGGGTGCCAACAAGAACTCCATCAAGATCATCGGCGAGACGACGGATATGTACTGTCAGGCGTACTTCGAGTACGACACCAAGAAGTCCTTCGGCATCACCAAGAGCCACCTGCGCTTCGGCAAGCACCCCATCAGCTCCACGTACTATGTGAGCAACGCAGATTTCATCGCCTGCCATAACCAGACGTATCTGACCAAGTACGACATCATCCACGAGCTGAAGCCCCATGGCAGCTTCCTGCTGAACTGCGAGTGGACGGAGAACGAGCTGGAGCAGCACGTCCCCGGCGAGATCCTCAAGTACATCGCCGACAACGACATCAAGTTCTACATCATCGACGCCAATAAGGAGTCCCAGGCACTGGGTCTGGGCAACCGCTCCAACATGGTGCTGCAGGCCGCCTTCTTCAAGCTGGCGAACGTCATCCCCGTGGAGGACGCCGTGGCTCACATGAAGGACGCCGTTAAAAAGACCTACGGTCTCAAGGGCGAGAAGATCGTCAACATGAACATCGCCGCCGTGGACGCCGGCATCAACGCGCTGGTGGAGGTCAAGGTAAAGCCCGAGTGGACGAACCTCACCGACAAGGCGTTGAAGCCCGCCGACGAGAACCTGCCCTACGTTATCAAGAACATCCTCGTGCCCATCAATGCACAGAAGGGCGACGATCTGCCCGTCTCCGCCTTCAAGGGTATGGAGGACGGCACCATGCCGCTGGGCACCTCCCGCTATGAGAAGCGCGGCATCGCCACCCATCTGCCTGTGTGGGACGCCGCCGAGTGCCTCCAGTGCAATATGTGCTCCTTCGTCTGCCCCCACGCCGTTATCCGCCCGTTCCTGCTGGACGAGGGTGAGGTCAAGGCGGCTCCCGTGGACATGACGCTGGTGGACGCCAAGGGTGCCGGTCTGGACGGCTTGAAGTACACCATGGGCGTGTCCACGCTGGACTGCACCTCCTGCGGCAGCTGCGTAGCGTCCTGCCCCAAGAGCGGCAAGGCTCTGAAGATGGTGCCCGCCCACGAGGTGTCTCTGGAGCAGGCCGGCTGGAACTTCCTGACCACCGTGAAGGAAAAGACCTCCCGCGTGGACAAATTCACCCTGAAGGGCAGTCAGTTCAAGCAGCCTCTGGTGGAGTTCAACGGTGCCTGTGCCGGCTGCGGCGAGACGCCCTACATCAAGCTGCTGACCCAGATGTTCGGCGACAAGATGTATCTTGCCAACGCCACCGGCTGCACCCAGGCATGGGGCGCGGCCATGCCCTGCGTGCCGTACTGCAAGAACGCCGAGGGCAAGGGCGTGGCATGGTCCAACTCCCTGTTCGAGAACAACGCCGAGTTCTCCTACGGTATGTGCCTGGCGGTCAAGCAGCTGCGCGAGTGTGTCACCGGCTACGTCAAGGAGCTGGATGCGCTGACCAAGGATGAGGCTGTCAAGGCGGCCATTGCCAAGTGGCTGGAGACTTACGAGGATCTGGACGCCTCTACCCCCGCCACCGAAGCGTTGGTAGCCCTGCTGGAGAGCACCAAGTTCTCCGCCGAGGAGCAGTCCATCGTGGACGAGATCCTCAAGCGCAGAAAGGATATGTCCAAAAAGACCATGTGGATGTACGGCGGCGACGGCTGGGCGTATGACATCGGCTACGGCGGCCTCGACCACGTGTTCGCCATGGGCGAGGATGTGAACGTGCTGCTGGTGGATACCGAGGTGTACTCCAACACCGGCGGACAGTCCTCCAAGGCCACGCCCATCGGCGCGGTGGCGCAGTTCCAGGCCAGCGGCAAGAAGACCAAGAAGAAAGACCTTGGTATGCTGATGATGACCTACGACAACGTGTACGTGGCGCAGTGCTCCATGGGTGCCAACCCCAACCAGCTCATCAAGGCGATCAAGGAAGCGGAGGCACACAAGGGTCCGTCCATCGTCATCTGCTACGCGCCCTGCATCAACCACGGCATCAAGAAGGGCATGAACAACGTCCAGCAGGAGATGAAGGACGCCGTCAACTCCGGTTATTGGAACCTGTACCGGTACAGCCCGGAGACCAAGACCTTCACGCTGGACAGCAAGGAGCCCACCATGCCCCTGTACGACTTCATGAAGGGCGAGGTGCGCTATGCCTCTCTGGAGCTGAGCTTCCCGGAGAACGCCAAGGTGCTGTTTGCCGAGGCAGAGGAGGCGGCAAAGGAGAAGTACGACTCCTACAAGCGTCGCGCCGAGAAATAAGTTTTCCCCCTAAAAGCAAGAGCCACCCCCGGCAAAAGCCGGGGGTGGCTTTTCTCTGAGGGAAATTACTTATTCCCGTGAGAAAAAATTGTTAAACTGTTGACAGACGGGCAGGCAAGTGATAAAATTAACAAAGTATAAAAAAGCGAAACGCGGAAAGGGAGAACACTATGGCGAGACCGTTTGACTACACAGCGGAATACAAGCGAAAGCTATGCACTGCCGACGAGGCGGCGCGGGTGGTAAAGAGCGGCGACTGGATCGACATTTCCATGGGCACGGGCTTTCCGTCCCTGATGGACGCAGCCATCGCCAAGCGTAAAGACGAGCTGCGGGCGGTCAAGATTCGCGGCTACCTGATTTTTGATCCCATTCAGATGGTGGAGTGCGACCCGGAGCGCAAACATTTTATCTATAACAGCTGGCACATGTCCGGCTATGAGCGCAAGCTCTGTGACCGCGGACTGTGCAACTTCAACCCCATGGTGTTCCGCAATCTGAGCTGGTATTACAACCAGTTCCTCACCGTCAACGTGGCGATGATGGCGGTCACGCCCATGAACGAGCACGGTTATTTCAACTTCGCCGGTGCCACGGCATCCGCCCGCTCCACGCTGGATAAGGCGGACGTGGTCATTCTGGAGATCAACGAGAACCTTCCGTGGGTCTACGGCGGTCTGGATGAGTGCATCCATATCAGCGACGTGGACATGATCGTGGAGGGGCCCCACGGCCCGCTGCCCAGCGTCAAATCTCCCGCTGCCAACGAGGCGGAGATGAAGATCGCCGAGTACGTGGTGCAGAACATGGTGGACGGCTCCACGCTCCAGCTGGGTATCGGCTCTCTGCCCAACGCCGTGGGTCAAATGATCGCCAAAAGCGACCTGCGCGACCTGGGCATCCACACGGAGATGCTGTGCGACAGCTATCTCGATATGTACAAGGCGGGCAAGATCACCAACAACCAGAAGAAGCTCGACCGCTACAAGAGCATCTTCGGTCTTGCCATCGGTTCGCCCGACCTGTACGACTGGATCCGGGAGAACCCCGGCGTGGTCACGTACCCCATCAGCTACTGCAACGACCCCGCCAACGTGGGCAAGCAGGACAACTTCGTTTCCATCAACAACTGCATTTCCGTGGATCTGTACGGTCAGATCTGCGCCGAAAGCTCCGGCATCCGCCAGATCAGCGGCACCGGCGGTCAGCTGGACTTCCTGGAGGGCGCGGCACTGTCCCGCGGCGGCAAGGCGTTTATCTGCCTGACCTCCTCCTTCACGGATAAGCAGGGCAACGTCAAGTCCCGCATCAACCCGCTGCTGTCCCCCGGCGACATCGTCACCGACCCCCGCAGCCAGGCGTACTACATCGTCACCGAGTATGGCGGCGTGAGTCTGGTGGGCTGCTCCACGTGGGAGCGTGCGGAGAAGCTGATCTCCATCGCCCACCCCATGTTCCGCGACGAGCTGATCGCCAACGCGGAAAAGCAGGGTATCTGGATCCGTTCCAACAAACGCTGAAAATACATCAACAGGGGGGAGGCGGCTCCGTGCCGTCTCCCTCTTGACATTTTTTTTCGAATATAGTATACTTCCCCCATACGAAACCGGCGATGACGGGAAGCAGTAGGCGGTCAGCGAATGCGAAGAGAGGGTGCGGCAGGTGTAAGCACCCGTGACGCGCCGCCCAAGTCGTCCCTGAGCTTCGCGCTGAACTGGCAGTAGGCGGCGACGGTTTGTCCTCCGTTACCGGGACGGGGTGTCTCTGCACCCATGAGAGCGGGTCTAACCCGAATACAGGTGGTACCACGGACTTATATGTTCGCCCTGTTTTGCACTGGCAAAACGGAGCGGACTTTTTGTTTTGCCAAATACCGAAGAAGGAGTACAAATATGAAAGAACTGCCCAAGGTCTACGACCCGCGGGACGTGGAATCCCGCATTTACAAGCTGTGGATGGACGGCGACTGCTTCAAGGCGGAGCCGAACCCCGACAAAAAGCCCTTCTCCATCGTCATGCCGCCCCCCAACGTCACCGGTCAGCTGCACATGGGTCACGCGCTGGACTGCACGCTGCAGGACATTCTGACCCGCTTCAAGCGTATGCAGGGCTACGAAGCCCTGTGGCTCCCCGGCAGCGACCACGCCGGCATCGCCACCCAGATCAAGGTGGAGGAGGAGCTGCGTAAAACCGAAGGACTGACCCGCTACGATCTGGGACGCGAGAAGTTCCTGGAGCGCGTCTGGGCTTGGAAGGAAAAGTACGGCAGCCGCATCGTGGAGCAGCAGAAAAAGATGGGTGCCTCCTGCGACTGGAGCCGCGACCGCTTCACCATGGACGAGGGCTGCTCCCGCGCCGTCCGCGAGACGTTCTGCGAGCTGTACGACAAGGGCTTGATCTACAAGGGCAGCCGCATCATCAACTGGTGTCCCCACTGCCTGACCGCCCTTTCCGACGCCGAGGTGGAGTACACCGACAAGCCCGGCCACCTGTGGTACGTCCGCTATCCGCTCACCGACGGCAGCGGCGACATCGTCATCGCCACCACCCGTCCCGAAACCATGTTCGGCGACACCGGCGTGGCGGTGAACCCGGAGGACGAGAAGTTCAAGCACCTCATCGGCAAGACCTGCATCCTGCCTCTGGTGGGGCGTGAGATCCCCATTGTGGGCGACGAGTATTGCGAGATCGGCTTCGGCACCGGCGCGGTGAAGATGACCCCCGCCCACGACCCCAACGACTTCGAGGTGGGTCTGCGCCACAATCTCGAGGTTATCCGCTGCATCAGCGACGACGGCACCATGAACGAGAACGCCGGCAAGTACGAGGGCCTGGATCGCTACGCCTGCCGCAAGGCGACGGTGGCGGATCTGGAGGCGGAAGGCTATCTGGTCAAGACCGAGCCGTACAGCCACAATGTGGGCACCTGCTACCGCTGCCACAACGACGTGGAGCCTCTGATCTCCGCCCAGTGGTTCGTGAAGATGGCACCTCTGGCGAAGGAGGCGATCCGCGTGGTGGAGGACGGCACCATCAAGTTTGTGCCGGAGCGTTTCACCAAGACCTATATCAACTGGATGGAAAATGTCCATGACTGGTGCATTTCCCGCCAGCTGTGGTGGGGACACCAGATCCCCGCATGGTACTGCGACGAATGCGGCCATATCAATGTGAGCCGCACCGACCCCACCAAGTGCGAAAAGTGCGGCTGCACCCACCTCACCCGCGAGGAGGACGTGCTGGACACTTGGTTCAGCTCTGCCCTGTGGCCGTTCTCCACGCTGGGCTGGCCCGACACCGACGCCGCCGACCTGAAATACTGGTATCCCACCTCCGTCATGGTCACCGGCTACGACATCATTTTCTTCTGGGTGGCGCGTATGATCTTCTCCGGCATGGAGCAGATGAAGAAGGAGCCCTTCAAGACGGTGTTCATCCACGGTCTGGTGCGCGACGACAAGGGACGCAAGATGTCCAAGTCCCTGGGCAACGGCATCGACCCGCTGGAAATGGCGGACAAGTACGGTGCGGACGCCCTGCGCTTTAACCTCATCACAGGCAACAGCCCCGGCAACGATATGCGCTTCTTTGTGGAGAAGTGCGAGGCTATGCGTAACTTCGCCAACAAAATCTGGAACGCCAGCCGCTTCGTGATGATGAATCTGACCATCGACAAAGTCCAACTGCCCGAAAAACTGGAGCTGGAGGACAAATGGGTGCTCAGCAAGCTGAACACCTTGATCCGCGAGGTCACCGACAATCTGGAAGCCTACGAGCTGGGCGTGGCGTCCGCCAAGATCTATGATTTCATCTGGGACACCTACTGCGACTGGTATATCGAGCTGACCAAGACCCGTCTTAACGGCGAGGACGCCGCCGCCAAGCTGGCTGCGGAGAATGTGCTGTGCTACGTGCTGCTGCGTATTCTGGAGCTGCTGCACCCCTTCATGCCCTTCATCACGGAGGAGATCTGGCAGGCACTGCCCCACGAGGGAGAGTATCTGATCTCCGCCCAGTGGCCGGAGTATCAGGACGCACTGCACTTCCCGGAGGCGGAGGCCGCCATGGAGGCGGTCAAGGACGCCATCTCCGCCATCCGCGCCCGCCGTGCCGAGATGAACGTGCCGCCCAGCCGCAAGGCGCAGGTGATCCTCGTGACCGCCCAGCCCGACAACTACAAGCTGGGTGCCCATTTCATCACCCGCATGGCATACGCCAGCGAGTTGACCGTTCTGACCGCCGCTCCCGCAGACCTCACCGGCATGGTGACGGTGGCGACCCACGATGCCACGGTGTATATGCCCATGGCGGAGCTGGTGGACATCGCCAAGGAGCTGGAGCGTATCGCCGCCGAGCGCAAAAAGGCGGAGGAAAACCTGCACCGCATCGAGGCGAAGCTGTCCAACGAGTCCTTCACCTCCCGCGCCCCGGAGAACGTGGTGAACGCCGAGCGCGAAAAGGCGGAGAAGGCGCGCGCGCTTATTGCGAAGCTGGAGGAATCCGCTGCGGCAATGAAGCTGTAAAGCAAATTCACTTTTCAAATAATTCCCTGACCGGATACACAAAAAAGATGCCGAAGCGTGTCTTTTTTGTGTATCCGCTTTTTTTATCCAAAAATTTTTCGCCTTCTGACAGGCTTCGACATTTTTCGCGCACCCGACCCGCTATAATCACCGTAGACCATCCGAAATACAGCAAACCCGGCACCTGCGCGGAACGCGCCGCAGCTGCCGTAAGCAGGAACAAAGGAGCGTCCTACATGGAAATATCAGCAAAATACGAGGAACAGCGGTTGGAATTTAGCCTTGCGGGGGAGCTGGATCACCACGGCGCAAAAGGGCTGCTGCAAAGTCTGGAGCGCGAGATCGAGCGCACACTGCCCATGGTGCTGGTGCTGGATCTTTCCGGCGTCACGTTTATGGACAGCTCCGGCATCGCCGTGGCACTCCGCGGCTGGCAGCGTATGCAGGAGCTGGGCGGCACCGTCACACTGCGCCACGTGGCGCAGCAGCCTCGCAAGGTACTTGAGGCCGCCGGAATCGGGCGTATGATGACCATTGAATAAGGAGGCGTACATATATGACGCGAGCGGAAAACTACGTGACGCTGGAATTTCTCAGCCGCAGCAGCAACGAGGGCTTTGCCCGTATCGCGGCGGCGGGCTTCGCCGCCCAGCTTGACCCGACGCTGGACGAATTGGGCGACATCAAAACTGCCGTCAGCGAGGCGGTGACGAACGCCATCGTCCACGCCTACCCGGATCAGCTGGGCAAGGTGGTCATGAAGCTGAAGATCCTGAAGGGCGGTGTTCTGGAGATCACCATTCGGGACTGGGGGCGCGGCATCGAAAACATCGATCAGGCGCGCCGCCCCATGTATACCACAGGCGGCAGCGAACGCAGCGGAATGGGCTTTACTATCATGGAGAGCTTCACCGACCGGCTGATGGTGCGCTCCACGCCGGGAAAGGGGACGACGGTGCAGATGCGTAAGCGCATCGCCCCCCGGCTGACCGTAGGGCGATGAGTGACCGGCTGGCACTGCTGGAACGGGCGCAGCAGGGGGACGGCAGCGCGGAAACGCAGCTTTTGACGGAAAATGCGGGGTTGATATGGTCCATTGTCCGCCGCTACAACGGCTGCGGCGTGGAGACGGACGACCTGTACCAGCTTGGCTGCATCGGCTTCGTAAAGGCTGTAAAGGGCTTTGACTTGACATACGGCACACAGTTTTCCACCTATGCTGTGCCTAAGATCGCCGGTGAGATCCGCCGTTTTCTCCGGGACGACGGTCCCATCAAGGTCGGCAGGACCATGCGCGAGAAAGGGCAAACGCTCTGGGCGGCGCGGGAGCGACTGCAAAACCGTCTGGGCTGCGAGCCGAAGCTGTCTCAGCTGTCGGAGGAAACCGGCATGACGCCGGAGGAGATTGCCGCCGTGGACTTGGCACTGGTCTCACCGGAATCGCTCCAGCAGGAGACGGCGGAGGGGCTCACGCTGGAATCCACCCTGCGCGCAGCGGAACCGGAGGTCACCTTGGTGGAGCGTATCGCACTGCGGGACGCCATCGACGCCCTTCCGGACAGGGAAAAGCAAACAATACTCCTGCGTTTTTTCAAGGGGTTGACGCAGGAGCAGACCGCCCGCATCCTGCACGTGTCGCAGGTGCAGATCTCGCGGCTGGAACGCCGCAGCCTGCAAAAGCTGCGGGAATTATTGACAGAGGAATAGCTGACAGGAGCGCACCGCGTGGACGGTCAGCCCGTCCGGGGGGACGCAGCGCAGCGGTCAGTTTATTTCCGGGGTACACCGACAGGGGAGAGAAGAGCGGGGTACGCCAACAGGGGGGTGCGGCGCACGCGCCGCAAAGCAGCCATTCCGCCAAGGGCGGAGTGGCTGCTTTCTTGCGTTACGCCGTGCGATGGCGGCGCGTGGCGGGCTTGTCGATGCAGTCGATAAGCCGCAGCACGTTGGCGGCGATGGAACCGGCGCCCAGCAGCGTAATAATAAAACCAAAAGTCGTCATATTTTATGTCCTCCTTACTCGAACTTATGTTCTGCTCATAGTATAAATCGAACATTCGTTCTTGTCAAGTAAAATCGAACAAAATTTCTATATTTTTCTTTTTCGGTTGACCGCAGGGCGATATTGTATTAGAATGAGGAGGAGAAAGAGAAAAGCGAGGCACCCCATGACTGATTTGGAAAGACGATTCATCACTGCGCGCCGCGCTGCGATCGCGGCGGACTACCCCAACCTGAACCCCTGCCAGCGGGAGGCGGTGCTCTCCACGGAGGGACCGCTGCTGCTGCTGGCGGGAGCCGGCTCCGGCAAGACCACGGTGCTCATCCACCGGGTGGCGAACCTGCTGCGCTACGGGCGCGGCAGCGACACAGAGGAGCTGCCCACCCCCGTCACGGAGGACGAGGTGTCGTTCTTGGAGCAGTACGCCGCGTCGCCGGACGAGAGCCAGCGTCCGCTGGCGGAGTATCTCTGCGCGGTGGAGCCCGCCCGCCCTTGGGAGGTGCTGGCGATCACCTTCACCAACAAGGCCGCCAATGAGCTGAAGGAGCGTCTTGGGCGTATGCTGGGGGAGGAGGCCGCCGGCGACGTGTGGGCGTCCACGTTCCACTCCGCCTGCGTCCGCATCCTGCGCCGCGACATTGACCGTATCGGCTTTGACCGCAGCTTCACCATCTACGACAGCGACGACAGCAAGCGCGTTATCCGCGACATTATCAGGGAGCTGTCACTGGAGGAAAAGTCCTTCCCGCCCCGCGAGGTGCAGACGGTCATCTCCCGCGCCAAAAACGATATGCAGACGCCGGAGGAATTTCTGGAGCAGTGGACGAACATCAACGATTGGCGCAAAATCAGAATGGGTAAAGTCTACACGCTTTACAACAAAAAGCTCCGCGAGGCGAACGCGCTGGACTTTGACGACCTGCTGTGGCACACGGTCTGCCTGCTGCAAACCGTGCCGGAGGTGCGGGACTACTACCGCCGCAAATTCCGCTATGTGCTCATCGACGAGTATCAGGACACCAACGCCCTGCAATATGAGCTTGCCAAGCTGCTGACTGGCCCCGCCCGCAACATCTGCGTGGTGGGCGACGACGACCAGAGCATCTACCGCTTCCGCGGCGCGGACATCACCAATATCCTCAGCTTTGAGCGGCAGTTCAAGGGCGCGCGTGTCATCCGCTTGGAGCAGAACTACCGCTCCACTCAGAACATTCTCGACGCCGCCAACGCCGTCATCCGCCACAACCAGGGGCGTAAGGGCAAGACCCTCTGGACGGAGAATGGGCGCGGCGAGCTGGTGACGGTCAAGACCACCTACAACGAGAGCGACGAGGCAAACTTCGTGCTGGGGCAGATCATGATGTACTACCGCCGCGGCGGCAACTGGGGCGACTGCGCCGTGCTGTACCGCACCAACGCCCAGTCTAACGCGCTGGAATACGCCTGCAAGCGCAGCGGCGTACCCTATAAAATATACGGCGGGCTGAAATTCTTTGACCGTGCGGAGGTCAAGGATATGCTGGCGTACCTGTGCGTCATCAACAACCCCACTGACGACCTGCGGCTGCGCCGCATCGTCAACGTCCCCGCCCGCAAGATCGGACAGACCACCGTGGATAAGGCGCAGACCATCGCCGCCCAATACGGACTGACGCTGTACGACGTGTTCCGCCGCGCCGACGAGTTCCCGGAGCTGAAAAGCGCGGCTATAAGGCTGATTGCCTTTACAGATATGATCGAGGAAATGCGCCGCCGTCTGCCGGACTGCGACCTGCCGGAGTTCTACGACTACGTGTGCGAGCGCAGCGGCTACGCTCCCGCCCTGCGGGAAAAGGACGACGTGGAGAGCCGCGGCCGGCTGGAAAACGTGGAGGAGCTGAAATCCAGTATTCTGGCGTATCTGGAAAATGCCGAGGGCACGGAGACCAGTCTCTCCGGCTTCTTGGACGAGATCGCGCTGTACACCGACCTGGACAGCCGCGTGGACGGCGACAACTGCGTGACCATGATGACCATGCACGCCGCCAAAGGACTGGAGTTTCCCCAGGTGTTTGTGGTGGGCATGGAGGAGGGACTTTTCCCCGGAAATCGCGCCATGGGCGATGCGGAGGAGATGGAGGAGGAGCGGCGTCTGTGCTACGTGGCGATGACCCGCGCCAAGGAGAAGCTGACGCTGACCAATGCCCGCCAGCGCACTCTGTACGGCAAGACCGCGCCCTGTATGCCCTCCCGGTTCCTCAACGAAATACCGGAGGACAACATGGAGTGGCTGTCCAAGCCTGTTCCCCGCAGCGAAGCGTGGGACGACACCGGCGACGACACCTTCGGCGGCGGATACGGCAGCCGCGAACGCCGCGGCGCAGCCGCCGCCTACCGTGCCGCGCCCTCCGCGTCCCGCACCGGCGCACTGCACGCCGCATCCTCGGCAGCCAAGGCATCGCGCACCGCCTCCGCGCCCGCGCTTCAGATACAGGCGGGGGAGATGGTGGAGCACGACGCCTTCGGCAAGGGACTCGTTATCTCCCTCCGCGCCATGGGCGGCGATGCGCTGCTGGAGGTAGCCTTCGACACCGTGGGCACCAAGAAGCTCATGCTGAAGGCGGCCACACACCACTTGAAAAAGCTGTAAAAACAGATAAAGGTCGCGCCCAATGGCACGACCTTTATCTGTGGATCAGCGCAAATCCCCGGCACAGCCGAGGTGTAGATAACGCAAAAAGCTCTGCGAAAACTCGCAGAGCTTTTAACTGTGTAGTTCAGACGCTATCAGATAGCGCGGGTGACCTTGCCGGAACGCAGGCATCGGGTACAAACATACACATGGCGAGGCGTGCCGTTGATCACTGCCTTCACGCGCTTGACATTGGGCTTCCAGGGGCGATTGGAACGCCGATGAGAGTGGGACACCTTGATACCAAAGGTCACGCCCTTGTCGCAAAATTCGCACTTTGCCATCCGTTGCACCTCCTTGCTGTTGTAACATACTGGCCGCTTGCACCGCAAGCATTAGATATGATAACAGATACAGCGCAGAAATGCAAGTATTATTTCGCAAAAAATCGAAAATTTTTTACAAGTGGAAAGTGTTGCGAAAAAGCCCCATACAAGATATAATAAGGAGAAGTAAAATGGCTGACCGCGACAGGAGGAGCACCCATGGAAAAAGTGAGACGCACACCCGCCAGCTTGAAAAAAATGGCAGAAACTTTCGGCATGGAGATACTGCATCGCGGCAGAGATTTCGATACCGCCGTGGTCACCATTTCCGATGTGAACCGTCCGGCGTTGCAGCTGGTGGGGTTTTACGACTATTTTGATGACAAGCGGCTGCAAATACTGGGGCGCGGCGAGATGCGCTACTTGGAGCGCATGACCGGCACAGAACGGCTGCGGGTATTCAATAAACTCCTCAGTTATGCATTCCCGGCGATGATCGTGGCGCGGAACATGGACGTCCCGCCTGAGCTGCTGCAAATGGCGGAAAAGCACGACCGTACGCTGCTCCGTGCGGTGGATTCCACCGTGGATGTGACCAGCCGGCTCATTGATTATCTCAATCGAGTGACGGCACCGCAGATCACGCGTCACGGCGTGCTGATGAATATTTATGGACAGGGCGTCCTGTTCTTGGGCGACAGCGGTATTGGCAAAAGTGAGACGGCGATCGAGCTTCTAAAGCGCGGGCACCGCCTTGTGGCGGACGACGCGGTGGAGATCCGCCGTGTGTCCAACTCCCTTTACGGCACGGCACCGGAGATCATCCGGCACTACATCGAAATACGCGGCGTGGGCGTCATCGACGTGCAGCAGCTGTTCGGCATGGGCGCGGTGCAATTCGATACCGAGATCGACCTCGTCATCCAGCTGGAGCAGTGGGTGGACGGCAAGTTCTACGACCGGCTGGGGCTGGGGGAGGAAAAATACGAGATGCTGGGCGTGGAGCTGCCCATCGTGACCATTCCGGTGCGTCCGGGACGAAATCTGGCGGGTATCGTGGAGATCGCCACCATGAAAAACCGGCAAATGAAGTACGGCTACAACTCGGCGCGGGACTTCGTGTCGCAGTTTGACAGCAAGGTGGACGCTATGCTCAAGGCGAAAACCACGAATTACTAAGCGAAAAACGAGGCAAAGAGCGAATGAAATACGTTGGAGTGGACATTGGAGGCACAAATCTGAAGGCGGGCCTGGTGGATGAGGAGGGGAATCTGCTGGCGACCCAGAAGATGAAGGTGGCGGAAATTGCGAATAAAGACGCGTTGGCGTGGACGGTCGCCTCCATGGTGCACGAGCTGGCGAAGGCTGCCGGTGTGCCGCTGTCGGAGGTGGCAAGCGTGGGCGTGGGGGTGCCGGGGACGGTGGACATCCGCGCCGGCTCCATTGCGTATACGTGCAATCTGCCGCTGCGGGATGTGCCGCTGCGGAAGCTGTTTCACAAATATCTGAATATCCCGCTCTACATCGAAAACGACGCCAACTGCGCCGCGCTGGCGGAGTTTCACGTAGGCGCAGGACGGGAGAGCAAGCGGTTCGTGACCATTACGCTGGGCACCGGCGTGGGCGCGGGCATCGTGCATAACGGAAAGATCTACCACGGTGCCAACGGCATGGCAGGCGAGGTGGGGCACATGGTCATTGAGCAGAACGGTCTGCCGTGTCCCTGCGGGCGGCGCGGCTGCTGGGAGCAGTATGCCAGTGCCACGGCGTTGAAGCGCATGACGGCGGAAGCTCTGGCGGCGCACCCCGAAAGCGGTCTGGCGCGGGTCATCGCGGAGAACGACGGCCATGTTTCCGGGCAATCCGCCTTTATCGCCGCCCGCGAGGGCGATGCGGTGGGGCAGGCGATCTGCGAAAAATACGTGGAGTATCTGTCCTGCGGCGTGGTGAACGTGGTCAATATTTTCCAGCCGGACACGCTGGCTATCGGCGGCGGCGTCAGCAACGAGGCGGATGAGCAGCTGCTGCTCCCTGTGCGGCAGCGGGTGGAGCAGGCGTGCATCCCCTGCGGCAAGGATCGGCGCACCCGCGTGGTGAAGGCGCAGCTGGGCAACCGGGCGGGACTGATCGGCGCGGCACTTTTGGGGAAGAATAAGCGTATCTGAATGACGCGCCTACGGCGCGAAACCCTTGTGTTTTCAAGGCTTGGAGGAACTATGAGCTGGTACGAGGAGCTGGACAGGTGGACGGCGGATTATCTGCCGGATATGACGTATGAAAAGGATGTGCCGCTGAGCCGGTACACGTCCTTCCGCATTGGCGGCGGGGCGCGGCGCATGGCATTTCCCCGCAGTGGGGAACAGCTGGTGCTGCTCTTCAGTGAGGCGGAGAGCTGCGGGGCGCGACCCTTTGTGCTGGGCAACGGCACCAACGTACTGTTTCCCGACGAGGGGGTGGAGCGTCTGGTGATCTGCACCCGTGACATGGCCGGGGTGGAGCACGGAACAGAGGATAGCGAAATTGTTGCAGAATGTGGTGCTTCTCTTGCTTATACCGCTGTTTTCGCACAGAAAAGTGGGCTTTCCGGGTTGGAGTTTGCCCACGGGATACCGGGGAGCGCAGGCGGCGCGGTGTGCATGAACGCCGGGGCCTACGGCGGCGAGATGGCGCAGGTGGTGAAAGAGGCGGCGATACTGTTCCCCGACGAGGGCATCAAATACCTGTCGGGGGCGGAGATGGACTTTTCCTACCGTCACAGCCTGCTGACGGCGCATCCGGAGGCGGTGGTGCTCCGTACGGTGTTCCGTTTACAGCGCGGAGACCGGGAGGAGATACGGAAAAAAATGGAAGAGCTGATGGCAAGGAGAAAGGCTTCACAGCCCTTGGAATTCCCCAGCGCAGGCAGCACCTTTAAGCGTCCGGAGGGGCACTTCGCCGCTGCGCTCATCGACCAGTGCGGCTTGAAGGGCATGACCGTCGGCGGGGCGCAGGTTTCGGAGAAGCACGCGGGCTTTGTCATTAACCGGGGCGGCGCCACCTGCGCCGATGTGACCGGGCTGATGGCGGAGATACAGCGACGCGTCCGGGAGCAGACCGGCGTGGAATTGGAGCCGGAGGTGCGGGTCATACGGTGAATAATTATTCAGAATCGAAGGAGTAATTATGAATAATATTCAATCATACTTGACCGGTTCAAGTGGAACACATACCTGTACAAAGGGGTGACATCCAAGTTGTACAGGAGGTTGTACAGGAGGTTGTACAAGCGTTGTACGGACAAGGTATACGGCGGGGAGATATGTACCTGCGGCTGCGCGAGGGGGAGGCGTGGGCGCAGGTATAGCGACACAGAGGTAATTTAAGTGGAAATACTTATTATTTCGGGACTGTCCGGCGCGGGCAAGAGCCGCGCCGCCGAGTGTCTGGAGGACAGAGGGTATTACATCGTGGACAACCTGCCGGCGGAGATGATGGTGACGTTCGCCAGATTCTGCGCGGCGGCGGGGGGGCGGTATGACCGTCTCGCCTTCGTGTACGACGTGCGCGCCGGGGAGCCGTTCCGGCGGCTGAACGAGGCGGTGGACCAGCTGCGGGCGATGGGACTGCGGTGCCGGCTGCTTTTTTTGGAGGCGGAGACGAAGGTCATCATCAACCGCTACAAGGAGACGCGGCGGAGCCACCCCCTGTGCGGGGACGGCGCGGTTTCCATTGAGGAGGCGGTGAACCGGGAGCGGGTCATGCTGGAGCCGGTGCGCCGGAAGGCGGATTTTGTGCTGGACACGTCCGCCTTTTCCACGGCGAAGCTGCGGAGCGCGCTGCTGACGCTGCTGGGCGATGGAGCGGGCGGAGGGCTGCACGTAACGGTCATGTCCTTCGGGTTCAAAAACGGGCTGCCGCCGGAGGCGGACATTGTGCTGGACGTGCGGTTTTTGCCGAATCCCTACTACGTCTCGGAGCTGAAGTCGCTGACGGGACTTGCTGAGCCGGTGCGGGAGTACGTGATGACATCGGACGCGGCGAAGGACTTCTGGGGAAGGCTGACGCCCATGGTGGACTTCCTGCTGCCGCAGTACCGGCAGGAGGGCAGGACGGAGCTGGTGGTCGCCGTGGGGTGCACCGGCGGGCGGCACCGGTCGGTGGCGGTGGCGCACCGGCTGGCAGCGTATGTGGACGCGCTGGGGTTCCGGGTGACGGAGAGCCATCGGGACATGGGACGGTGATCTGCCGGGACGCCGCGCCTGCGGCGCGGGGGACGGGGGAACGGATTGCCGCACCAGTGTGACCACTGGTTCGCGATGACAACACTATGGCAGTCCGAAGATCGCAGAGAGACAGGGTGGCTCGAAGTGCGGGGACGGGGGACGGATCGAGAGAAATAAAGCGCGGGAATGGGGAGTTGGGTATGATCTCATTTGCGGGAAAAGTGAAAAGTGAGCTGTGCCGCGTGGGGATCAGCCGGCAGTGCTGCGCCCGTGCCGAGGGGTACGGCATTTTGCTGTACTGCAACACGTTCACGCCGGCGGAGGTACGGATCATCACCGAGAGCGGAGATCTGGCATCACGGCTGCCGAAGCTGTTTCAGAAGGCGTTCGGCGTGAGGTTCGACAGGCTGCCGGAGGAGCGGGGCGGCAAGGGAAAAATGAGCTTCGGCATTACGGAGCCGGAAAAGCTAGAGAGGATCATCAATCTGCTGGGCTACGATGCGCGGCAGCTGACGGCTCTGCACGTGAATTTCGGGCTGCTGGAGGACGACTGCTGCCGGACGGCGTTCCTGCGGGGAGCGTTCCTGGCGGGGGGAAGCGTCACCGACCCGGAGAAGCGGTATCATCTGGAGCTGGCCACCAGCCACGTGCCCGCCAGCCGGGAGGTACAGGCTCTCATGGAGGAGATGGGGTTCCTGCCGAGAACTGTACGGCGGGGGGCTGCCGCACTGCTGTATTTCAAGCAGTCGGAGCACATAGAGGACTTTTTGACGAAGATCGGTGCGCCGGCGGCTGCCATGGACATCATGACCGCCAAGGTGGACAAGGAGATACGAAACGGCGCGAATCGCGCCATGAACTGCGACATGGCAAACGTGAACAAGACGCTGGACGCGGCGCAGGAGCAGGTGGCCGCCATCGAGAGGCTGCGGCACAGCCCGAGGTGGGAGCGTCTGCCGGAGAGGCTGCGGCAGACGGCGGCACTGCGGTTGGAGTACCCGGAGCTGTCGCTGGTACAGCTGGCGGAGAAATGCGAGCCGCAGGTGACGAAATCCTGCATGAATCACAGAATGAGAAAGCTGATGGAGGAGGCCAGGGAGCTATGACCATGAGAGAACGGTGTGAGAAAGCCGTGACGTACAGAAGGAGCGGCGCGAACTGCGCCCAGTCGCTGCTGGCGGCGTTTGCGGACGTGCTGGGGATCTCCGAGGAGCAGTCGTTGCGCGTCGGCGCGGGATTGGGCGGCGGCGTGCGGAGCGGGAATATCTGCGGGGCGGTGAACGCGCCGGTGATGATCCTGGGGAGCGCGTTCCCGGAGATGGCGAGAGATAAGGCGAGAGCCGCGGCGGTGACGAAGGAGTTCCAGCGGCGGTTCACGGAGCGGTTCAAGCATCTGAACTGCCGGGAGCTGCTGGCGGAGAAGGAGCTGCAGCCCACGGACACGGCGTTGGAGCTGGCGGCGGGGGATCACTGCGGGATGCTCATTGTCAGCGCAGCGGAGATACTCTGCGAGATGATGGGGGAGAAATAAAGGAGAACGGGCATGGGATTTGTGCATCTGCACGTACATACGGAATACAGCCTTTTGGACGGTGCGTGCCGGATACGCGATCTGCCGAAGCTGGTGAAGGAGATGGGGCAGAGTGCCTGCGCCATCACCGACCACGGCGTCATGTACGGCGCGGTGGACTTTTACCGCGCCTGCAAGGCGGAGGGGATCCATCCCATTATCGGGTGCGAGGTGTATGTGGCGCGGCGGACGCGGTTCGACAAACAGCATGAGTTCGACGCGGAATCGCGCCATCTGGTGCTGCTGTGCAAGAACGAGACGGGCTACCGGAATCTGTCATACATGGTGTCACAGGCGTATCTGGAAGGCTTTTACATCAAGCCGCGCATCGACATGGAGCTGCTGCGGCAGCACTCCGAGGGACTGATCGCGCTGTCGGCGTGTCTGGCGGGGGAGATTCCCAAGCGGCTGTTGAACGGGGATTATAACGGGGCGAAGGAGCACGCGCTGGAGATGCGGGACATCTTCGGCGAGGACTATTATCTGGAATTGCAGGATCACGGCATCGCCGAGCAGACGGAGGTGAACCGGGGGCTGCTGCGGCTGCACAATGAGACGGGCATCCCGCTGGTGTGCACCAACGACGCCCACTACCTGCGGAAAGAGGATGCGGAGAGCCATGACGTGCTGCTGTGCATCCAGACGGGAAAGACCGTGGACGACGAGAACCGGATGCGGTACGAGCCGAGGAATTTCTATCTGCGCTCCACAGAGGAGATGGAGTCGCTGTTCGCCGGGTATCCGGACGCCGCTGCCAACACGGAGAGGATCGCGGAGAAATGCCAGCTGGACTTTACGTTCGGGAAATACCATCTGCCGGAGTTTAAGCTGCCGGAGGGGTACGACTCGCCCACGTATCTGCGGAAGCTGTGCGGCGAGGGGTTCGCGGCGCGGTACGGTCAGGCAAAGCCGGAGTACCGCAGGCAACTGGACTATGAGCTGGACATGATCGAGAAGATGGGGTTCACGGACTACTTCCTCATTGTGTCGGATTTCGTGCGGTACGCCAAGAGCAGGGAGATCCCCGTGGGGCCGGGGCGCGGCTCCGCCGCAGGCTCCATGGTGTCCTACTGTCTGGACATTACGGACATCGACCCCATGAAGTACGATCTGTACTTTGAGCGGTTTTTGAACCCGGAGCGGGTGTCCATGCCGGATATTGATATGGACTTCGGCGACACGCGCCGGGGCGAGGTGGTGGAGTACGTCCGGAGGAAGTACGGCGACGACCATGTGGCGCAGATCGTCACCTTCGGCACCATGGCAGCCCGCGCCGCCATTCGGGACGTGGGACGGGCGTTGAACATGACCTACGCCGAGGTGGACGTGGTGGCAAAGCTGGTTCCGGCGGGGCCGGGGGCGTTGCACATCACGCTGCAGGAGGCGTTGAAGCTCAGCAAGCAGCTGGCGGAGATGTACCGGGACGACGAGCGGGTGAAAAAGCTCATCGACACCGCTATGGCGTTGGAGGGGATGCCCCGCCATGCCTCCACCCACGCCGCAGGCGTGGTCATTACGAAGCGGCCGGTCTACGAATATGTGCCGCTGGCGCGGAACGACGACGCCATGGTGTGCCAGTACGTCATGACCACGCTGGAGGAGCTGGGTCTGCTGAAAATGGACTTCCTCGGTCTGCGGAACCTGACGGTGCTGGACGACGCGGTGAAGATGGTGCGGGAGCGGGAGCCGGATTTCGCGCTGGACAGGATACCGGAGGACGACGCGGAGACGTATGACATGATCTCACGCGGGCAGACGGCGGGGGTGTTCCAGATCGAATCCAGCGGCATGACCGGCGTGTGCGTGGGGCTGAAGCCCCAGAGCATTGAGGACATCACCGCCGTGATCGCGCTGTACCGTCCGGGGCCCATGGAGTCTATTCCGCGGTTTATCGCCTGCAAGCACGACCCGAAGCTGGTGACGTACAAGCACCCGAAGCTGATACCCATTCTGTCGGTGACGTATGGGTGCATCGTCTATCAGGAGCAGGTCATCCGCATTTTTCAGGAGTTGGGCGGCTTCTCGCTGGGGCAGGCGGACATGGTGCGCCGCGCCATCAGCAAGAAGAAAGCCAAGGAGATCGAAAAGGAGCGGAAGGCGTTCGTCTACGGCGATGCGGAGCGGGGTATCTCCGGGTGCATCGCCAACGGCATTGACGAGGCGACGGCGCAGGCGATCTATGACGAGATATTCGATTTCGCCAACTACGCCTTTAACAAGGCGCACGCGGTGAGCTATGCGGTGGTGGCGTACCAGACGGCGTATTTCAAGTGCCACTACACAAGGGAGTACATGGCGGCTCTGCTGACCAGCGTGCTGGACAACAGCGACAAGGTGGCGGGGTACATCGGCGAGTGCCGGGACTGCGGCATCGCGCTGCTGCCGCCGGACGTGAATCGCTCCAGTGACCGGTTCACCGTGGAGCCGGAGGGCATACGGTTCGGGCTGGTCGCCATCAAGAACATCGGACGGGGGTTCATTCAGTCCGTGGTGCGGGAGAGAGAGCGGGGAGGAGACTTCTGCTCCTTGCAGGATTTCTGTGACCGGATGTACGACTGCGGCGACATGAACAAGCGGGCGGTGGAAAACCTCATCCGGAGCGGTGCCTTCGACAGCATGGGGGCGCGGCGGTCACAGCTGCTGGCGGTGTATGAGAAGATGCTGGACGCCATCGGCAACGTGCGGCGCGTGAACGTGGAGGGGCAGATGGACTTCTTCGGCATGGGCGGCAGCAGCAGCGCGCCGGAGGCGGTGGAGCTGCCCAACCTACCGGAGTTTACCGCCGCCGAGCGGATGCACATGGAGCGGGAGGTCACGGGACTGTATCTCTCCGGGCACCCCATGACGGACTATCGCGCCGCCGCAAGGAACAGCGGCGCGGTGACGCTGAACGAGATATTGGAGGACGTGTCCGCCGAGGAGGGCGCGACGCGGTTCGGAGACGGGCAGAGCGTGACGGTGGCGGGTATCGTCGCCTCCGTCAAGACGCGACCCACCAAGAGCGGGACGCTGATGGCCTATGTGATGCTGGAGGACGAGACGGCGTCCATGGAGCTGCTGTGCTTCAGCAAGGTACTGGATCGCTGCGGCAGCTATCTGTCGGTGAACACGCCGGTGCTGGTGCGGGGACGGCTGAGCCTGCGGGACGAAAAGCCGCCGCAGATCATGCCGGACACCGTGTATCCCATGGACGGCGAGGCAGCACCGCCGGAGGGTGTGAAGAAAAAGGAGGATAGCTCCACCGCCGCCATCTATCTGCGGGTGCGGAGTCTGGACGACCCGGCGTTTGAGCATATCCAGCTGGTCGCCACCATGTTCGAGGGGCAGGTGCCCCTGCGGATACGCATTGCCGATACGGGGAAGCTGTGGGGCGGCTTCTGCCTCGACCATCCGGCGTTCCTGAAGGAGTGCCGGGAATGGCTGGGGGAGGAGAACGTGGTGGTGCGGAAGAAATGAGGAGTTTGCGGAGGGTGCGGCTGATGCCGCACCCTTTTACGCACAGTGGCATAGAGTGGAATGAAAGACAGTGTCTTTCACTACTTATTGGGAGGTCATTCTATGCCTGAAACTGTTATGCCGGGACCGGTGTGTGATCTGAGCAACGTCCGGGAGTCCGTGTGCATCCATACGCGAAAGATTTTCGATTCCTGCCGGGATAAGGACTGCGTGGAGGATCTGCGCTTCTATCCCACGGCGGCGGCACAGGAGGTACTGGGCGCGTCGCAGATGATCAAGGGCGGTACGGCGGAGCTGCTGTACGTGTATACCGACGTGGAGCCGGTGACGTTCAACCGGGGGTTCTACTCCGTGGATATGCGGTTTTACTACCGGGTGACCTTGCAGGTGTGCACCGGGACGCCGCGCTATACCGAGGTGGAGGGGCTGTGCGTCTTTGACAAGCGGGCTATCCTGTTCGGCAGCGAGGGGAACGCCAAGATCTTCTCCTCCGACACGGTGTACGACGAGCTGGACGTGCCGGGACGGGTGCGGAGCAATCTGCCCGTCGCCGTGGTGGAGGCCGTGGACCCCATCGTGCTGAGTACGCGCGTGGCGGAGGTGGCGGCGCCGGGTGCCGTGGAGAGAGGGTGCCTGTCGGAGATCCCGTCCTTCGTGGCGCAGAGCTTCGGCGGAGAGCTGGTGTTCGACGACAGCACGGCGCGGAGGCTGTACGTGACGCTGGGGCAGTTCACACTGGTGCGGCTGGAGCGGGATACGCAGCTGCTGGTGCCGGTGTACGACTACTGCGTGCCCCAGAGCGAGTGCGACTGCGGGAATCAGGAGGATCCCTGCGGGCTGTTCCGCAGCGTGGCGTTCCCCATGAACGAGTTCTTCCCGCCGAACTCCGTGGAGCCGCCCTGCGACTACAACAGCACCAAGAGCTACTGCGCGTGCCACTGAGGGAGAAAAGGGAGGGACGGCGTCCCTCCCTTCAGGCTGTCGAGAAAGCCGTCGGCTTTTCTCGACAGCCTGCAATAATGCCGGTATTTTCGTGCCGCTTCGCGGCAC
>OMBG01000429.1_pt1 | contig 22192 bp, 18 predicted proteins | sample 1674251 | NCBI WGS metagenome assembly OMBG01 (sample SAMEA103958153, study PRJEB25191) | human gut metagenome | reverse complement strand
TCGGAAATCTGGCATAGCAAGAAAAACGACTGTCGCTTATCCCGAACTCAGGTTAAATAGATAAACTTGGGGGCTTCTCCTATGAAAACGGCTGTTCGCCTAGGTGCAATCTCACCCATAACAGGGTGCCCCATTTGGTGTGGTGGTCCGCATAAACCAGGCATGTGAAGTGGAACAAGTTCCCTTCACATACCTGGCTACCTTATCTCACCCCTAACGGGGTAATCCATTATAACTAATCCCTAGAAAAACATTTTACACACCCCTTAAATCGTTGATTTGTAATGCTTAATAACAAAAAAATATAGCTATTTTTACTATTTTTTTTGCAAAAGAAGGGGTTGTATTTGCACAATTTGCGCTTTTACTGTAACTTTGCTCACGCAAATACATTTTTGTGAGCGAACATAGTATAAACACATTGAAAATGACGATAGCTATAATCAATGCCATGCATAAAGAGCATGAGCAAATTGTGGCACTCTTGACGGGTGTGAAACACGTTGAAGAAGGACGCTTCTGTTTTGTAGAAGGCAAACTTAATGGTAAACACCTGGTGCTGATGGAAAGCGGTATTGGCAAAGTAAATGCCGCTGTGGGAGCTGTAGAACTGATTCACCGCTATAAACCCGATGCACTGATTAACACGGGAGTGGCTGGTGGCATAGATGCTACACTGCAAGTAATGGACGTGGTGGCTGGTAAACAAGTGGCTTATCACGATGTAGATTGTGGACCTGAATCGGAACTTGGACAAGTGCAAGGCTTGCCACTATACTATGAAGCTGACACGAAACTTTATGACGCTGCTATGCAAATTCACACTGAAGAAACAAATATTCACGGAGGATTGATATGTAGTGGCGACCAGTTTATTACTGATAAAACACAACTCCAAAAAATTAAAGATCGCTATCCCGAGGGATTGGCTGTAGACATGGAAAGCGGTGCTTTGGCACAAGTGTGCTACCTCTATGGTGTTCCCTTCCTTAGCTTCCGCATTATTAGCGACACACCTGGGGCAGATAAGCATTTTGACCAATACCAAAACTTTTGGGAAACTATGGCGGACCGCTCATTCGGCGTAACCAAAGCATTGCTCGAAGCTCTTACGAATATTTAATTTTCAGTTGCTGAAATCATGCAACCAGAAAAGCCTCAACTAAAAACGAAAATCGAAAATGGAAAAGATACCCAGTTTTACGATAGACCACACTCGCTTGAACCGTGGCATTTACGTGAGTCGTAAAGACCAGGTGGGAAACGAAGTGGTTACCACCTTCGACGTGCGCATGAAATTGCCTAATCGCGAACCTGCACTTGGACAAGGTGCGATTCACACCATTGAGCACTTGGCTGCTACTTTTTTGCGCAACCACCCTGTGTGGAAAGAGCGCGTGGTATATTGGGGACCAATGGGATGTCTCACAGGTAACTACTTGCTAATGAAGGGTGACCTTACGAGTGCCGACATTCTGCCCTTGATGAAGGAAACCTTTGAGTTTGTAGCAAACTATGAGGGAGATATTCCTGGTGCTACAGAACGCGACTGCGGAAACTACCTTTTGCAAGACTTGCCCATGGCACGCTATGAGGCTCGCAAATATTTAGAGGTACTCAATCACGCCACAAGCGATAATTTGAATTATCCGGCGTAAACAGACCTCTCTCGCAATACAAAAAAATCTACAAATCTATAAACGCCTGCCTTTAGACAACTTTAGGCAGACAACCTAATTCTACAACTTTTTATGAAAAAAATCTCCATCTTGCTCTCAGCTCTTTGCTTAACAGCAGGGTTCCCTACCCTCTCTATGGCACAGACTGAAGAATTTACGTTGGAAAGTACGACGAATCCCTATTCTTCGGAAAATGAACCTCGTCCCGTATTCCCTGTTCCTTCAGCCCGTCAATTGGCTTGGAACCAAACAGAGTTCTATGCCTTCTTCCACTACGGAATGAACACCTACACTAACTCTGAATGGGGTAATGGTACAGAAAAAGAAAGCCTGTTTGCACCGACTCAGGCTCCTAACCCTCGCCAATGGCTCGAAGCTATTAAGGCTGGTGGTATGAAAGGTGGTATTGCTGTGGTAAAACACCACGATGGTTTCTGCCTTTGGCCTACTGAAACTACTACCCACAGCGTAAAGAACGCTGGTAACGATTTTGGTAAGAACACCAATATCCCTAGAGACTTTGCTGCAGCAGCCCAAGATCTTGGCTTGAAATATGGTTTCTACATTTCTCCGTGGGACCTTAGCAGCAAATGGTGGGGTATTAAAGGCGATGATGGTTTCTACACTGACGACTACGCCAAGAAAGTATTCCTTCCCCAATGCGAAGAAATCGCAGAATATGGTGCAGACCAATTCGAAATGTGGTTTGATGGTGCTTCAGGTGGAGACCACGCTGGCTACTACGGTGGAGACTATGGTGAAGGAAAAACTGGTAGCCGTACCATTGACAATGCCACTCGCTATTATGACATTCCCAACCTTCGCGACAAAATTCACTCAATGTGCCCTAATATCATCCTTTGGGGTGTAGGTGGCGAAGCACGTTGGATTGGTAACGAATCTGGTTGGGCTGGCGAAACTTGCTGGTCGATGGGCGATGGTACTGACGGTGATGAGAACGCTTGGAAGTGGTTCCCTGGCGAAAGCGATGCAAAGGCAACTACTAAGGGTTGGTTCTGGCACCAAGGTGAAACTTGTAAGTCTGCCGACGAAATGTTCAAGATTTACCTTGAAACAGTAGGTCGTAACGCTACACTTATTTTGAACTTTCCGCCCGACCAACGCGGTCTTTTGCCCGATGTTGACGTAAATAACCTCAAGAAGTTGGGTGAAATGTTGACAGAGCGTCTTGGTACAGACCTTGCACAACAATCAGGTGTTACCATTGAAGCTTCAACTACTCGTGCAAATGGTGCTACCAAGACTTATGATGCCAAGAATATGATCGATAATAAGATTGATACTTATTGGGCTGCTCCCGATGGTACAACTTCTGACATCACAATTACAGTTACACTCCCCGAGGCTAAGCCTATCCACTACGTGATGATGCAAGAGTACATCCAATTAGGTCAACGCATTAAGGGTTTCACCATTGAAACTAGCAACGATGGTAAAAATTGGACAAAGAAGGGCGGCAACATCAAAACTACCACTGTGGGTTACAAACGTATTATTCCACTTAATGGTAGCACAAGTAACAGCTACGATGCAGGCACAACAGCTAAGTATGTACGCGTAACAATTACCGACAGCCGTGCTTGTCCCACATTGCACACCCTTTCTATCTTCTAATTCCTAATCTCTTGACGATATACAATGAAAATTAAGCATTATATAGCTCTTGCAGCGCTCACTATACCTTTGGCAACAAGCGCACAGAGCACTGTTATCGACTTTGAAACAACAGAGACACAAGGCGCCTCGCTTGGTGTATTCGATACATGGGAAGATTCACCCTTCCGTAAAGGCAAACTCGAAGGCAACGTAAAAGTTATCAATAACCCCTATAAGGTTGTTGACGATATTACGAATGATGGTAACATCTCTGAAAAAGTTCTTGCCTTCCAGCGTTCACGCTTTGGTAGCAACACTTTTGGTGTACGTGTAGGTTTGCCTACCCCCATTAAACTCACTCCTAAGGTGCAATATGTACACGTTAAGATGTACACACCTAAAACAGGACATATCATGCTCTTTGCTTTGGGTAGCCGCGACGACCGCCCTGAACAATCAAAGGACGTGGTACAAGTTGAGGCAAACTGCATCTCAAGCGTAAAGGCAGAAAAATGGTGCGATGCAGTATTCGCCATTAGTTCTGCACCTGGTGTGTCTATTCACAGCCTTCTCATTGCTCCTGACGTACAGTCAACACACGACCTTGACGAAGACTACGCTGTTTATATTGATGACATTGAAATCAATAGTTCTTCAATGCCTAACATTCAATATGGCGTATACCCCTTAAACTTCGACAAGTCTGAACAATCGGGTCGTACAGGTAACCGTTACACACAGGGTATTACATTGAAGACTGCAGACGGCAACCAAACCATTGCAGTGGCGCAGAAGACCAATAAACTCATGTACCAAGACTTGCTCGCTTCGTCTATCAAGGCTAAAGCTGGCGAAAGTGCTACGGCTTCTATCGACTATATTGGTGGTTGGATGCACGCTTACGTATACCTCGATAAAAACAACGATGGTAAGTTTGACTTAACGCTCAATGAAGACGGTACTCCTGGTGCTGAGAGCGATATCATGAGCTACTCTGTATATCAAGGAAAGAATAGCGCAGGTAACGCTGCAAGTGGCAACAACAAGAACCTTCCCGCCTTCAACATTCCTTCGAACCTCACTCCGGGCTTCTATCGTCTACGTTATAAGATTGACTGGGACAACATTGATGCTGGAGGTAATGCTGGCGATGCTCAAGGTAACAACTCTATTAAATCGAACGGTGGTGTAATTGTTGACACTCGCCTTAACGTACATGGAGAAAAGGTTAACATCTCACGTGGTTTGAGCAGCGAAGGTACCAATGGCGAAATGACTAAGCTTGACGGCTCTAAATTCGAAAAGCACGAAATCGAATTTGGTAAACCCTACACTGTAAAGTTTAAGCCTGCCGACAACTTTAAGTTGGGTAAATTTACTATCCGCCATGGTTACAATGTTGAAGGTAAAGACTCGCTCATCAACGAAACACCACAATACACGGATGTTGTTATCCCTGCTTATATGGCTAAAGATAACACCTATACAATCCCAGCTGAGTATGTTGATGGTGACATAGTAATTACCCCGACCTTCGTTTCTGTAGATAATAGCGAAACTACTGAAAAGTATGCCGTTAACTTCCCGAAGAATTTAAAGATTAATCGCAGTGATTCACAACGTAAATTTGGCTACTTAGCATTCAGTACAGCAAGCAACAATACCAAGCAAAAAATTAATGCTGTTGACCCAGACTTGATTTACTTGGATGGTACAAGTAAGAAGATTTACGTAAAGAGCGGTGAAGCTATCACTACAGATATCTACTATAATGATGGTAAAGCGCCAAACATGCATGCTTACCTCTATGTGGACCTTGATGGTGATGGTAAGTTCGACCTCTCGGTAAATGCTGATGGTACTCCTGCATTCAATGGTGAAATGCTCTCTTACACTTATGCCAACGGCAAAAACAGTAAGGGACAAAACGTAGGTTACAATGACCAAAGCGCAGACCAATGGGGTGCAACAAACTCTATGCCTCAGTTCTCATTACCCGCAGGTTTGCCGACAGGCGCATATCGTGGACGTTTGAAAATAGACTGGGATTGTACAGACCCTGCAGGTCGTTATGGCTCAAAATATGATTCAAACTTTATCGACAATAATGGTGGTCATATTGTAGACTTCGTATTTAACGTAGTTGACGAATATCCCAAGGTAAAACTTGACGTGCAAACTACTGATGGTTCGATTGTAGGCGCTGGTAACACAGGTTTACCCGAATACATCATGGAAGGTCAGGACATCGACGTGAAGGCTGTAGGTCTTGACGAAAACTACACGACTACAGGCATTACTGTTCGTCATGGTAAGAACCTTAATGGTGAGCAGACTGTAAATGGTGAAAAACAGTGGGAAGAATACACTGCCGAAGTTACTGACGGTAGTTGCACTATTTCTGGCGAAAAAGTAGATGGTGACGTACGCCTTACTGCTGTATTCAAGAACAATGGTTCTTCGCCCTACAAACTCGTGTTTGCTGATGAGTTTAACACTGAAGATGGTAGTCAACCTGACTCACATTTCTGGACTCGTTCAAGCCGTGAGAATCCTACTTGGAAGCGTTTCTGCGCACAGACTGTAGCAGGTCAAAAGAAGACTGGATGGATTGAAGATGGTAAACTCGTTTTGAAGTGTGTAAAGAACACATTCGACGACGAACTCGACGGCAACAAGAACAAGCAACAGATGATTAGCGGTGCTATTGAATCGTCTGACAAAGTTACCTTTACTTATGGTAAGGTAGAAGGTCGTGTCAAGAACATCGGTCACAGTGGTAACTTCCCTGCATTCTGGATGATGCCTAACAAGGCTACATACGGTGGCTGGCCCTATAGTGGCGAAATTGACATCTGGGAACAGATTGACGCTGCGAATACTACCTACCACACTATCCATACTAAATGGGCTAACAGCACTAAGGATGGTTCTGAATGTATGAACAAGGGTAACGACCCCCAAAAGTCAGGTACTTCAACAGCTGCTCTCGATGAATACCACACCTATGGTTTAGAATGGACTGAGGACATTCTTAAGTGGTTCGTTGATGGTAAGCAAGTATTCTCTTACGCTCGTAAGACAGATCTCACAGGTGACAATGCTACTGCACAGTGGCCCTATAACAAGCCTTTCTACATCATTCTTAACCAGAGTGTAGGTAACGGTGGTTGGGCTGCAGCTCCTGATGTAAACTTTGAATATGAAACTAAGTTTGACTGGGTACGTGTTTACCAGAAGGAAGGTGGCGACATTGCTACTGGCATTAACCATGCACAGGCTAACAGCGATGTAGACATTTATGCTTATCCTGGAAAGGTGCGCATCGTTAGCGCTAAGGCTGCTCACGTAAGCATCGTAGACATGCAAGGTCGCACTGTATTTGCTCAGACTGTTCAAGGTAACGAAAACGTATATCTTCCCAGCGGTGTATATGTAGCCAATGGCAAGAAGGTGCTCGTTCCTTAATGAATAAAGTCAACTTTGATTTGACATGAAATTTATAAAGTGTCGTTTGCAATATGGCGAACGACACTTTTTTTGTAACTTTGCAGCAACTAATAAAGTTCAATGCAATGACCATTTCAGAACTCTACACGCTGTTTACGGAACATCCCGTAATCACTACCGACACACGAAACTGTCCTGCCGGCTCTATATTCTTTGCCCTCCGTGGCGCTTCGTTTAATGGCAATGACTTTGCTCTGAAAGCCCTTGAGAGTGGTTGTGCCTATGCTGTGGTAGACGATGCCCAACTGCAAGGCTCATCCAACCAAGTAATTGTGGTAGACAATGTGCTGAGCACTTTACAACAGTTGGCACACTATCACCGCGAACAATTGGGTACCCCCATTGTACAAATTACTGGTACAAATGGTAAAACCACCACAAAAGAACTCACTGCAACAGTGTTGGGCACGAAGCATAATGTGCTTTATACACAAGGCAACTTTAACAACCACATTGGTGTGCCCAAAACCTTGTTGCGACTGACGGCAGAAAACACCATTGCTGTGATTGAAACGGGAGCAAATCACCCTGGAGAAATTGCAGAATTGTCGAAGATTGTAGATGCAGACTGTGGATTGATTACAAACGTAGGTCGCGCACACCTTGAAGGCTTTGGCTCGTTTGAGGGAGTGATTCACACCAAAGGCGAACTCTATGACTATTTGCGTCAAAAGAAGGGTGCCTTTATTTTCTTGGATGGCGACAACGAATATTTACGTCCTATAGCCCATGATTTGTGTGCTGAGACCTACGGCACACCTGGTCATGAATATGGTGTAGAAGGTGAAGTGGTAGAATGCAATCCTTACCTCAAATTCCGTTTTCGCATAAAGGGCGAGACTGAATGGCACATGGTGCAAACACACCTTATTGGTTCGTATAACGTGACTAATGCTTTGGCAGCTATTGCTGTAGGACATCACTTTGGAGTAAGTGCAGCTGAGGCAGCACAAGCCATTGGTGAGTATCAGCCTACGAACAACCGTAGCGAAATGGTGAAGACTGCACACAACACGCTTATTGTGGATGCCTATAATGCAAACCCCACAAGTATGAAGGCAGCTCTCGATAACTTTGCCACCATTAAAGCTACCCACAAGATGGTGATTTTGGGCGAGATGCGTGAGCTGGGCGAGGTTTCAACACAAGAACACCAAAAGGTGGCAGAACAAGCCCTTAACACAGGGTGCGAAGAGGTGTGGCTTGTTGGTGAAGAATTTCAACCATTCTCTGAACTTTCTGAAATCGTACGTTGGTTCCCTGATGTAGAAGCTGTGCGTACTGCACTTACAGGGGGCGACCGTCCTGAAGAACGCTTGATTTTGGTTAAAGGTTCTAACGGCACAAAACTTTTTCAACTGCCCGAGTTGTTGTAATTGGGAATATTGAATATAAATAGAATTTATAAATGGCTGTAACACACCGTGTCAGCCATTTATTCATTATTATTTCATATTCCCCACTGCACAACCATATACAAAATGGCTTTGGGCTATGAATGGGACTGTAGAATTGTGCATAGACAAGGATTTTCAGAAAAATAGTCAATAAAAGCAGGGGCTAAATGCCAAACTTACATTTTTTTCAATAAAAAACTAACCAAATGTTTGTTGTATATAAAAAATGTATTACTTTTGCCCTTGGAAATAACAAAACTCAACGATTCAAAAAAATAGATTATGCAAAATCGCGCATTCTTCTTTTACGGTTTTTATTTTTACTTTGCCGAACAAGCAGAGCGGGACGTCGCATACCATAATCAAAGAGTTTGAATAATGAATTACGAAATCCCGCTTCTGAATAAGGAGCGGGATTTTTGCTACAATACTATATAAAATTTGTATGAAGAAAATCGCAATACAAGGCATCAAAGGTTCGTTCCACGACATTGCCGCCCATCAATATTATAAGGACGAGGAAGTAGAACTGATTTGCTGCGATACGTTTGAAGACATTTTTAACCAAATGCGCGATGACTATTCGCGATTAGGATTGATGGCCATTGAAAATACCATAGCAGGTTCGCTGCTTCATAACTACGAATTGTTGCGCGAAAGTGGTATGACCATTATTGGCGAACATAAGTTACACATTGAACACAGCATTATGTGTTTGCCCGAAGATGATTGGGACACCATCACCGAAGTGAACTCTCATCCTGTGGCACTGATGCAATGTCACGATTTTCTGAAAAAACATCCGAACATAAAAGTGGTAGAAGCGGAAGATACCGCTGGATCAGCCGAAATGATTAGCCGCAAACACTTGCGCGGACATGCCGCAATTTGTCATGCAGGCGCTGCCCCACTCTATGGCATGAAGGTGCTTGAACAAGGCATTGAAGATAATAAGCACAACTTTACACGCTTCTTGCTTATGTGCGACCCTTGGTCGGCAGATAAACACCGCGACTTGCACCATACAAACAAAAGTAGTATTGTATTTTCATTGCCACACGAAGAAGGGTCGCTCTCGCAAGTATTGAGCATCTTCTCGTTCTATAAGATTAACCTAACCAAAATTCAGTCGTTGCCCATTATCGGACGCGAATGGGAATATCTGTTCTATGTAGACGTGGCATACGATGACTATGTGCGCTATCGCCAAAGCATTGATGCGGTACGTCCGCTACTGAGAGAACTAAAAATTTTGGGAGAATATAACGCCAAATAAAAACCGAACTATGACACTGCATATTCAACCTGCTCAACGCTTAGAAAGCGTGAGCGAATACTACTTTTCGCGTAAAGGCAAAGAGGTAGCTCGCTTTAATGCCGAAGGAAAGGATATTATTTCATTGGCTATCGGATCGCCCGATATGCCTCCTTCACCCGAAACAATCGACACGCTGTGTCGCGAAGCACAAAAGCCTAATGCACATGGTTATCAACCCACAACGGGTATTCCTGAACTGCGCGAGGCTATGGCAGGATTTTATAAAAGATGGTTCGGTGTAGAACTGGATGCAAAGACCGAAATTCAACCTCTGATTGGTTCGAAAGAGGGTATTCTGCACACTACATTGGCTTTTGTTAATCCTGGCGAAAAGGTTTTGGTGCCTAATCCGGGTTATCCTACTTACACCTCGCTCTCAAAACTTTTGGGATGCACCATTGTAAACTACAACCTCACGCCCGAGAATGGTTGGCAACCTAACTTTGAGGAGTTAGAAGCAATGGACTTAACCGACGTAAAACTCATGTGGTGCAATTATCCGAATATGCCAACAGGAGCTCCTGCACAACGTGCTACTTACGAGAAACTTGTAGACTTTGCACGTCGCCACAATATTGTGGTAGTGAATGATAATCCCTACAGTTTTATTTTAGGCAAAGAACATTTAAGCATTTTGCAAGTACCTGGTGCTAAAGATTACTGCATTGAATTTAACTCAATGAGTAAAAGCCACAATATGCCGGGTTGGCGTGTGGGTATGCTTGCCACCAATGCAACCTTCGTAAGTTGGATTCTTAAAGTAAAGAGCAACATTGACTCGGGTACATTCCGCGCCTTACAGTTGGCTGCAGCACAAGCTTATCAAAACTCTGATGAGTGGCACCATGAAGCGAATGTAAATGTGTATGCACATCGTCGTAAATTGGCTGGCGAGATTATGGATGCCCTTCATTGTGAATACGACCCTTCGCAAGTAGGTATGTTCCTTTGGGGACGCATTCCCGACTCTTATGCCGACGTAGAAGAACTCACTGAAAAGGTGTTGCACGAAGCACGCGTATTCATTACCCCAGGCTTTATATTTGGCTCGAATGGTAAACGCTACATCCGAATTTCGCTTTGCGCAAAAGAAGATAAACTCGCTGAAGCTCTTCGCAGAATTAAAGAAGTTGGATTCTAAAAATTCTGTGCTTTGAAAAAAGCTACCAAACTTTTACAAGTGGTTCTGAATTATCTTTTAAACTTATAAACTCAAAAACTTATACAAAATGGAACTCAACATCACTCCAATCAACTTGACAGAACACGACGACAAACGTCCTATTGTTATAGCTGGTCCCTGCTCTGCCGAAACCGAAGAACAGGTAATGAACACCGCCACACAACTCTCAAAAAAAGGTGTAAAACTTTTCCGTGCTGGCATTTGGAAACCCCGTACAAAACCTGGAGGCTTTGAAGGTGTTGGCGAAGAAGGTCTTGCATGGTTGAACCGTGTGCAAAAAGAACTTGGCATGAAGGTATGCACCGAAGTTGCTACACACGCACATGTTGAGGCATGCTTAAAGGCAGGTGTCGACTTGCTTTGGATTGGTGCTCGTACTGTGGCAAACCCCTTTGCTATGCAAGAGATTGCCGACACTTTGAAAGGTGTGGACATCCCCGTGTTGGTAAAGAACCCCGTAAACCCCGACTTAGAACTCTGGATTGGCGGTCTTGAACGCATCAACCAAGCAGGTATTACTCGTTTGGGCGTGATTCACCGTGGTTTCTCAACTTACGAGAAGAAGCTCTATCGTAACCTTCCTATGTGGCATATACCCATTGAATTGCGCCGTCGCTGTCCCGGTCTTCCCATCTTTGGCGACCCTAGTCACATTGGTGGAAAACGCGAACTCATTGCACCGCTCTGTCAGCAGGCTATGGACTTAGGCTTTGAAGGTTTGATTGTAGAGAGTCACTGCAATCCCGATGCTGCTTGGAGTGATGCTAGCCAACAGGTTACCCCTGATGTTCTCGACTTCATTCTCGATAAATTGGTGATTCGTAAAATCACTGATACTACCGAAAGCCTCACTGCACTGCGCAAACAAATTGACGAAATAGACAATACACTTATTGAGCTTTTAGCTAAACGTATGCGCATTAGTCGTGAAATTGGCGAATACAAGCGTATGCACGACATGACAGTGGTACAGACAAGTCGCTACACCGAAATTCTTGACAAACGTGGTGCACAAGGTGTGCTTTGTGGCATGGCTTCAGACTTTATTAAAGATGTGTTTGAAAGCATCCACGAAGAAAGCGTACGTCAACAAATTGAAGTTATGAACAAGTAATTATATGCTAATTTGCTAATGAAATACACTCATAAACAAATATCCCCGTTTATCCGCTCATTAGCAATTTAGCACATACACTCATTAAAACAATGAAGATTCTTATTCTTGGTGCCGGAAAGATGGGCTCGTTTTTTGTAGACTTGCTCAGCTTCGACCACGAAACAGCCGTATATGACGTAGACCCCAAGCGATTGCGTTTTATGTATAACACACAACGGTTTACATCGCTTGATGAAATTGAGGTTTTTCAGCCCGAAATGGTAATCAATGCCGTAACACTAAAATATACTCTCGATGTGTTTAAGGCGGTTATTCCACACTTGCCACACGATTGTATTATTAGTGATATAGCTTCTGTAAAAACGGGGTTACGTGAGTTCTATACCCAATGTGGCATGCGCTATGTAAGTACGCACCCCATGTTTGGTCCTACCTTTGCCAACTTAGGCGCATTGAGCAATGAAAACGCCATTGTAATTACAGAGGGTGACTATATGGGTAGACTGTTTTTCCGCGACCTGTATAATCACCTTGGTTTGCACGTGTGCGAATATAGCTTCGACGAACATGATGAGACAGTGGCATACTCATTGAGCATCCCTTTTGTGAGCACCTTTGTGTTTGCTGCGGTAATGAAACATCAGGATGCACCAGGTACTACCTTTAAACGTCACATGCAGATTGCTCGCGGAGTATTGGGTGAAGACGATACACTGCTGCGCGAAATTCTGTTTAACCCCCGCACCAGTGGACAGGTTAGCAAAATTCGCGAAGAACTAAAAGAACTCATTGGCATTATCGACCAAAAGGACGAAAAAGCACTCAATGCATACCTCAAAAAAATCCGCGAAAACATAAAATAATAAGAAGTGATTGCGCAAATCAATGCACAATCACTTTTTTATTGGTAGAGTGAATTGTTTTTTGTACATTTGCACCGCACAAATCGCAAGGTTTTGAGCAATTAGTAGAAATTACACATTATAGAAATATGACAAAGCGTAAGATTCAATTTAGTCTTGTCTATCGCGACATGTTCCAAAGTAGCGGTAAATTCCAACCGCGCAAGGATCAGTTAGAACGTATAGCACCTGTTATTATAAAGATGGGATGCTTCGCACGAGTAGAAACAAATGGTGGTGCTTTTGAACAAGTGAACCTCCTCTACGGCGAGAATCCTAATAAGGCGGTACGCGCCTTTACTAAACCCTTCAACGAAGTTGGCATTAAAACCCACATGCTCGACCGCGGACTTAACGCCTTGCGTATGTTCCCCGTACCTGCGGATGTACGTAAACTTATGTACAAGGTGAAGCATGCTCAGGGTGTTGACATCACCCGCATCTTCTGTGGTTTGAACGATGTACGCAACATCATCCCTTCTATCCACTACGCACTCGAAGCAGGCATGACTCCACAGGCTACGCTTTGCATCACAAACTCGCCTATCCACACGGCTGAGTATTATGCCAACATTGCCGACCAACTTATTGAAGCTGGTGCTCCCGAAATCTGTTTGAAGGATATGGCTGGTATTGGTCAGCCTGCTATGTTGGGTAAGCTCACCAAGATGATTAAAGACAAGCACCCCGAAGTTATCATTGAATATCATGGTCACTCAGGTCCTGGTCTTTCGATGGCTTCTATCCTTGAAGTTTGTCGCAATGGTGCCGACGTTATCGACACTGCCATTGAGCCCTTGTCATGGGGTAAGGTACATCCTGATGTTATTTCAGTACAGTCAATGTTGAAGCACGCAGGTTTCGATGTACCCGAAATTAACATGGATGCTTACATGGAAGCTCGTAAGTTGACACAAGAGTTTATTGACGACTTCTTGGGCTACTTTATGAATCCTGCCAACAAGCTGATGTCTTCATTGTTACTTGGTTGCGGTCTTCCTGGCGGTATGATGGGTTCAATGATGGCAGACCTTACAGGTGTAATGGGTGCTATCAACAACAACCGCAAGGCTAAGGGCGAAAATGAATTGTCTGAAGACGAATTACTCGTTAAGCTCTTCAACGAAGTTGCTTATGTATGGCCACGTGTGGGTTATCCTCCTTTGGTTACTCCGTTCTCACAATACGTTAAGAACATTGCCTTGATGAACCTCCTCACTGAATCTATGGGTAAGCCCCGCTACTCTATGATGGACAACTCTATTTGGGGTATGATCTTAGGTAAGAGTGGACGTTTGCCTGGTGAGGTTGCTCCCGAAATCAAAGAACTCGCTAAAGAGAAGGGCTTTGAGTTTACTGACGCTGACCCACAAAGCTATTATCCCGATGACCTTGCTCGTTTTGAGAAGGAAATGGAAGAGAATGGTTGGGAACGTGGCGAAGACGACGAAGAACTCTTTGAATTTGCCATGCACGAAACTCAGTATCGCGACTATAAGAGTGGCGCTGCAAAGAAACGTTTCTTGGCAGACCTCCAGGCTGCTAAGGACAAAGAAGGTGCTACAGGCATGAGCATTGAAGAGGCTACTGCCTTTAAGCATGCTAAGGCAGACGCCATTGTAGCTCCCGAAAGTGGTACTATTCTTTGGGAAATTGGTGGTGACGGTGAATGCGTTAAGGCTATCGAACCGTTTATCGGCAAGGAGTATAACGAAGGTGACCGTTTCTGCTACATCGAAAATACACACGGACAAATCAGCGAATTGCCTGCAGCACTTGGTGGCAAACTCGTTGAAATCAATGCCAAGCAAGGTGCTCGCATCAACAAGGGTGATGTAATTGCTTACATTCAGCGTGCAGAATAATTAAAGGGTGGAGCTAAAAAATCTTAGCATTACAAATCCCCAATAAAAAAGGTTATATTGTAAGTTTGAACACTTGCAATATAACCTTTATTTTTTTTGTTACGTACATTTACGTTTGTAACAGTTCGTACTTTTCTTCTTTTTATTGTTCCAAAAAACGCAGATAGTTTTTATACGTTCCTGATGAATATGCCTTCATAATGTTGTTGGCAAAGAGAATGTCGGTGATTTTATTGTTCTTTACGTACTTACGCATATTCTGAGTAAAATAGCGTGAATCTATCACATGCACCTCCTCGAACGAACGGAAAAGATAACCAGGTAGCGCATTACCAAAACTATCTTTAAGAATCAACACACGTCGACCATTCTTAACCGAAGTGCGAACTTGCGTAATACGAGTGTCACTCCCCATAAAGGTGCAATAAGCAGCTTTGCTTCCATCTTTAAACTTTTGGAAGAAAGGACCTGTATGGGGTTTTCCTTCGCCCGTGACACGATATTTTTTGTCAATAGTGTAATCCGTATAAGTAGTGGTGTATGTCACATTACGCGGTGTGTAGTACACAAAATCCTCGGGCGCATTCTTAATAGACACGTCTTTAGAGTAACCATACATCGTACCTACATAGCCATGAATAATATGTTTATCATACTCCTTCAAATCAGGAAAAGGAACACCGGCTACTTGTGCAAAACGTTGTGCCGCATAATAAGCACCTAAGGGAGCCCAATGATGGTCTGTGCGCAAGTAAATATCCTCTTTCACATGGTGTGCTAATGCCGTATAAGCATCTACAGCCTTCACGTCAGGATCGAGGTGGGCATAGATATTATTTATGGTAGGACGCTGCGGATTACTGGCTTTACGTGCCTTGTCGGGACAATAAAATTCTGTAGAAAGAGGAATTACCATGCAATAGATGTTGACACCCTTTCCAAACACCTCTTTATATTTATTGGCAGCCTTCGCATAGTCTGTCCCCCCTGTAGCCGAACCACCATAAGCCATGAGCGCACGCACATTTTTACCTGTACCCACTACAATAATACCAGCATTGGCAATTTTTGCAGTACCATCGGCAGTAATATCGTTTTTATATTCGCCCACCACGCGATCGTTAGGCTCTGGTTCAGCGTCAGGTTCTTCCGCTACTTGTGGACCATCGGTCGAAGCATGAAACGTTACATTATCTTCGCCCCCAAAAGCCACTTTTTCTTTTTCTTTAATGGTCATGCTCAATGCCATAAGGTCATCGCGATAAGGTTCACTATCACTAAACCAACTACTCACAGCCTTGGTGTAAGAACCATCAAACAATTTATCCCAACTAAAAGTAGGGCAAGTAGCAAGGTCGCGTTTTTCGAGCACAGAGAATGTACTACGTGGAAAGGTATCGAACACAATAGCAAATGCTGCAAATACCAATGCTACTAAAGCTATATAAATTTTATTCATCGTTTTCATTCGCGTGTGAGCATTATTTGATAAGTACGTGCCGTGCTTGGAGCATAAGCGTGACTGATGTTATTTGCAAAAAGCACATCGGTAATCTTATTATTACGCGCATATTCCACAATATTGTGGGGGAAATAGCGGAAGTCAACCACATGAATTTCTTCGAACGAGAAGAATAGGAAGGAGGGCAAAGCATTGCCAAAACTATCCTTCAAAATCATTAAGCGACGACCATTTTTTGTAGAAGTGCGCACCTGTACCGTACGTGTATCTCCTCCCATAAAGGTGCAATAAGCAGCCCCATTCCCATCGCTATAGTGATAGAAGAAGTTAGACACAGTAGGCTCGCTCTCCGAAACCGTTTTACCATTCTTCACCGTGTATTTGATAAACGTGGCTTCATAGTCCACCCCCTTTGGTTTATAATATACAAACGTTTCGGGCGAAGCCTTTACCTCGGGCGATTTTGCGTAAATACGCATACTGCCTACAAAGTTTTTCACCTCGTGGCGCGAATAGTTTCCCTCAAGTTTTTTAAATGGAACACCAACCTGTGCAGCAAAATGCGCTGCAGCATAATAAGCAGCAAGCGCCCCCCAATGTGTGTCAGTGCGCAAGAATATGGGTTCTGCCACATGGGCAGCCAAGGGTGTATACACATCTACTGCTTGCACATCGTTACGCAAATTGGCATAAATATGGTTCACCGTGTTACGTTGTTCGCGTGTCATGTCTTTACCTGCATCAGGCGTGTAGTAAGCAGTTGAGTTAGGAATCACCATGCAATACACATTGACCGATTTTCCTAACGCTTCTTTATACGCATTTACAGCCTCAGCATACCATTCTCCCCCTGTGGCAGAGCCCGAGAAAGGAGCAAGCACACGCAATGAATCGGCACGACCCACTAACATCATCCCGCCTGGCGAACGACGGGCTTCCCAATGTGCATTATACGTGTTAGTATAAGGTTGCAAAGTGCGATTTTCTGTCACACGATGGGCTGTATTCTGTGCCAAAGCTGTGGCTTGCGTCAGCACAGCACAGAGCAACAATATATTGTTTCTAAGAATATTCAGCATATTTCTTTAAAAAGATAATTCTAAAAACGTGTATAGATAAATGCATTATTGGTAGCACCTACCAACAAAGCCACACTCAGCACTAAAAGCGTAACCGACACCACTAAACGACCTGAGAATACCACCGTGCGGTGCCATTTTCCGTCGGGCATTGCACGCCAAGTAAGCAACTGTGTGAACCAACGGCGCATAGGCATGCAGAATAGCAAAGCAAGCAACCAAAGACCAAAGTTATCGGTCAAGGCACTCACCGAAATAAAGTTCGTAAACTCTTTACACTGCCCAAAGAAGGCGTTGAAAAAGTGCAACATCTGCCCAAAGTTGTCAAAATAGAAGATGCCCCAACCTATCACTACGAGCAGCAAACTATAAAGATGGAGGAAAGGTGCTGGAATAAAACGCTTTATTTTTAATATCGTATATTTTTCGAGCGTTACAATTACACCAAAATATAAACCCCAAATAATGAAGTTCCAACTTGCACCATGCCACATACCCGTGAGGAACCACACCACAAGGATATTTACTGCCTGATGACGGCGGTTTCCACCCATGGGGATGTAAACATAGTCGCGGAAGAAACTACCGAGCGAAATGTGCCAACGACGCCAAAAGTCGGTAATGGTGTTACAGCAGTAGGGATGATTAAAGTTCTCGTTAAAATGAAAGCCCAAGCAACGTCCCAAACCAATAGCCATGTCTGAGTAACCCGAGAAGTCAAAATAAATTTGCAGTGTATAAGCAGCAATACCAATCCAAGCACCTGTAGTGCTCACATCGTTGAGTCCGTTTACAAGGAATTGGTCTGATATTTCAGAGAGTTGATTTGCCAACACCACCTTTTTGCCCAAACCTAAGAAAAAACGATAGATACCTGCTGCCAAGTCGTCAGCAGAAACACGTCTGTCACCAATTTCGCGTGCCACGGTGTCATAGCGCACAATAGGACCTGCAATAAGCTGCGGGAACATCGATATGTAAAGCAGCAAATTGAGGAAACGCTTTTGCACGGGCGACTGACGACGATACACATCTATCAAATAAGAAATAGATTGGAATGTGTAAAACGAGATACCAATAGGCAAAGAAATTTTAGGCACCATTACAGGCACACCCACATCACACAAGGTTTGTGCCAAAAAGCCTAAATACTTAAAGCAACACAAAATGCCTATGTTGCATGCCAACCCCACCACCAAGGCGAGTTTGCGATAACGCTCTTGTCGGTCTATCACAAGACCTGCCAAATAGTTGAGCAATACACAGCCCAACATTAAGAACACATAGACAGGCTCACCCCATGCATAAAACACAAGTGAGAATAGAACCAACGTGAGGTTCTTTGCCATAAATTTCTTCTCGCCTACTGCAGGACTAAACGCACGGTCTATAGCCGCTGCCGTCATGTAGCACAACAAGAAGAGTGGCAGAAATACGAATAAAAAGAATAAATCGGAGAAAACCACCTTTGTTTATTTTTTGTGTTTAATATTTTCGAAGAAGAGTTTAAAACCTTAGCTACAACTCAACTATTAGCCTTTAGCAATTCGGTAACCGCATTAGCCAAAATCACACCATTTTTTTGAGCACCTTGCTCATTGGTGTGCGTACCATCATAGGTATTCGTAAAGTGTTGCAACTCCTCTGCACGTTTCACACAGCACACTTTGTCTTGTCGCACCACATCTAGGTTTAATCTACGCCCCACGTTTTCAATAATATCACCCGTTTGGTTAATTTTTGCCTCACTCACCGCCGTGGTTTGCAAGGGGGTGAACAGAATGATACGCGTTTTCGGAAAATGTTTTTTCAACAACAAACAGTCATATTGCACAGAGGCTGCTAACGAAAGCGGAAAAACCCGTGGCATATCGGGCAAACTATTTGTGGCGAGTGTTTTAAGTTGTGCTACATTTTTAATGCTAAAAGCCTGCGGACGTTTGTTCTCAAACCAAGCATCGTTCGTGCCTGCTGCCACAATAATTAATTGAGGCGTAGGTTGCAACTTATTACGGCATGCAGCAATCAGTCGGCACACTTGGTTATATATTACATTATTGTCAGAAATACGTCCCACGTTTTCCTTCAAGTTTTTCGTTGTGCGTGGCGTGTTTGTCCAAGTAGCCCCACTCCGAGCATAGCTCACACAAGTGGCATGTTTAAAACACTGTGCAAACCAAGTGTTCCACCCACGTTTACTTGTACAGTCATCGCCACCGAGCCAAGTGTTCGAGTCACCCAATAACACAATGTGCATGCTGTCGCACACATCCTTTTCGCTACTAGGAGTTATATCTTGTGTGTGTGCACCACTTGTTAGAGCAAATACACACAGAAGCATCAGTATAAATAGTTTTTTTGTCATAAATCAATCGATGTTTAAGGGTGGTATTTTGCTATAAAATCATGCAGTACAGTCTGATTTAGCCACCCTAAAGCCTTTTCATCATCACAAAGCAACGTGCAAATTTCAAGTTTGTGCCATGCCTATATAAGCAAAAAAGCACCGCCTTAAAAAAGCGGTGCAAAGTTAGCCTTTATTGCTGAATTTCACAAGGAAACAAACAAATAAATAAAAATCTAAGAATTAAGGGTAGTTTTTAAAATACCACCATTTAATCAAAGCTTATTTCACCAAGCATGCATCAAGCAAGGTTTCAATAGCCTCTCGGTCCATCTTTTGTCCTATAAAGACGAGTTTTTGCATACGGTCGCCATATTCATCGTCCCAATCCTTCAATGCTGCGGGATTTTGCTGTTTAAATTTTTCAAACTCATCAGCAGGCATAGTGGCATACCACTGCCCTGCCTGACTGAGCGATACTTGTTTGCCCGCCTGCTCAAATACATAACACATATCGGGCTCATCTTTAAAGTAGCAAATACCCTTACAACGTATTACACTCTTAGGCCAAAGACGTGCTACAAACTGGTCGAACTCTACCATATCGAACGGCTTACGGCGCTTATAAACGAAGGTGCTAATGCCATATTCCAATGCATCACCCTCTTCCTCGTTCTCTAATCCGTGGTGATGATGACAATGACAATGGCAATGATCGCCATGCTCATGTTCATGCTCGTGTTCGTGCTCGTGTTCATGCTCATGCTCATGATGTGCAGTTTCCTCCTCATCACCCTCAACTTCCTCAATCCATCGTGCAGAAGTTGCCACTTTGTTAAAGTCAAAAGCATTCGCATTCACCAACTTGTCAAGGTCCACGTCGCAATAATCACACGTAATAATCTCAGCCTTAGGTTGCAATTCACGCAAAATAGCCTTGATATGTGCCAACTCGTGCGGTGTAACCTCCGAAGCCTTATTCAGCAAAATAGTATTACAAAATTCCACCTGCTGAATTACCAAACTTGCCAAGTCATCCTCAGCATATTGTTTTTGGCAAAGGTCGTTACCCCCTTCAAACTCATCGCGCAAGCGCAATGCATCCACCACCGTCACCACAGAGTCTAAGCGTGCTATACCCTTTGTTGCAAGGTTAGGATACATTTGTGGATATACCGAAATAGTTTGTGCAATAGGCGCAGGTTCACAAATACCACTTGCCTCAATCACAATATAGTCAAAACGCTGCTCCTGCACCAAGTCGCTCAACTGCTGCACCAAGTCCATTTTAAGCGTACAACAGATGCAACCATTTTGCAAAGGCACCAAGCTATCATCGCCCTCGCCCACAATGCCACCTTGGGCTATGAGGTTCGCGTCAATGTTCACCTCGCCAATATCGTTCACTATCACAGCAAACTTAATGCCTTTTTTGTTCGAGAGAATGCGATTAAGCAAAGTTGTCTTTCCGCTTCCTAAATAACCCGTAAGAAGCAGCACGGGGGTCACAGCTCTATTCATTGCAATATTTTGTTTTGAAAGATTTTTGAAAATTGCTATGCACACAAACAGCACTTCGCAAGGCGAAAACCTATAAAAGCCATTCTTCAGCAATCTTCTTAAAAAATCCCATCGGTTCTACATGCAAATTTGCAAAAAATGTACCAAACATAATAGTTCACTTCAATATTTTACCATTTTAAGCATGCTTTTTTGTACTTTTGCTCCTAAAATCTTTAAATACATCTTACTTACCTCCCCGTAAGTATGTATTACCTAATGTTTTAAATTTTATGAGTAAGAAAAGCGAATACAAATTAAAGAACGAAGCCTTTTTGGCTGATAAAAAGACACAAGAAGGCGTAAACGAATTGCCCAAAGGCGTGCTTTATGAAGTTGTAAAGAGCGGTAATCCACAAGGTCGCCGTCCTGATTTGCGCAGTGTGGTTTGTGTACACTACACCGGACGACTCATCAATGGCAGAGTGTTCGACGATTCACGTAGCGAAGGCATCCCCGCTGCATTTCACCTCTACGAGGTAATAGATGGTTGGCAAATAGCCCTAAGCCAAATGCGTCCTGGCGACCGTTGGACCATCTACATCCCTGCTGCTTTGGCATACGGAAGTCGTTCGGATGGAGACATCCCAGGAAATTCAACCCTCATCTTCGACGTAGAACTTATCAGCATTGCATAATGTAAGTATTTTTCCAAGTTCTTGTATTACTTAATTACTTAGGAATCAATTAGTTTGTAATACTTAACACTTATTACTTAATACTTAATTCTTATGTCCGAGAAAAAAGCGCGACAGTCTAACTTAGAGCTATTGCGCATCATAGCCATGTTTATGGTTATTGTGCTGCACTCCACCTTTACCACCTTTGGCTATGCCCGAGCCAATATGGTACAAGCCCACCCCACCCGATGGTTAGGCATCATCACCGCCGCCGGAGTCTGCATGGGTTGCGTCAACCTTTTTGTACTCATCACTGGATGGTTCGGCACCACCTTTCGTCCGCGTGGCATCGTGCGTATTGTGCTGCAAGTCATCTTTATTTCGGCAGTAATGACCGCCTTTGCCTATGCCATGGACTATAAAATGCCTACCGACATAATGGGTTACTTCCGCCCACTATGGGGCTACTGGTTTGTTAACAGCTACCCGTTGGCGGAATTAATTTAAGTTGATAAATATGAGTAAAAAGTTGCACATAT
>OMBG01000428.1_pt1 | contig 22198 bp, 19 predicted proteins | sample 1674251 | NCBI WGS metagenome assembly OMBG01 (sample SAMEA103958153, study PRJEB25191) | human gut metagenome | reverse complement strand
ATTCCGCCAAGCAGCTCATCAACGAGGGCAAGATGACCGGTACCATCAAGCAGGATGCCGAGGGTATGGCCTCCACCATCCTGAACCTGGTCAGCAGCGTCAACGGCGGCGGCAACCTGATGGACAACACGGCTTCCTTCAACGTGGACGAGGGTGTTGCCAAGATCCGTGTGCCTTACGCTACCTACACCGGCGAGTAAGCAGAGAGCTTTCGCCCCAAGGTAAAGCAGCAAGGAAGAGCGGGGCTGTCGAACCGACAGCCCCGCTTTATCACTGACGCGGCTCGGTGGGAGCCGCTTTGAAATGCGGCGGCGCGCTGTGCAGGCGCGCCGGATGCGAAAATCACGCAGATAGGAGGTAAACGCATATGGAGCAGCCGGCATTGCTGGAAATGCGGAATATCACGAAGGAATTCCCGGGTGTGAAGGCACTGGATGGCGTTTCGCTCACTGTCCGTCCCGGTACCGTCCATGCGCTGATGGGCGAGAACGGCGCAGGTAAATCCACGCTGATGAAGTGCCTCTTTGGTATCTATGCCAAGGATAGCGGCAGCATCTCCCTGGACGGCAGGGATGTGGATTTCAAGAACTCAAGAGAGGCACTGGAAAACGGCGTTGCCATGGTCCACCAGGAGCTGAACCAGGCGTTGACACGCAGCGTCATGGACAACCTGTGGCTGGGCCGCTACCCCAAGGTGGGCGGCATTATGGTCAGCGAGTCCATTATGCGTAAGCGGACGAAGGAGATCTTCGACGAGCTGGACGTCCATGTGGACCCCAAGGTCATCATGTCCACGCTGCCCGTTTCCCAGAGGCAGATGGTGGAGATCGCCAAGGCGGTCAGCTACAACGCAAAGGTCATCGTGTTCGATGAGCCGACCTCCTCGCTGACGGAGGCGGAGGTGGAGCACCTCTTCCGGATCATCAATATGCTGAAGGAGCGTGGCTGCGGTATTATCTACATCAGCCACAAGATGGACGAGATCCTTCGCATCAGTGACGAAGTGACCATCATGCGCGACGGACAGTGGGTCGCCACCCGGAACGCCGGTGATCTGACCATGGGGGAGATCATCAAGCTGATGGTGGGGCGCGAGCTGACGAACCGGTTCCCGCCCAAGGACAATGTGCCGGGGGACGTCATCCTGGAGGTGGAGCACCTGTCCGGCAAGTATACGCGGCTGAAGGACGCCAGCTTCCAGCTTCGCAAGGGCGAGGTGCTGGGCATCGCCGGTCTGGACGGCTCCGGACGCACGGAGGTGCTGGAGAACCTGTTCGGCGCAATGACGAGGGAGGGCGGCACCATCCGCCTCCACGGCAAGGAGATCAAGAACAAGTCGCCTAAGGACGCCATTAAGAACGGCTTCGCGCTGCTGACGGAGGAACGCCGCGCCACGGGTATTTTCGGTATCCGTGACATCAAGGAGAACACGGTGATCTCCAACATCAAGAGCTATCTCAAGGGCGGCATCTGCCTGAGCGAGAAGGAAATGAAGAAGGATACCGACTGGGCCATTCAAGCCATGCACATCAAGACCCCCAGTCAGTCCACGCAGATACGCTCGCTCTCCGGCGGCAACCAGCAGAAGGTCATTATCGGACGCTGGCTTCTGACCACACCGGAGGTGCTGCTGCTGGACGAGCCCACCCGCGGTATCGACGTGGGTGCTAAATACGAAATCTACCAGCTGATCCTCGACCTTGCCAGGGACGGGAAGGGTGTCATCATGGTGTCCTCCGAGATGCCGGAGCTGTTGGGCATTTGCGACCGTATTCTGGTCATGTCCGGCGGTATCCTCGCCGGTGAGGTGGACGCACGGAACACCAATCAGGAGGAGATCCTGACGCTGGCGGCTAAATATGTGTAAGGAGGAGCGACTACTGTGAACAAGGAAACGAAAGCACTGGAGAAGGAAGCCCGTGTCCGCGAGCCGTGGACAGCCAAGCGGGTGGGTAACATTGTGCTGAACAATGCCCTGCTGATCATTATGGCGGTGGCGGTCGTTTATATCGCCATCAAGAACCCCAACTTCATCAAGCCTGCATCCCTCATCAATATCCTCTCCCAGACGGCGGCGTATCTGCCTGCCGCGCTGGGTATCGCCGGGTGCATCGTGCTGACCGGCACCGACCTGTCCGCAGGACGCGCCGTGGGTCTGACCGCCTGCATCTCCGCGTCGCTGCTCCAGAATGCGGCGAACACCGCCAACAAGATGTGGCCGGAGATCGGCACACTGCCCATTATCGTGGTCATTATCCTCGCCATGATCATCGGCGCGGTCATCGGCTGCTTCAACGGCTTCTTTGTGGCGAAGTTCAAGCTGCATCCCTTTATCGTGACGCTGGGCACCCAGCTGATCCTGTATACCGTGCTGCTGCTGTACGTCCAGATGGGCAACAACAAGGGCATGGCCATCTCCAACCTTGACCCGTCCTACACCAACTTCGTCAAGGGCAGCCTCTTCAAGATCGGCGGCGTTCCCATCCCCAACTATGTGCTGTTCGCCATCGTGCTGACGGCGGTGATGTGGTTCATCTGGAACAAGACCACCTTCGGCAAGAATATGTTTGCCCTGGGCTCCAACGAGGAGGCCGCCCGTGTCTCCGGCGTCAACGTGTTCGCCGTGACCGTGGGTGTGTTCGCGCTGGCCGGCGCCATGTACGGCTTTACCGGCTTCATCGAGGGCGCACGTATCGGCTCCAACACCGCCAACACCGGTCTGAACTATGAGCTGGACGCCATCGCGGCCTGCGTCATCGGCGGCGTATCCTTCGTGGGTGGTATCGGTAAGATCAGAGGTATCGTCATCGGCGTGCTGATGCTGCGGCTGATCTTCGTGGGTCTGACCATGGTAGGCGTGGCGCAGGACTTGCAGTACCTTATCAAAGGCGCGATCATCCTGTTCGCCTGCGCGCTGGATATGCGGAAGTACCTTGTGAAAAAATGATGCAGAACAAAGATGGCACGCATTTTGCGTGCCGTCTTTGCTTTATGGGGAAGATATGCTATAATAGCGGCAAAAGCCGCGAGGATACCGTATTGAGTTTGCAAGGGGGTCGAGGGCATGGAGCTGTACCGGGTGCTGCTGGTGGACGACGAGCAGGATATTCGCGAGGGCATCAGCCGGAAAATGGACTGGCTGGGGCTGGGGTTCTCCCTGGTGGGCGAGGCCGCCAACGGACAGGACGCGCTGGAGCTGGCGGAGACGCTGCGGCCGGACGTGATCCTCACGGACATCAAGATGCCGTTCATGGACGGGCTGGAGCTGTGCCGTATTCTGACAGACCGGCTGCCGGCGGCGCGGTTCGTGGTGTTCTCCGGCTTCGATGATTTTGAGTATGCCAAGCAGGCCATCCAGATGAACGTGGTGGAGTATATCCTCAAGCCCATCAACGCCGACGAGCTGTCCGACGTGCTGCGGCGGCTGAAGGAGCAGCTGGACAGGGAGCGGGCGGAGCGGCGGAACGTGGAGCGGCTGCGGAGCCGGTACACGGAGAATCTGCCGATTTTGCGGGAGCTGTTCTATGCCAATCTGCTGGACGGGCGCATTGAGCCGGGGACGGAACGGGAACGGGCGGCGCGGCTGGACATCGAATTGCAGGGCGAGGAATGGGCGGTGGGGCTTGCCTACATCGGCAGCGACAACAGCCGGGACGCCCTGTCCACCCTGTCGGTGCAGAAGCTGCTGGAGGAGACGCTGACGGCGGATCGGTGCCGGCTGTCCCTGTACAACGACTGGGTGGCGTTGGTGGTCAGCCTGACGGGAGATTTTACCGTCTATGACCTTATACGGAGGCTGGATCGCAGCTGCACGCTGGCGGCGTCCTATCTGGGGCTGACGCTGACGGTGGGCGTGGGTGCGCCGTGCCGGGAGCTGTCCGACCTGGCGCGTTCCGCCGCCGAGGCGCGGACGGCGTTGGAGTACCGCTCTATGGTGGGACGGGGACAGGTCATCTATATCGGCGACTTAGAGCCGGACGGCGGGCCGGTGCTCTCCTTCGAGGAGGCGGACGAGCGGGCGTTGACCGCGGCAGTGAAGCTGGGGAACGACCGGGAGATACGGGACGCGGCGGCGGCTCTGGCGGAGAAGATACGCCGTGCCAATCCCTCCGCAGGGCAGTACAGTCTGTTCCTGATGGAGCTGGTGACGCATCTGGTGAAGATGACGCGACGCTCCGGCGTCAGCGTGGAGGAGGTGTTCGGCGCGGATTTCTCGCTGCCCATGCAGCACTCGGAGCTGCCCGCGCTGGGAGAGCTGGAGGGCTGGTGCGCGGAGCGGTGCCTGCGGCTGCACACCATGATACGCCGCCGCCAGACGGATTCGGCGGGGCAGACGGTGGAGACTGCCAAGGAGTATATCCGCCAGCACTACGCCGAGAGCGACCTGTCGGTGGAGAAGCTGTGCGCGTATCTGCATCTCAGCTCCACGTATTTCTCCACGCTGTTCAAGCGGGAGACGGGCACCAGCTTTACCGCCTACGTGACCACGGTGCGGATGGAGGCGGCGGCGGAGGCCATACGGAGCACGGAGGAGAAAACGTACCTCATCGCCCAGCGGTGCGGGTATGAGGACCCCAACTATTTCAGCTATGTATTCAAGCGGCATTTCGGCGTGACGCCGACGAAGTACCGCAGTGAGGGCAAGTGACCGATGGAGAGAGGAGTCACCTGTGGATAAGAGACCTTCCAGGTTCAGAATGTGGTGGAAAAGCCTGTATCACCGTTCCGGCATACAGATGATCCTGTCCATCGCCTTTACCGCCGTAGCGGTGGTGGGCATGCTGTTTTTAGGGATGGCACTGCTGCTGCGCTTTTCCACCTCCGCCAACGAGATGGCGGCGGAGAACAGCCAGCGGGTGATGGCGCAGGTGAACTGGAATCTGGACGGCTATCTGCGGAACATGATGCGGGTATCGGACACGGTGTATTACCGGGTCATTAAAAGCGCGGACATGGAGCAGAAGGGCACGGCGCAGGAGCTGCACGACGCGCTGGAGCTGCTGTACGCCAAGGACAGGGATGTGCTGGTGTCGCTGGCGGTGTTCGACGAGAACGGCGGACTGCTCTCCGGCACGCCGCTGACGGGGCTGAAAAACAGCGTGACGCCCAGCCGGGAGGGGTGGTTCACCGCCGCCATGGAGCGCATTGAGAATCTGCATTTCTCCACGCCCCATGTGCAGAATCTGTTTGAGGACCCCGATTCGCGGTACCACTGGGTGGTATCCCTCAGCCGCTACGTGGAGCTGACGAGAGGGGGCACCATCCAGAGCGGCGTGCTGCTGGTGGACATGAACTTCAGCGGCATTGAGCAGATCTGCAAGGACGTGTCCTTCTCCAACGGGCAGGGGTATCTGTACCTCATCGACGGGAGCGGGGAGATCATCTATCACCCCCGGCAGCAGCTGCTGTACGCGGGCTTGCAGGAGGAGAACAATCTGACCGCCGCCGGGTATTCCGACGGGACCCACACGGAGGTGTTCCAGTCCCAGAAGCGGCAGGTGACGGTGAAAACCGTGGGCTATACCGGGTGGAAGTTAGTGGGTGTGGTGCCCACGGAGACGCTGCGGGACAATTACAGCCAGCTGCTGCTGTTCGCGCTGTTCGTGGTGTCCTTCTCCATCTTCCTGCTGGTGTTCGTGAACCTGCGGCTCTCGGAGTGGATCACCGCGCCCATGAAGAAGCTGGATCTGGCGGTGCGGGAGCTGGAGAAGGGGGCGGAGTCCGTGGATTTCAACGTGGACGGCCCCTATGAGGTGGAGCATCTGAGCCGCAGCGTGCAGTCCATGGTGTCCACCATGCGGCACTTGATGGAGGACATTCTCCGGCAGGAGGAGGAGAAGCGGCGCAGTGAGCTGGACGTGCTGCAATCCCAGATCAACCCGCATTTCCTGTATAACACGCTGGACAGCGTGGTGTGGATGACGGAGAACGGGCGGACGCAGGAGGCTGTGGTCATGCTGACGGCACTGGCGCGGTTCTTCCGGATCTCCCTGAGCAAAGGGAGCAACATCATCCCCATCGGGGACGAGATCGAGCACGCGAGGAACTATCTGACCATCCAGAAGATGCGGTATAAGAACAAGTTCTCTGCCGACATTTACGCCGAGCCGGGGATCGAGAAGCTGTATACCATCAAGCTGATCATACAGCCCATTTTGGAGAACGCCATCTATCACGGCATGGAGTATGCCGACGGGGAGGGCGAGATACACATTCGCGCCTTCCGCGCCGGAGGGGACGTGGTCATCGAGGTGGAGGACAACGGCCCCGGTATGTCGGAGGAGGTGGTGGAGCAGCTGCTGAAGCCCAGCGGCGAGGCGAGCGTGCCTAAGGCGAAGGGCTCCGGCATCGGGTTCCGCAACGTGCACCAGCGGATACAGCTGACCTTCGGCAAGGAGTACGGGCTGACCATCCGCAGTGAGCCGGACAACGGGACGGTGGTGCAGATACGGCTGCCGGCGTTGGAGGAAGAGGATGCGGGGAGATACCGGAAGGAGGGAGAGCAGTGAGCCGAAAAGCCATATTGCAGCTGGTGCTCCCGCTGATCGGGCTGAGCGTGCTGTTCTGCCTGATGGCCTTTGCCCCCGGAGAGAAGCACAGCCAGCCGCCCCTGCTGGAAATGTCCGTGATCCTGCGGGACGGGGACGGCGGCGTGTCCACCATGCGGAAGGGCATGGAGCAGGCGGCGGAGGATCTGAACGTGGAGCTGCGGTTCCTGACCCCTGCCGAGGACAACAACGCCGCAGAGCAGGTGCTGCTGCTGGAGCGGGAGGTGGCGGGCGGCGCGCCCGCCGTGGTGCTGCTGCCGGCGGACAGAGAGCTTTTGAGCGGCGCGGTGTCCGCCGCTGCGGGAAAGACGACGCTTGTGACGGTGGAGACGGATATGACGGCATGGGGCGCCGCCGCCTCCGTCAGCATGGATCATCATGCCTTGGGCGAGGCGTTGGGCGCGACGGCAATGCACGGCGTGCCGGCGGGCGGCACGGTGCTGCTGCTGGACAGCCTGCCGGGGGACAACGGCATACGGGAGCGGCTGGAGGCCGCCAGAGAGGTGCTGGAGCGTGAGGGGCGGCAGGTGCGCGAGTACCAGTGGAGCGGCGACGAGGCATTGTTCGCGGACATCCTGCGGATAGAGCGGCCGGGGGCGGTCATCGCCTTTGAGGCGGCGGCTCTGGCGGAGGTGGCGGAGCTGTCCCGTGGGGAAAATTTCCCGCTGCTGTACGGCTGCGGCTCCACCACGGGCATCGCCGCCGCGCTGGAAAAGGGGCGCGTGACGGCGATCGCGGCGGTGAACGTGTTCTCCGCCGGGTATCTGGCGGTGGAGGCGGCGGCGTCGCTGGCGCGGCACGAGGACTGGACAGGCGCGCCCACCGTGGCGTTTTCCGTGGTGCGGCAGGAGACTATGTACGAGAGCGACAACCAAAAGCTGCTGTTCCCCGTGACATGAGACGGGGAGGAGAGGAGACGGTATGAAGAGGATCGGGTGTCTTTTCGCCGCGCTGTGCCTGGCGGTGACGCTGTGGGGCTGCGGAGAGGCGGAGGGCGGCCCCACGCTGCGGATCGGGGTGGCACTGTACCAGCAGGAGGACACGTTCATTGAGACGGTCGCCAGAGAGCTGCAGCGGGTGGCGCAGGAGGAGGAGCAGGCGCGGAACTGGAAGATCAATTTGTATATCACCGACGGCAAGGAGAGCCAGACCACACAGAACGAGCAGGTGGATCGCTTTCTGGAGCGGGGATATGACGTGATCTGCGTCAACATCGTGGATCGGACGGCGGCGGCTGTGATCATCGACAAGGCGCAGGCGGCGGGGGTGCCGGTGATCTTCTTCAACCGGGAGCCGGTGGAGGAGGATCTGCGCCGGTGGAGGCACGCCTATTACGTGGGGCTGCCCGCCGGGGACGCCGGTGTTTTACAGGGGGAGCTGGTGCTGGACGCGTGGGAGAACCAGCGGGAGAAGCTGGATCGAAACGGCGACGGCGTGATACAGTATGTGATGCTGGAGGGGGAGCCGGGGCACCAGGACGCGCTGCTGCGGACGGAATACTGCATTTCCACCATGACAAAGGCGGGGGTCGCCACGGAGAAGCTGGCCAGCGACGCCGCCAACTGGCAGCGGGGACAGGCTGCCATCCGGATGCGGCAGTGGCTGCGGGAGTTCGGAGAGGACATTGAGGTGGTCTTTGCCAACAACGACGACATGGCGTTGGGGGCTATCGACGCCTGCACGGAGGCGGGGGAGGACAAGGACACCATGCCCTTTATCGTGGGCGTGGACGCAACGCCGCCGGCGTTGGAGGCGTTGCGGGAGGGAACGCTGAAGGGCACCGTCCGCAACGACGCCACGGGGCTGGCGGAGAGCATTATGGGACTGGCGGTTTCCCTGTCGGCAGGCGGAGAGCCTGCGCGGGAGGTGGAGCTGACGGACGGCAGCTACGTATGGCTGCGGTATGAGGCGGTCACGGCGGAGACGCTGGAGGACTGAGACGCCGGGAGACGGCGCATGACGGAAAAAATAACACGCCCCACGGGGCGGAGTGTGTGAACGAGGAGGCAACGGACAATGGCAGAGACAAGGCTGGAGGCATATTTGCGGCAGGAGGCGTTCGGCGAGACGCTGACACATCTTTACGGTGCGGAGGGCAGAGAGCGGGCGCGGACGCGCTGCGCGGAGGTCATGGAGGGGTTCGAGAAGTCCTTCGGCTATCCGGCGGAGGCTCTGTTCAGTGCGCCCGGGCGCACGGAGATCGGTGGGAACCATACGGATCACCAGCGGGGCTGCGTGCTTGCCGCCGCAGTGGATCTGGACATTCTGGCGGCAGCGGCCGGTAACGGGAGCGGGGTCATCCGCGTGCTGTCCCAGGGCTATCCCATGACGGAGGTGGCTCTCGGTGAGCTGACGCCGCGGGAGGACGAGGTGAACACCTCGGCGGCGTTGATACGGGGCGTTGCCGCCCGCATGAGCGAGCTGGGCTGCGACCTGCGGAACAGGGGGCTGGATGTGTATATGACCTCCACCGTCCCCAAGGGGAGCGGGCTGAGCTCCTCCGCCGCCTATGAGGTGCTGATGGGCACCATGCTCAATGAGCTGTTCTGGGGGGGACGCTGCACGCCGGTGGAGCTGGCGCAGATCGGGCAATACGCGGAGAACGTGTTCTTCGGGAAGCCCTGCGGCCTGATGGATCAGACGGCGTCCTCGGTGGGCGGCGTGGTGTTCATCGACTTTGCGGACACGGATCATCCGCTGGTGGAGAAGGTGGACGTGGATCTCCACGCCTACGGCTACGCCCTGTGTATTCTGGACTCCGGCGCAGGGCACGAGGGGCTGACGGACGAGTACCGCGCCATCACCGACGAGCTGGCGGCGGTGTGCCGCGTGTGCGGCAAGACGGTGCTGCGGGAGGTGCCGGAGGCGGAGTTTTTAGCGCGGCTGCCGGAGATCAGAGCATCGGCAGGCGACCGGGCCGTGAACCGGGCGTTCCACGTCTATGCGGAGAACCGCCGCGCCAAGGCGGAGAAGGAGGCGTTGGAGCGGGGGGACTTCGAGGGCTTCCTGACGCTGGTGCGGGAGTCGGGGCGTTCCTCCGCCATGTATTTGCAGAACATTATCCCCACCGGGAGCGCGGCGGCGCAGGAGCTGATGGTGACCATTGCCCTGTGCGAGCGTATTCTGGAGGGGCGCGGCGCGGTACGCGTACACGGCGGCGGCTTCGGCGGCACGGCGCAGGCGTTCGTGCCGCTGGACAGGCTGGAAACGTTCAAGCGGGAGACGGAGGCGGTGCTGGGACAGGGTCGCTGCCACGCGGTAATGATCCGACCCGTCGGCGGCGTGAGACTGGGATAAGGAGAACCGGGCATGAGTTACCAAGCCATTAAGGATCTGGTGGGCTACGCACACCGGACGGGACTGATAGAGGAATGTGAGCGCGTGTGGGCGGAGAATACCCTGCTGCACGCCATGGGGCTGGAGGCGTGGGAGGAGCCGCAGGCGGCGCGGGAGCGACCGCTGGAGGACATACTGCGGGAGCTGCTGGACGATGCGGCGGCGCGAGGGCTGATCCACGACGACGTGACCAGCCGAGATCTCTTTGATACGGAGCTGATGGGGCACCTGACGCCGCGACCCGGACAGGTCATCCGGACGTTCTGCGACAGGTATGAGAAGGACCCGAGGGCGGCGACGGACTGGTTTTATGACCTCTGCCAGAACGCGGACTACATACGGCGGTACCGCATCGCGCGGGACGTGAAGTGGAAGGTCGCCACCGGGTACGGGGAGCTGGACATCACCATCAACCTCTCCAAGCCGGAGAAGGATCCCAAAGCCATCGCCGCAGCGAAGGCGGCACCCCAGAGGGGGTATCCCAAGTGTCTGCTCTGCCGGGAGAACGAGGGGTACGCGGGGCGGATAGACCACCCCGCACGGCAGAACCTGCGGATCATACCGGTGACCATCAACGAGGAGGACTGGTTCTTCCAGTACAGCCCCTACGTCTACTACAACGAGCACTGCATCGTGTTCAACGGAAAGCACACCCCCATGAAGATCGACAGAGCCACGTTCCGGAAGCTGCTGGACTTCGTGAAGCAGTTCCCCCACTACTTCGTGGGGAGCAACGCCGACCTGCCCATTGTGGGCGGCTCTATTCTGAGCCACGACCATTTTCAGGGCGGGTGCTATACCTTCGCCATGGAGAAGGCTCCCGTGGAGCGGGAGGTCGTTTTCCGGGGGTTCGAGGACGTGGAGGCGGGTATCGTCAAGTGGCCCATGTCCGTCATACGGCTGCGCTGCGGAGACGATCAGCGTCTGGTGGAGCTGGCGGATCGAATCCTCAAGGCGTGGCGGGGGTATACGGACGAGGACGCCTTCGTCCTTGCGGAGACGGACGGCGAACCTCATAATACCATTACGCCCATCGCCCGGATGCGGGAGGGGAAGTTCGAGCTGGATCTGGTGCTGCGGAACAACATCACCACAGAGGAGTATCCCCTGGGCGTGTACCACCCCCATCAGGAGCTGCACCACATCAAGAAGGAGAATATCGGTCTGATCGAGGTCATGGGGCTGGCGGTGCTGCCCTCCCGGCTGAAGGACGAGCTGAACGGCGTGGCGCAGGCGTTGGTGCGGGGCGGCGACCTGCGGAGCGACGAGGTGCTCGCCAAGCACGCCGACTGGGCGGAGGAGCTGAAAACGCGGTATACGCTCACGGCGGAGAACGCCGAGGGGATACTGCGGCAGGAGGTGGGCGCGGTGTTCGCCACCGTGCTGGAGCACGCCGGTGTGTTCAAGTGTACAGCGGAGGGGCGGGACGCCTTTCTGCGATTTATCCATACCGTATAAAACGAGGAGGACTTGTGTATGAAAACCATTCTGGTGGCCGGCGGTGCCGGCTATATCGGCAGCCACATGGTGGCTCTGCTGGTGAAGCGGGGCTATGAGGTGATCGTGGCGGACAATCTGCGTACCGGTCACTGGCAGGCGGTGAAGGGCGCGAAGAAGCTGTATGTGGGCGATCTGCGGGACAACGCCTTTTTGGAGCAGGTGTTCTCGGAGAACGACATCGACGGCGTTATCAATTTCGCCGCTTTCTCTCTGGTGGGGGAGAGCGTCACGAATCCGCTGAAATACTACGGGAACAATGTGGAGGGCGCGGTGTCTCTGCTGAACGCCATGAAGGCGCACGGCGTGGACAAGATGGTGTTCTCCTCCACGGCGGCCACCTACGGTGAGCCGGAGAAGCAGCCTATCGAGGAGCATGACCGCACGGAGCCGACGAATCCCTACGGCGCGACGAAGCTCGCCATCGAGAATATGCTCAAGTGGTGCGACAGAGCCTATGGCATACGGTATGCGGCACTGCGGTACTTCAACGCCGCAGGCTCCGATACGGAGACGGGTATCGGCGAGGATCACGACCCGGAGTCCCACCTCATCCCGCTGGTGATGAAAACGGCGTTGGGACAGCGCGACCATATCGGGATCTTCGGAGAGGACTATCCCACGGCGGACGGCACCTGCGTGCGGGATTACATCCACGTGAACGATCTGGCGGAGGCGCACCTGCTGGCGTTGGAGTATCTGGCGGGGGGCGGCAGCAGCGACGTGTTCAATCTGGGCAGCGGCGACGGCTACTCCGTGAAGGAGATCATCGAGACGGCGCGGCGCGTCACCGGACGGGAGATCAAGGCGACGGTGGAGCCGCGCCGGGCGGGAGATCCCTCCGTGCTGATCGCCTCCAACAAAAAAGCCGCCGAGGTGCTGGACTGGAAGCCTGTACGGGGGCTGGAGCAGATCATCTCCGACGCGTGGGCTTGGCACAGCGGCCACCCCAACGGCTACGAGGGGTGAGGTCATGTGCCGACTGACGCCCTTTGGCGTGTGGGAGGGCAGGGAGGTGCCCTGCATAGAGCTTTCCGACGGGGAGTACGCCGTGGAGCTGCTGCCCTACGGCGCGGCGGTGCGGGCGATCTATGTGCCGGACAGGAACGGCGACAGGCGGGATATTTGCCTGGGGTACGACCGGCTGGAGGAGTATCGGGATAGGGACGCCTGCTTCGGCGGCACCATCGGACGATGCGCCAACCGTATTGGCGGGGCGCGGTTCACCATCGACGGCAGAGAGTACCGCGTGACCGCCAACGAGGGGGAGAACTGCCTCCACGGGGGAAACGAGGGGTTCCACAGGAGGCTGTGGGACTTCGTCTGCACCGAGGACGCGGTGACGTTCTCCTATACCTCCCCCGATGGGGAGGAGGGGTTCCCCGGCACGGTACACGCGGAGGTCACGTATCGCCTGACGGGCGGGGAGCTTAGTATCGAGTACAGAGCGAGGACGGACAGGAGCACGGTGGTGAATCTGACGAACCACGCCTATTTCAATCTGGGCGGGCACGACAGCGGCAGAGTGGACGGTCATATGCTGACGGTGCGCGCCAGCCGGTATACCCCTACGGACAGTGCCAACGTCCCCACGGGGACGCTGGCAGCGGTGGAGGGGACGGCACTGGAGCTTCGCAAGCCCACAGAGCTGGGGCGGCGTCTCCGGGACGCAGCCTTTAACGGCGGGCGCGGGTACGACCACAACTACGCGCTGGACGGCGGAGAGGAGGCGGCGGAGCTGTGGTGCCCCGCCACCGGCATCGGCTTGACGATGAGCACCACCATGGAGGGGATGCAGCTGTACACGGCGGGGTGGCTGACGGAGCGCGGCGGCAAGGGCGGCGCGGTCTACGGTGCGTTCCACGGCGTGTGTCTGGAGACGCAGCATTTCCCCAACGCGGTGAACTGCTCCTCGTTCCCCTCGCCCCTCCTGCGGGCGGGGGAGACGCTGTACCAGCGGACGGCTTTCCGGTTTTTCACCCGGTAACGATGAAGCGCAAGAAAAGAGAACGACAGTGCTTTAGCACTGTCGTTCTCTTTTGGGTGAGGAGGAAATGGCTTATTTTGCCTGCGTTTCGCAGTAGATGCAGCGGTAGGTGTGCTTCTCCGGGTCGGTGAGGATGAACTCCTGGGGCAGCTCCTGCTCCACGGAGGTGATGCAGCGGGGGTTCCGGCAGGTGAGCACGCCGCGGATGCGCTCCGGCAGCTTGAGGGAACGCTTCTCCGCCAGCTTGCCGTTGCGGATGATGTTCACGGTGATGGAGGGGTCCACGTAGCCGATGAGATCCCAGTCCAGATCCATCTCGCGGTCGATCTTGATGATGTCCTTGCGCCCCAGCTTGCCGCTGGTGACGTTTTTCAGGATCGCCACGGTGCAGTCCAGCTCGCCCAGACCGAGGATGTTGTACAGCTCCATGGATTTGCCGGAGGTGATATGGTCGATAACAATACCGTTTTGAATGGCGTCAATGATCATTTCGGTACACTTCCTTTCTCAGTTGATGTGCAGCAGCTTGAGGATCAGTGCCATGCGGATGTACTTGCCGTTCTGCACCTGCTTGAAGTAGCAGGCGCGGGGGTCGTCGTCCACCGCCACGGAGATCTCGTTGACGCGGGGCAGGGGGTGGAGGATGCACAGATCCTTTTTGGCGGTGTTCAGCTTCTCCGGGGTGAGGATGTAGCTGTCCTTCAGGCGGAGGTAGTCCTCCTCGTTGAAGAAACGCTCACGCTGCACGCGGGTCATGTAGAGAATGTCCAGCTCCGGCATGACCTCCTCCAGAGAGGTGGACTGGGTGTAGGGGATATTGTTCTTCTTGATGTACTGCTCCTTCACGTAGCGGGGGAGCTTCAGCTCCTCCGGGGAGATCAGCACGAAGCGCACGTTCTCATAGCGGCTCATGGCTGCCACCAGAGAGTGCACGGTGCGGCCAAACTTCAAATCGCCGCACAGGCCGACGGTCAGACCGTCGAAGCGTCCCTTTTCCTTGTGGATGGTCAGCAGGTCAGTGAGCGTCTGGGTGGGGTGGTTGTGGCCGCCGTCGCCGGCGTTGATGATGGGCACCAGAGAACGTCTGGCCGCCACGAGGGGCGCGCCCTCCTTGGGGTGGCGCATGGCGATGATGTCGCTGTAACAGCTGACGGTGCGGATGGTGTCCGCCACGCTCTCGCCCTTGGCGGCGGAGGAGCTGTTGGCGGAGGAGAAGCCCAGCACCTGTCCGCCCAGAGACAGCATGGCACTCTCGAAGCTGAGACGGGTGCGGGTGGAGGGCTCGAAGAACAGGGTGGCGAGGATGCGCCCGTCGCACTTGTGGGCGTACTTGGCGGGGTTGTCGATGATGTCGCCGGCGGTGGTCACCAGCTCCATGATCTCCTGGGGGGAGAGCTGCAGAATGTCGATGAGATGTTCCATGTCAGTTAGTACCTCCTTTAGTGATCCATGTTTCGTCGGACGGGTCATCGCGGAACGCCAAGAGGCGCGCCACGTCCGCTTCGTCAATATAGCCGGCCGAGGCACCCTCGCGGGCGACGGTGTCAAGGTCGGTAAGGCTCACATTGCGGACATTGGCGGCGGCAAGACGCTCAATGCCCTTTTTCATGCCGTAGGTGAAGATGCTCACCACGCCCAGCACCTCCGCGCCGGCGGCGCGGAGTGCCTCCACGGTGTCCAGCACGCTGCCGCCGGTGGAGATGAGATCCTCGATGACCACCACCCTCTGCCCCTTTTCCAAGCGACCCTCGATCTGGTTCCTGCGGCCGTGATCCTTGCTGCCGGAGCGGACGTAGCCCATGGGCAGATTCAGCAGGTGGGCGGCGATGGCGGCGTGGGCGATACCGGCGGTGGCGGTGCCCATGAGCACCTCGGCGTCGGGGTACTCCCGCTTGACGGTGGCGGCGATGGCGTTTTCCACCAGCACGCGCACCTCGGGCGCGGTGAGGATCAGGCGGTTGTCGCAGTAGATGGGGCTTTTGATGCCGCTTGCCCAGGTGAACGGCTCCTGCGGGCGCAGGAACACCGCGCCGATGGAGAGCAGCCCTCTGGCAACTTGACGGTTCAGTTCCATAGATACGTTTCCTTTCCTTGGGGCTTAGCCCACAAACTCAGCTTTGCAGCGTGCATACGCCGCCACGGGGTCGTCCGCCTGGGTGATGGGGCGACCCACCACGATGTAGTCCGCGCCCAGCTTCTGCGCCTCGGCAGGGGTGGTGACGCGCTTCTGGTCGTCGCTGGCGGCGTCGGCGAAGCGGACGCCGGGCGTGACCGTGAGGAAGTCCGCGCCGCAGAGGGCGTGGATGATGCCCGCCTCACGGGGGGAGCAGACCACGCCGTCCAGCCCGGCCTTGGCGGCGTTCTCCGCGTAGTGGAGCACCACGCGCTCGATAGGCTCGTGGATCAGCAGCTCACGCTCCATGCGTTCCTGATCCGTGGAGGTCAGCTGGGTGACGGCGATGAGCAGGGGGCGGGTGCCGTCGGGACGGGTCAGACCCTCCAGCGCGGCGGTCATCATCGCCTGCGTGCCGGCGGCGTGGAGGTTCACAATGTCCACATCCAGAGCGGAGAGGGACGCCATCGCCTTTTTCACCGTGTTGGGGATGTCGTGGAGCTTCAGATCGAGGAAGATCCTGTGACCCCGTGCGCGGATGTCCCGCACGATCTGGGGCCCCTCGGCGTAGAAAAGCTCCATGCCGATCTTGACGAAGGGCTTTTCCCCGGTGAAGCGATCCAGAAAGGACAGCGTCTTTTCCCGGCTGTCGAAGTCCAATGCGATGATAACGTCCTTACCCATGGTGGGCACCTCCTATAATGTCATTGATGTCCTGTATGCCGTAAGCCGCCATTGCGGACGGCAGTGCTTCTACGATTTTTTGGCAGGCGAAGGGATCAACGAGATTCGCCGCGCCCACGCCGACGGCGGTGGCTCCCGCCAGCATCAGCTCCAGCACGTCCTCCGCGCAGGAGACGCCGCCCATGCCCACGATGGGGATGTGAACCGCCTCGTAGACCTGATAGACCATGCGTACCGCCAAGGGGAAGATGCCGGGGCCGGACATACCGCCGGTGCCGTTCGCCAGCAGCGGGCGGCGGCGTTTCAGGTCGATACGCATACCCGGCAGGGTGTTGATGAGGCTGACGCCGTCCGCGCCGGCGTCCTCGCAGGCTTTGGCGACGGCGGCGATGTCCGCGGCGGCGGGGGAGAGCTTCAGGATAAGGGGCTTTTTCGTCACAGCCCGCACCGCCCGCGTCACCGCCGCGGCGGTGTCCGGCGACGCGCCGAAGGCGGCTCCGCCGCCGTGGACGTTGGGACAGGAGATGTTGACCTCGATCCAGCCCACCTGCACTTCATCGTCCAGCCGGCGGCAGACCTCGGCGTACTCGTCGATGGAGAAGCCGCTGACGTTCGCCATCACCGGCTTGCGGAAGATCTCCTTCAGCCGGGGCAGCTCGTGGGAGAGCACCGCGTCAATGCCGGGGTTTTGCAGTCCCACGGAGTTCAGCAGACCGCCGGCGTACTCCGCGATACGGGGGGTAGGGTTGCCGAAGCGGGGCTCGCGGGTCGTCCCCTTGAAGGAGAAAGTGCCCAGTATATTGATGTCGTAGAGCTTGGCAAATTCCTGCCCGAAGCCGAAGGTGCCGCTGGCGGGGATAATGGGGTTGTCCAGCGGGAGACCGCAGAGGGTCACCGATGTATTCACCATATGATCTCCTCCTTTACCAGCACGGGACCGTCCGTGCAGATGCGCTTGCTGCCGTATTTCGTCCGGCAGGAGCAGCCCATGCACGCGCCGAAGCCGCAGCCCATGCGCTCCTCGAAGCTGAACTGTCCGGAGGTGGCGCAGCGGTCGTACACCGCGCGGAGCATGGGCTCGGGGCCGCAGGTGTAGAGGTAGGTGTAAGGCTCCGCCAGAGCCATGCCGTCGGTGACAAGACCGGGGATGCCGTCACTGCCGTCGGCGGTGAGGACGAGGACATTCACCCCCAGAGCGCGGAAGTCCTCCACGAGAAATTCCTCCTGAGCACGGTTGAAGCCCAGCACCGCCGTGACACGCCTGCCCTGTGCAGTCAGGCGTTTGGCGAGGCCGTACAGGGGCGGGATGCCCACGCCGCCGCCCACCAGCAGGGGATGCGCTCCGGCGGGGGCGAGGTCGTAGCCGTTGCCGAGGCCGGTGAGCACGTCCAGCACCGCGCCCACGGGCAGGTGGGTCATGTGCTCTGTGCCGTGACCCAAGACCTTGTAGATCAGCGTCAGTTCGCCCGCCTGCCAGTCGCAGACGGAGATGGGGCGGCGGAGAAAGAAGCCGTCCAGCTTGATGTTGACGAACTGGCCGGGGGCGGTGACGGCGGAGACGTCGCCGCCCAGCCGCAGGCGGTAGATGCCCTGGGACAGCGGCGCGTTTTCCAGAATTTTCAGCGATACCTGTTTCATGTGGTGGCTCCCTTCGTGGAAAGTGTTCCGTCGCTCCAAGCGACCTTGCCGTCCGAAACGGTCAGCAGGCAGCGGCCCTGTACCGTCCAGCCGGCGAAGGGCGTGGCGCGTCCCATGGACTGAAATTCCTCCGGGTCGATGACGTATGATGCGTTGAGATCGAACACCGTGAAGTCGGTGACGGCGGAAGCGGTCACGCCGGTGGGGACGCCGAAGCGGCGGCAGGGGTTGGTGTGGAGCAGCTCCACCAGCTTCTCCAGTGAGAGGCTCCCCGGCTTCACAAGGTAGGTGTACAGCAGGGGGAACGCCGTCTCGATGCCCACAATGCCCATGGCACTCTTTTCCAGCCCGCGGCTCTTTTCCTCCGCGCTGTGGGGGGCGTGATCCGTGGCGATCATGTCGATGGTGCCGTCCGTCAGACCCTCCAGCAGTGCTTCCCGGTCGGACTTGTCCCGGAGCGGGGGGTTCATCTTGAAGCGGCCGTCCTCCTCCAGCTGAGAGTCGTCCAGCAGCAGGTAGTGGGGAGCCGTCTCGCAGGTGACATCCAGCCCCTCCGCCTTTGCCTGGCGGAGCAGGGCGACGCTCTCCTTGGCGGAGATGTGGCAGACGTGATAGGAGCAGCCCGTCTCACGCACCAGTGCCAGATCGCGCTGGATCTGCCGCCACTCGCTCTCCGAGCAGATGCCCCGGTGTCCGTGGGCGCGGGCGTAGGCTCCGTCGTGGATATAGCCGCCCCGCAGGAGGCTGTTGTCCTCGCAGTGCGCCACGATGAGCTTGCCGAGGCGTTTCGCCGTCTCCATGGCGCGGCGCATCATGCCGTCGCTCTGGACGCCCCTGCCGTCGTCAGAGAAGGCGACCACATAGGGAGATAGCTCCTCCAGCGCAGACAGCTCCGTGCCCTGCTGTCCCACGGTGATGGCACCGTAGGGAAGGACGCGGATGGAGGCGTCCCGGCGGATGATGTCGAGCTGCTGCCGCAGGTGCGCCGCGCTGTCCGGCACAGGGTTCAGGTTGGGCATGGTGCAGACGGCGGTATAGCCGCCCCGCGCCGCCGCCAGCGTGCCGGTGCGGATCGTCTCTTTATAAGAAAAACCCGGCTCTCGCAGATGTACGTGTACATCGACAAAGCCGGGTAAAAGGATAAAAGAGGAATTCTGTCCCTTGGAGGAAAAAACACGATCTCCAATGGAAACAGGGAACGCGCCGCCGGAAAAGGTATCCTGCGGCAGCGTCAGGGCGTCTCCCCAAGATAACGACATTTTCTTCACCGTCCTCCGAAATTTTTGCTATGATACCATGCGGCACCGCCGTTGTCAAGGGGGGAATGTGAGGTATTAGAAAAGCGTATAACTTAGCAGAGGGGGAGAGGTTGACACCGGGGAGGAAAAATGATACACTGCCAGCGTTAGTTGTTCATTAAATACGACCGTATGGAGGATATAGAATATGGATCAGATTCGTATTGTGGCGGATTCCAGCTGCGATCTTCTCACGCTGCCGGGGGTGGACTTCGTCAGCGTGCCCCTGACCATCCGCACGGACACGGAGGAATTCTGCGACGACGCAGCCCTCGACGTGGGCGAGATGGTGGCGGTGCTCCGCAACACCAAGGGACGCTCTTACAGCGCGTGTCCCAACATTTCCGATTGGGAGGACGCCTTCGGCGAAAGCGGCGACGTGGTCGCCTTTACCATCACCAGCAGCCTCTCCGGAAGCCACAGCACCGCCTGCGCCGCGAAGCAGCACTGCGAGGAGCGGGACCCGTCCCGCCGCATTTACGTGGTGGATACGCTGTCCGCAGGGCCGGAGACGGCACTGCTGATGGAGAAGGCGGCGGCTGTGATGCACGGGGGCGGAGATTTTGACGATGTGTGCCGGGAGGTGGAGGCGTACCGGAAAGAGACGCACCTGCTGTTCGCGCTGGAGTCCATGCACAACCTTGCACAGAACGGGCGGGTCAGCAAGCTGGCGGCGACCATGGCGGGGGTGCTCGGTATCCGCGCCGTGGGGCAGGCCAGCGAGGAGGGGACGCTGGAGATGCTGGAGAAGTGCCGCGGACTGCGAAAGACGCGGGAGTTCATGCTGTCCGCCATGGAGAAGCTGGGGTATAAGGGCGGGCGCGTGCGGCTGGGACACTGCCAGAACGCGGCTCTCGCGCTGGAGCTTTCCACGGAGATACAGCAGCGGTTCCCCGGCGCGGAGGTGAAAAGCTATCCCCTGCGGGGACTGTGCAGCTACTACGCCGAGAAGGGCGGCATCATGCTGGGATTCGAGGGGTAAGCGCAGACCTTGACAGGGAATGTGACAGCTGGTATAGTCCCAGTAGAGAAGTCGTCCGGGGGACGGCAAGGAGGTCACTATGGAGCACATTTATGATATGGTCATCGTGGGCGGAGGCCCCGCCGGGTACACCGCCGCGCTGTATGCCGCCAGAAGCGGACTGTCCACGGTGGTGCTGGAAAAGCTCTCCGCCGGAGGGCAGATGGCGTTGACGGAGCAGATCGACAACTACCCCGGCTTTGCAGAGGGGATCGACGGCTTTACGCTGGGGGAGCGGATGCAGCAGGGGGCGGAGCGGTTCGGCGCGGTCACGGAGCTGGCGGAGGTCTGTAGGGCGGAGCTTTCCGGCGCGGTGAAGGTGCTGGACACCGGAGACGAGGTGTTCCGCGGGCGCACGGTGGTCATCGCCACCGGCGCGGTGCCCCGGACGCTGGGCGTTCCCGGCGAGGAGGAGCTGGTGGGCAGAGGCGTACACTACTGCGCCGCCTGCGACGGTGCCTTCTACCGGGACAAGACCGTGGCGGTGGTGGGCGGCGGCAACTCCGCTGCGGCGGACGCGCTGACGCTGTCGCGTATCGCCAGGAAGGTCTATTTGATCCACCGCCGCGACAGCCTGCGGGCGACGAAGGTGTATCACGAGATGCTGATGAGCGCGCCCAACGTGGAGTTCTGCTGGAACAGCACCGTCTCTGCATTGCAGCACGGAGAGCGTCTGACGGGGCTGCGGCTGCGGGAGGTGCAGACGGGAGCGGCGCGGGACATCGCCTGCGACGGTGTGTTCGTCAGTGTGGGGCGCGTCCCGGCGACGGAGCTGTTCCGGGAGGAGCTGACGCTGGACGAGTCCGGCTACATCGTGGCGGACGAGTCCACCCGCACGAGATTGCCCGGTGTGTTCGCCGTGGGAGATGTGCGTACCAAGGCGTTGCGGCAGGTGGTCACCGCTGTCGCCGACGGCGCGGTGGCGGTACACTACGCGGAGGCGTATCTGGCGGAGAGCCGGTGACGGTATCTATCGCGAAATGACGAAATAGCAAGGACGCGGCAGGCATCAAGTGCCTGCCGCGTCCTTGTGTCAGGCTGTCGAAAAAGCCGCTGGCTTTTCTCGACAGCCTGCAATAATGCCATTATTTACGTGCCGCGAAGCGGCACGTAAATAGTCGCTTCGCTCCACGCACGCCTTGCAGAGCAAGGCTTAGCGCGGCATTTGATCCGATTCGAGGTGGGCTTTGCCCCCTCGAGCTCCCCCTGTGAGAAAGAAAACTGCGTGCACGGTGGGGCTTTGCGTTTTTGTGGATAGGGGTCAGTGGGCGCGCTGCTTCAAAAACTCCTTGATTTTCGCAACGCCGGTGTAGAGCTGGGGCGTATCCCCCCAGACCACCAGCGTGGGAGCCTGCGTCAAGCCGAGGGAGGTCGCCTCGGTCATGTGCTGCTCCACGTCCCACTCCTCATAGGGGACGCCCGCTTTTTGCAGCAGCGGCTTCACGGCGCGGCAGTTGGGGCAGGTGGCGGTGACGAACAGGGTGCAGCGGTCACCGGCGGGGCGGGACACCTCCGGCTGCGCCGCGGCGGGGCGGGCGGAGGGGCGGATGGCGTCATCGTTTACCTGATACGTCTTTCTGTCCTGATACTCCTGGCTCTTGCCGTCGTTCCAGTTCTGCACCGGGCGGTAGTAGCCGGTGATGCGGCTGTATACCTCCGCCTTTTTGCCGCAGACCGGGCAGGTGAAGTGCTCGCCCGCCAGATAGCCGTGGTCGGCGCAGATGGAGTAGGTGGGGGACAGGGTGTAGTAGGGCAGCTCGTAGTTCTCCGCGATCTTACGCACCAGCGCGGCGGCGGACTGCCAGCTGGGCAGCTTCTCGCCCAGGAAGGCGTGGAACACCGTGCCGCTGGTGTACAGCGTTTGCAGCTTGTCCTGCACGTCCAGAGCGGCGAAGATGTCCTCCGTGTACCCCACGGGCAGGTGGCTGGAGTTGGTGTAATAGGGGGTGGCACCCTCGTGGGCGGTGATGATGTCGGGGTAACGCTGCTTGTCGTGCTTGGCGAGGCGGTAGGAGGTGGATTCGGCGGGGGTGGCCTCCAGATTGTAGAGGTCGCCGTACTGCTCCTGATAGTCGC
>OMBG01000409.1_pt1 | contig 22977 bp, 10 predicted proteins | sample 1674251 | NCBI WGS metagenome assembly OMBG01 (sample SAMEA103958153, study PRJEB25191) | human gut metagenome | reverse complement strand
CCGATACCAGAGCCAGGTGATAATAGTTTGGAATCTCAGAGTTACCCGATGTACCGGTACTTACGGCAATCTGGGCTGTGCTGAGCCACTTCATATCCTTCAGCCAGTCGGTAGACTTCACGTTGTACATGAAACCGAGCGACCAGAATGTACCCCAGCGATGATCCTTACCGAAACGTGAAGAAGCATCGGTACGCAGAGAGAAGTCGGCATAGTAGAGCTCCTTATAGTTATACTCGCCACGCATGAAGAATGACAGGTAAGAGTAGTCAGAAGATGAATCTGCCCAGCGGCTGGCACGTGTACCTGATGATACGTTGGTCAGAAGATCGCTGGTCTGACCCTTGGAATATACCTGGAAACCCTCTGAGTGGAAATTAACAGCCTCCTGACCCAGCATCACGTTGAACGAATGGATATCGTTCAGGGTGAAACGGTAGTTAGCCGTAGTGGTCTCTGTCAGGTTGATGGCATCGCTGCTCTGGCGTGCCGCTGTACCCTGTCCGTTATTTGAAGAGAGACTTGGGAACGACTGGAGGAACGCTGTAGAATGAGTGAAATCGGCACCGAACTGAGTACGGATAGTCAGATTCTCTATCGGATAGATTTCAGCATACATGGTAGAGAGCACCTTATATTTCTTGTTCTTGATAGGATTCATGCCCATGTAAACGATAGGGTTCTCACTGGTTCCTGCCCAGTTGCCTGCTGAAAGTGAAGCCAGACTGCCATCCTTAGCGTATGGATTCCAGTAAGGCAACATGAATCGGCATGCTGAGATAGGAGTAACGGTAGTATAACTGCCGTCGTCAGCCTGCTGAGCCTCCTCATAGGCAGCCATGGTGTTGGTACCTACCTTCAACCACTTGCTAGCCTTTACATCAGCATTGGTACGGATGTTGTAACGGCGGAAGGTTGAATTCTGTGCGATACCGTCCTGATCGTAGAAACCACCAGAAACATAGTAGTTCAAGCGGTCGGTAGCACGGTTGATAGAGAGTTCGTAGCTCTGCAGCGGAGCGCGGTCGTTGAACACCTCGTCCAGCCAGTTTACGTTTACTCTTGAAAGGAGATTGTAATCCTTACCTGTATCCAGACCTACTTCTTTCTCAAACTGGATACGCTCGTCGGTATTCATCATTTTCCAGTTGGTCTGTGCCAACTCAGAGAAACCATACTGTGCACGGAGCGTAATCTTCGCCTTGTCCATCGCCAAGCCTCGCTTGGAAGTGATGACAACCACACCATTGGCAGCACGTGCACCATAGATAGAGGTAGAAGAGGCATCTTTCAATACAGAGATACTTTCGATGTCGTTAGGACTCAAGGTATTGAAATCAGAACTTGAGATTGGCACGCCGTCGAGGATAAAGAGTGGCGACTTGCCGGAGTTGATAGAGTTGGTACCACGGATCTGGAAGGTAGCCGCCTTGCTAGGTTCACCCGAAGAAGAGATGACCTGCAAACCAGTACTCTGTCCCTGCAAAGCTTGGTCGAAGCTTGCCGCCGGCACATTTTCTATCTTTTCAGACTTTACGGCAGACACGGAACCCGCAATGGTTCCCTTCTTTCTCACGCCATACGCCACCACAACCACTTCGTCCATCATCTTGGAATCCGAAGCAAGGGTGATGTTGAGCGTATTTGTCTGCGCTTTCACAACGTGCTTCTGCGTAACGCAACCCACATAAGAGTAGGCAAGCGTAGCCTTCGAAGCACCCTTAATTTCGATGGTATAGTTACCGTCAATATCGGTCACCACACCATTTGATGTTCCCTCTTGCATAATGGTCACACCAATCATCGGTTCGTTGTCTTCAGCAGACACGACTGTACCCTTGACGCTGAAACTCTGCGCCAAGACCGATTGGATAGACAACAATACAAGTGAGACAAGTAAAAGAGTTAATCTTCTCATCCTTGTTTGTTTCAAGTTTACTAATTAATAATTATTATTTTTTTCTCATTTTTTTCTCGTTTGGTAAAAGCCGAAAGCACTCAGGGCGACACTTCGCCCCTCCATTTATACATTCTTTCACTAATATGCACACATGGAAATACCTATTTAACTTAAATCGGTGCAAAATTACAAATATTTTCTTATTTGCCCAAGATAATCGCTTAAAATTTAAATGTTTGATATGAAATATCTATGTTCTTTAGCATATATATTCATAAATTTAGTTAATTGTCGATTTTTTGTCACACCCGATTACAGTTTGCAAAAACAAGTTCAATACACTCTTTTTTTTGTTTCTATGCAGCCGTTTTCATAAAGCTGAAATTACGTCCCGACGTAGCTTATACTACGTCGGGACGTATCTTTTGCTGCGTCGGGACGTAGCAAATGCTACATCGGGACGCATTTTTTACTGCATCGGAACGTATTTTATCAGCTGACGCAAGTGGCTCAGTCAGCTGACGCAAGTAGCTCAATCAGCTAACGCAAGTGGCTCAATCAGCTGACGCAGATATCTCGACAAGCCGAAGGATACGTCTCCATTAGCCTACGGAGTCGTATCCGTAACCCAACGGAGTCGTATCCGTAACCCAACACAGCCATATTCTTAACCCCACGCAGCCATATCTATAGGCAAACGGAAGCACATCATTTATTTACCTCTTCACCTTCATGTATTCCGTAGGGGTCATACCATACTCCTTGGAGAAGCATTTGGAGAAATAGCTGCTGTTGGAAAAACCAACGGTATACATCACCTCGGAAACACTGAACTTGCCCTGGCTCAGGAGCTCGGCAGCACGGCTCATACGCATCTCACGGATATACTCTACAGGCGTACGACCCGTTATCGCCTTCGTCTTGCGATACAGCTGTTTGCCACCTATGCCTATCACATCCTGCAACATCGAAACATTGAAGTCAGAATCGATCATGTGCTTCTCTATCGCCTCATTGATCTCTTCGAGCAGACGCTTGTCTGCCACATCCAACTCGCTGACATTTACTTCCTTCTTTTCCTCTTCAGAAGATTCAGAGCGTGCAGGAACTGGTTCTGAGGATGATGACTCAGGCTCAGATACAGGCGAAGCGGATAATCCAGTGGCAACAGAAGATGACACCTCAGGTTTCTTCACATTCAGGTAGCGGACCATCAGAGCTGTCACCTCATCAAATGAATGATGAGCTACGGCAGCCTTCAAATCTTCCGTCAAACGGTTGAAGAAGTCAATACGCATCTGTACCTGCTCCAACACCTCAGCCTTCTGCTTCTGGGCATCAGCCAGTTCCTTGCGCAGAAAATACCAGCTTACCAGCCATGCCACAAACACGATGAGTGCCGTGATATAGAAGAGCTTGCACCACCAGGAGAGATACCAAGGCGGCAGGACGGAGATGTCGAGCGAATAAACCTCGGCAGCTATCTTGCCTTCACCATCCACGGCATGAACCGTAAGATGATAATCGCCATACGACAAACCATTGTAGGTGATATCGATATTGCCGGAGTTCAGATAATGCCAGTCGTGGTCGCTGCCTTCGAGTTTGTAAGCATAAACGGCTGAAGGATGATCAGCAAAAGGAAGGTCGGTGAGCTGCAGGGTGAAGTTGTTCTCATCACTCTTCAGTTTCAGGATTTCTCCACGCTCCTCACAAGCCTGTCCGTTTACGATGATTCCAGCCAGCATCAGGCGAGTAAACTGCTTAGGCTTCTGTGCTACATCGGAACTGATTGCCACATAGCCGTCATTGCCGCCCATCATTACCTCATGAGTCTGTCTGCTGTAACAGATGTTGAGCGGCACAACAGAAGGAATCATGAAACGCTGGCTCTCGCCCTGTGGATTGATTACGCAGCATTCATTGCCCGATACCACCCATATCTTGCCTTCCACATCGCACATGGTACTTACCTTGCCACCAATCTGCCATGTCTTGGAAGAGAAGCTGTTACCCAGCACAGAACCGGCTGCATAATAACAGGTTACCGAATTGTTATCACCCATCCAGATATTGCCTTTGCTGTCTGCCATCAGATAGTTGACAACATCAGAGTTAGCTACCTGCACCACCTTCATATCGTTCGGATTGATGCAGTCGAGACGGGTATAGGTAGAAACCCAAATCCTACCCTTTCCATCCATCACCATCTGACCGACATGCAGACCAGAGAGCGCATTCTTTCCCTTATCCGAGTAATGCCAGTCGGCTATGGTCTTGCCGCTCAGAAGAGCCGCCTTATCCATCACGAAGACACCGCCCTGATAAGAACCCATCCATATCCTGCCCTTCTTGTCCTGGAGAATATCGTAAGCCCAGGCAGTAGAATACTTGCCACTCTTATCGTAGACGATGAAGTTGCGCATCTGACGGGAACTGCGGTCATAGAAGTTGATGCCATGGTCGGTACAGATCCATACATCGCCGTCATGGTCTTCATAAATCTTGCGTACACGGTTATGACTCAGCGGGAAGGCAGAGCTGTTCTGCTTGTACCATGCCACATTCTGATAACCTTCAGCATTCCGGGTGAAATGAATCAGACCGTTGGTACCGCCCATCCACCATTCGCCGTTACGGGTCTGGAGCATGGCATGGAGACAGTTGCCCTCACCCGACATCGTAATCTTATCGAGCGATACATAGCGGTAATAGGTATGGGTAGTGAGACGGGAGAGTCCATTGTCAGTACCCACCCATACATTCTGCCATTTATCTACAAAGCAAGCCCAGACGATGTTGTTAGGAATAGAAGCATCATCGCGGGAATCGTGGATATAATGGGTGATGGCATTGGAGAGTGCCATCTGATAGAGTCCGTTATCGGTTCCGATATAGAGATTGCCGGCAGCATCTGTAGAAAGACATTTGATGGAATTGCCGTTCAGAGCTGGAATCTGTGAGAAGTTCCTGAGCTGCAAATCGGCACAATAGAGAGCGCCCTCGGTACCAATCCAGTAGCATCGGCGCTTGGCATCATAGGCGAGCGCATTGACCAGCGGCTGTTCTCCGGCACGGAGCGGAATCAGTCTGCTGCCGAGACGCAGACCAGCAAGCGAACCTACGAGCAAGCCTCGCGGAGTAGAGAGCAAGGCATAGACATCGCCACCGAAGTCAGTCTTACCACCCTTGATATCGAGCACACGGAGTTCCTTCAGCTGCTTGCGCTTCGCCTCATCGGCAAAAGCCTTCATGGCTGGTGTTTCGGCATATTGATAAGATTGCGTATCGAATTTCAGGATGCCGTTGCCAGTAGCCAGATAGAGCATTCTGCCCTCGAAACCGAGCGCATTGACACGCGTATTACTGAATGTATGTTCCTGAAAATGGCGGTAGCCATGATAACCATCATAGCTGTAAAGACCATTGTCGGTTCCGAGCCATATCATTCCATCACTGTCCTGGGTAATGGCACAAACTGTCTGAGCACCTTCAAGGGAGGTGTTAACGAAACGCTGCGCATGGATGGCGAGCGAAACAAAGAGCATAGCAATTGCCATGCTGATGCGGTTTATAGGTTCTTTTGACTTTTTCATGTGTGCAAATTTACACAATATTCATGATAACGCCAAAAAATATCGGAGAAAATTCATAAAAAAAAAAGAATCCCTGGGAAAATAGCCGCTGCTATTCCCAGAGGATCCGATATAAACTATATATTTAATAACCAACCGAAATCGGTCTTTGTCATCTTATATTGCCTGGAGCGTAATCGACTTTTCGATATTTCGCTTGCTGTCTTTTACCTTCAGGATGATGTCGCCCTTCTGTTTGCTGCTCTGTACGATAACTACGAGTTTTCCGGAGAAGAGTTTCATCTGAGGCTGGGTGAACGGTTCGAGCGATGTAGCATCGCCATTGCAAGCTGCCTTGAAAGTGCCGGCACCACTCACTTCGAAGGTCAGTTCGTCATCGGCAAGCGGACATTCATTGCCGTCCTTATCCTGCAGACTCACGGTGATGAAGGCAAGGTCGTTGCCATCGGCATTCAGCAGCACATTGTGCTCATCGGTACAGCCTTCTACCATACAGGCAATAGGCTCATGATCAGGTGTTTCTACACTGAACTTCATCTGTGCAGGCTCGCCGGCAGTACGCTTCACGTCCTCGCCAACCTTATCGCCATACTGGTTGTAGGTAACCACGCGAATCTCACCCGGTTCATACTTCACATTGTTCCAGCGCAGACGGTAGCGGTCGAGGCGGCTTGACTTGTCCTTGCGAACCCTGCCCTGACTCTTGCCGTTAACGAAGAGTTCGCCTTCCACACCATCGGTGTAGCAGTATACAGGGGTAACCTGTCCTTCCCTGCCCTTCCAGTTCCAGTGAGGAAGAAGATGGGTGGTATGCTGCTGCTCGTTCCAGCGGGCACGATACATATAGTAGCGGTCCTTTGGAAGTCCGGCAAGGTCGCAGATGCCGAAGTAACTGCTGCGGCTTGGCCAGTAGGTATCGTATGGAGTAGGCTCGCCCAGATAGTCGTAACCGGTCCATACAAACTCACCGATTACCCAACTGTAGTCATCCTGCATCTTCCAGTCATCATCAGGAAGATTGCTCCAGGAACAGTATTCGGTATCATAGCTTGAGCACTGACCGTCGGCGTATGGATTGTTGTTGCTGGCACGCACCTGAACCGGGAACTTATACACGCCACGGGAGCTGACGGTAGATGCTGTCTCTGAACCCAGGAGGAATCCCTGAGGCAACTGCTCGATATTCTTATAATATTTATGTACGCGATAGTTGAAGCCCGGAACGTCCATCACCTGGGCAAATCCACTCTTCAGGGCAGCCTCAGCCTTGTCCATACCCTGGGTAACAGGGCGGGAAGGATCATACTGATGACAGATATCCTGCAGATGCTTGGCTATCTCCATACCCTCCTTGCTCCATTGCTCAGGAATCTCGTTACCGATACTCCACATAATGATGCTAGGATGGTTGCGGTGATGCTTCACCAGATTGGTCATATCCCTGTCGCTCCACTCCTTGAAGAACTTGGCATAGCCATTCTTGCACTTAGGATAAATCCACATATCGAAGCTCTCTGCCATCACCATCATACCGAGAGAGTCGCAGATTTCCATCTGCATGGTAGAAGGCATGTTGTGGGCTGTACGGATGGCGTCGCAACCCATCTCCTTCATCGTCTTGATCTGACGGATGAGTGCCGCCTTGTTCTCTGCAGCTCCCAACGGACCGAGGTCGTGGTGCAGGCAGACACCCTTGATCTTGCGGGTAATGCCATTGAGCTGGAAACCATTATTCTTGGATACCGAGATGGTACGGATACCGGTCTTCAGCGTCTGGACATCAGCAACCTTCTTTCCTTCATATCGGGTTAACTTCACCTGATAGAGATAAGGAGATTCCGGAGACCAAAGCTGAGGATTCGCCACCTTCAAGGTAGTCTTGATTTCAGGGGTTGCACCCTTAATGGTCTGTTCGGCAACCTTGGTACCAGCCTCATCGAGCAAGGCGATGACCGTCTTGCCCGACTTACCGATTTTTCCTTCCAGCAGGGCGTTCACTTCCACTTCGGCTTCCTGCTTATCAGCTTTCAGGGTACGCACGAAGGTATCCCAGGTAGAGAAGTTTTCGTTGCCATAGAGTTCTACGGAAACCGGACGGTAAAGACCGCCTCCCGGATACCATCGGCTGCTCTCCTCTACATTATTAAGATGTACCTCGATGAGATTACTCTTACCAAACTGGATGAAAGGTGTGATGTCGATGCGGAAGGCATTGTAGCCGTAAGCCCACTTGCCTGCCTCCTTGCCATTGACGCTGACAACAGGCTGGCTCATGGCACCGTCGAAGACGAGTACGGCACGCTTATAGCCCTTAGGAGCCGTCCAGTTCATCTTATACATACCCTCACCTATCCAAGGCAGCGCACCAGAACGTCCCGACTTCTCGGTCTTTTCGGTTTCGCCATTCTGCTCGATGGCCACCATCTGCAGGTCCCATTTCTTATCAAAAGGACCCGAGATAGCCCAATCGTGCGGAACAGCTACCTGCTGCCACGCCTTGCCATCACGGGAGAAGTCCCATGAAGGCAGGTTGATAACCTTTCTGCTCTGCGCCTGGCACAGCGTAGTGAGTGCCAGGGCTAGAGTCATGAAAGTAATGCTTCTCTTGATCATATTGCTATTTAATATTTTTATATGCATCGAATACGGCAGTTGGTTTGCCGCTGTTGTCGAAGGCTCCCTTGGTATATGCAGACCAACCCAGAGTGATATAGTTGGCTGGCTTCCAGTTGTTGTAAACTTCTGGTTCCCAATAGAAGATACCCTCGCAGGTAGAGATTGCCTTGCAGCCATCCACCATCTTCTTCATCATTGGCGCAGCCTGGTCAGAGCCCCACCACATACCAATCTCAGAAACGATAACGTCCTTACCATACTTAGAAGAAAGGGTCTGGATGTTAGCGAGACAGCTCTCTGCATAACTCTGCCAATTATCATCCTCAGGATAAAGAGACAGTCCAATGACATCCCACTTTCCGTCATTTTCTTTCAACTTATCGTAAAGCCAGGTAAGTCCACCAAGGTCCTGACCTTTATCTACATGAACGATGACCTTTGCCTGTGGATAAACTGCCTTTACAGCATCATAACCGGCGTTGATATAAGCTGCAAAATTGGCTGCATTCTTAGATACCTGACCGGTTACAGCCTCATCGCTATTCCAGAGCATACCGTCGCGGGTTTCATTACCCACCTGCACCCACTCTACATTGGTTACACCTCTATCCTTCAAGGCTGTCAACACATCCTTGGTATGATCAGCCACAGCCTGTTTCATCTGTTCGGCAGTATAGCCCTGCCATGCAGCAGGAACTTTCTGGTTGCCCGGGTCAGCCCAGGTATCAGAATAGTGGAAGTCAATCATCAGACGGAAGCCGAGCTGCTGAGCTCGCCAAGCCTTGGCGATGACATCATCCTTGCCACACCAGCCACCTTCCGGATTTACCCAGACACGCAGACGGATGGAATTGGTTCCCTCTTCGCGAAGGAGCTTCATGCATTCTGTAGCCTTGCCATTCTGATTATAGAATTTCACACCATCCTTCTCCATCTCTGTGAGCCAGGAAACATCGGCGCCCTTGGCGAAGCCACTCATATCGTATGTCTTCTCCTTTTCGGGAGTGGTATTATCATCATTGCTGCAACTTGTTCCTGTAATAGAGAACAAGAGTGCTGAAGCCAGCAATATGGCTTTTCCAAATATATTTTTCATTGCTATTTTTCTTATTAATTATTCATATTTCCATGTCATGGTGTTGAGGTCGGCGGTAACGGTAACTTCACCACCAGTTACATCATCCTTGAACCAAATGTCCCAACAGTCACCTGCAGTAGATAAATTAAAGAGATTGTCTGGAACAGAGCCATACCAAGTCTGCTTGTCGTCCTTGTTCTCGCCTACGTAGATAAAACGGAAGTTCTCCCAGGCAGTTGGTTTGTACTTGCAGGTATAAACACCATCGCTCACCTTACTCATCACGGCAAGAAGGGTGTTACCGTCCTTGCTGAACATACAGAGGGTATTGCTTGCCTCTGGCTCTGGAGTTGTCTGGTCGCCCTCAACGATGGTATATTCCAACTGACTGTGCTCACCAACCTTCACGGTTATGGTATAAGTACCCGCCTTGGCAATATTCACGCTACCAGCCGTTGCAGCATCTGTCATCTTGCCATCAGCCAAAGTATAGTTCATGGTCTTCACCACAGCTGCAGCATCTTCTGTACCTGTAGCCTTGCTGTACTCAGCGCCTGTAGCTACGATGCTGACTGGAGTATTATCGGCTGTAGTTGTAATGACCTTGGTCCAAGCATAGTTAGGAGCATCATAGGTCATATCTTCACCATTCAACTGCATCGACTTGATGTAAGTTGGCTTAAGTTCCTTAGCTTTTGTATCAAGAACTGTATAATAAATACCTGTCTGACCTGGGAACCAGATGTTCCATGCAGACTCAGTATTATCCATTTCGTACACATGGTTATCCTGTCCTACATTACCCCAAATGGTACCATCATTTTCCTTACCCCAGATATGGAACCAAGAAGAGGCATTCATATAGCCAGAATAAACTCCATCAGAATTAGGAGAATAGAGTTTGGTCAGAACTTGATCCTTTTTCTCATTCAGGATGTTGATGTAGCTCATATCAATGAGGTATGGAGTAACCTTTACCTGGCAGACATTGCTGTAAGCGGCATCAAGATTACTACCCATCAGACTCTTGATACGGAAATAAAGAGGTGAGCTCACATCAGGAGACAAGCCGAGATCCTTGGCTGCAGCATTGAGGTCTGCACCGGTGAAAGCCTTGGAAAGGTCGGTTACGGTGTATTCCTTTTCTGAAGTAAAGTTCTCTGAGGCTGATACCTGCAGATAAGTTTTCAGTACTCCACTGCCCGCAGGCTTGGTTTCATCGCTCGAAAGCAAGGTAGGATTCTGCCAAGCCAACGAGAGGACAACGTCCTTACTGTTATCTACAGACAGCTTCACATCGGATGCCGATGCCATCAGATCGGATGCTTTGAAGCCATCCAGATATATCTTGTCGCCGCTCTCGTCGCAACTCACCAGGGCGGTGAGTGCGCAGAGAAGCATCATCAGGTTTCTAAATATCTTTTTCATTGTTATTTGCATTGTAATTTAACATTCAACACTCAACATTCAACATTGAGTTAATAGTTGTCGTTATGAAGATTTGGATTTGCGGTAAGCTCGGTGTTAGGGATTGGATAGATGTTGTACTTGCTATCCACTGCCTGTCCGTCGTGAGTTCCACCCTTCCACTGCCAGATGTACTTATTAGTAGTAAACTGACCATAGCGAATCAGGTCGGTGCGGCGATAGCCCTCATGATAAAGTTCACGGGCACGCTCATCGAGAATGAACTGGAGGAAGGCATCGTCATCAGCAAAGTTGCTTGCCCATACATCAGAAGCATGAGAGCGCTCACGAAGCTGGTTGATCCAATAGATAGCACCCTGCTTGCGGGAAGCAATCACGTCAGGATCTGCAGCATCACTACCACCAGCCCAGTTATCCCAGTCATTATGCAGACGAACCACGCACTCGGCATACATCAGATAGACATCAGCCAAACGGAAGAGAGGGAAATCGGTTTCTACACCTGCATCAGCAGTATTAGATGCTGCCGTAGTACCATCATCCTTCAGGTTGCTCCATTTCTCTGAGAGATAGCCGGCGGTTTCTGTAGTCATGCTGGAAATATCCTTGCTCTGACCATTGGTGAAGAACTTACAGCGCTTGTCGCCACCTCCATCAATATCGGTCTGGGTAAACTTATCCACGAACTCAGGACGAAGACGAAATTCACTCCAGCCGGCAGTAACACCATAATCGGCAACATTCTGGTTGGCATTCGACATACTTACCTGTCCACAAACCAGATAAGTAGATGAACCCCAGCTTACAGTATGCTCTGCACTTACCGGCAAGGCGAAGATAATCTCGTTGGTACGCTTATCGTTATCAGCATTGAAGAGCTTGCTGTAATCAGACTCCAGAGAATATCCCATATCCATCACCTTCTTACAAGCCTCCATGCACTCGGCATACTTGGCAACACCGGTATAAACCTCGCTGTTCAGATAAAGCTTGGCAAGCAGGGTGTAGGCTGCGCCCTGAGAAGCCTGACCATAAGGACAGGTGGATGCTGGAAGCATATCGCCTACACAATCCTTCAACTCACTCTCGATATAATCGAATGTCTGCTGAGGAGTATAACGAGGAGGAATGTAGCTGCCCACAGGGTCGTTCTCTGTCACCATCGGAATGTTGCGATAGAAATCGAGCGCATGGTAATAGAACAGAGCGCGCATGAAACGGACTTCTGCCTTATACTCCTTCATCTTCTCTGCATCAGCACCCGAGAAATTGGCACTGTTGGCATTGCGCAGGAACTCGTTGCAGAGGGCGATGTTGTAGTAGATACGATAATACATATCTGATACCCAGGCATCGTTAGCATCCCAGGAGAGATAAGTAAGACCCGTAGTCTGCTCACCTGTCAGCCAGGTAGAGGCAAATTCATCGGTACCACACTCCTGCATATTGATAAACATACGCATGTAGTCGAAACCTGCTCCTTTGTTCAATACGGATTCCATATCCTTATTATCGCCGCCCTTGCCCTGACCACTGGTCACCATGGCAGCATAAATCTTACCCAGCACTGCCTCGTAATTGGCAAGCGAGGTATAAACATCCTTAGAGGTTGTCTCTGTATGAGGATATTGGTCGAGATCGGAAACACAGCTGGTAGCGCTGGTCAGCACCGCTGTTCCCATCATCATACTATATAATATATTCTTAAGTTTCATTGTTATCTGTTTTGATTGTTAGAACTGAAGTCCGAGGCTTACTGAGTAAGTGCGAGGACGTGGATAGAATGAGTTGTCCATTCCGTTTGGTACCTCAGGATCTGTACCTGAGTAACCGGTGATGGTGAATACATTCTGTACCATTGCAGATACGGTGAGCGAAGCCCACTTGTTGATCTTGCCTACGTTATAGCTCAAGCTCAGGTTGTCGAGCTTCAGGAACGAAGCATTCTCTACGTAGTAATCTGAGAGATACTGGCGGGTCTTGAAACCTGTCTTCAGGAAACTGGTATTGAGGTTGTTGAGTTGTGAGTTGTTGTAACTTACTGTCTCGAAAGCACCTGTACTCATACCCATGCCGTTGTATACATAGTTGTCGATGTTGGCACGGAAACTCATACCGAGTGTCAGCTGCCTGTATCTCAAAGATGTGCTCAAGCCCATGATGTACTTAGGGGCTGGAGAATGATAGCGGTAGAGATCTGACTCATTGATTTCGCCATCGTTGTTGAGATCGGCATAAGCACCCTCGATAGGCTTGCCTGTCTTAGAGTCATAGAGCTGATGATATACATAGAACATGTATGGCTCATATCCCTCTGAGAGTACCTGGAACTGGTAAGCATCGATAGATGGACCTACCTTCACGTTGGTCTGGCTTCCACCCTTTATCAATGAAAGGTTCTTCACCTTCATGTTCTGCCAGGTAAAGTTGTAGCTCAGGTTCCACTCCCAGTCCTTGGTCTGGATAGGGGTTGCATTCAGAGAAACCTCAATACCCTTGCTGTCCACATTACCTACGTTGGTAAGGATAGTCTTTGAGAAGTTGGTACCTGCTGCTGTTGGTACTGATGCCAACAGGTCCTTGGTCTTACGGGTATAGAAATCGATGGCACCACCGATACGGCCATCCAGGAATCCGAAATCAAGACCGAAGTTCCAGGAGGTTGTAGTCTCCCACTTCAAGTCTGATACGTATGCCTCAGGACGGTAAGTATTGACATACTGTCCGTTGATGAATGCTTCGGCACCTGCTACGCTGTAGGTATAAACCGGCAGATAGTTGTAGTTGCCGATGCCTTCCTGCTGACCGGTAACACCATAGCTGGCACGGAGTTTCAGGTTAGAAAGTACCTTCTGGTTCTTCAACCAAGGCTCTTCTGTCAAAGTCCAGCCCAAAGCAACAGATGGGAAAGTACCCCAACGGGTATCCTTAGAGAAACGGGAAGATGCGTCTCGACGAACGGTAGCCGTCAGGAGATACTTTCCATCGAATGAATAGTTGATACGTCCGTAATATGACAACATTACATGACGGTAATCTGATGCCTTTACGGTTGACAGGTTTGTGCCTGCCGCACTTTTGGTATAATAAAGAGGTGTAGTACTCTTCCAGTACTGGTAGTCGTAACCGGCTGTCAGATCTACATTACTCTTGATATCTTCGAAATACTTTGCATAGTTGGCATAGAGGGTAAGCAAGCGGTTCTCGTTCTTCTGAGGACCATACTTGTAATCGCTACCGCCCAAAGACTCATCCTTGTTGTAGCTCTGTGCTGCGTAGACAGGAACATAAACGGTTCCGTCGCCCTTGGCATAGTCAGCACCCACGGTAGCATGGAGCTTGAGGTCTGGCAGGAAATGCACCTTGTAATCTACATCCATAGAACCGATGAAGCGGCTTACCTTACTCTTTGAATCATACAGATCAACCAGACCACGAGGGTTTCTTACACCCGCATTCACTGGATAGCCATCAGCATCGAGTGCCTCATTATAGCCACCATATTTGTCGTTACCGGAATAAACCGGGATGGTTGGGTTGAATGTAGCAGCTGCCCATACAGCGCCACCATTATTGAATGAGTTGTTATTGAGGGTTCCCTTGGCATTGATGGTCAACTTCAGGTGATCCTGGAAGAAGCTAGGAGTCAATACCACGTTACCTGTCCAACGCTCTACATTATCTTTGCGAACCAGACCGCTCTGGTTGTAATAGCCTACAGACACACGGAATGGCAACCACTTGTCGATGCTGCCGCTCACGCTGAGGTTATTATCTGTACCGAAGGCTGTGCGGTAAACCTCATCGTTCCAATCGGTATTGGCTGTACCGAGCAATGACTTTTGGTTATCTGTACCGTACTGGTTGATGACATTCACAAATTCATCACGGCTCAGCATATCTACCATCTGCGCACGGGTCTGCAAACTGTTGGTGGTATTGAAGTTCACCTTTACAGCACCCTGCTGTCCCTTCTTGGTGGTAATGATGATGACACCGTTAGATGCACGGGAACCATAGATGGCTGTAGAAGAAGCATCCTTCAATACTGTCATGCTCTCGATATCAGATGGGTTGATCATACTGAGGAAGTTGCTGCTGTTACCAGAGATTCCACCCTGCTCCAATGGCACACCATCGAGCACGATAAGCGGGTCGTTGCTGGCATTCAGAGATGCACCACCACGCACACGGATGGTACTACCGGCAGAGGCAGAACCACTGTTAGACATAATCTGCACACCCGAAACCTTACCGTTGATCAACTGTTCTGGAGAAGAAACGAGACCTTTATTAAAGTCCTTCGATTTCACGGTAGCTACGGAACCAGTCAGGTCACTCTTTCTTGCCGTACCATATCCGATGACCACGACATCAGCCAGCGCCTTGCTGTCAGATTCGAGTTTCACCTTCATATTGTCTGAGATAGAAAGTACCTTATCAATATAACCGATATAAGATACCTTGATCTTCTTGGCTGAAGAAGATACCTGAAGACTGAAGTTACCGTCAAAATCAGTAACTGTACCGCCCTTTTCGCCTTCCACTATGACAGTGGCGCCAATCAGAGCCTCACCATTCTGCGCATCAGTCACCTCACCTTTGATGGTTCTTGTCTGCGCCATGAGTTGCAGACATCCGATGACGAACAATGCCACGAGAAGCAAACTTCTCTTTGCTAAATTCTGGATTGCTTTCATTGTTTTACTTTTAGGTTGCGTTTTACGTTTAAAATTGTTTTCAGTTGCAAAAGTAGGAAAAAAAGAAGAAAACAGCAGATAGATTTAAGACAAAAATAATGAAAAAACGGACAAAAGCAAATCTTTATCTAGCTTTTGTCCGTTTTTTCATTAAAGAGGCAGGAATCTTTAAATCAGTTCTATACCTTTACTCTGTTACAGGTACAAGTTTAATACCGAAGAGGTTGCATGTATCCTGCTTTGTAATAGTATGAGAACCTGCATCCAATGTTACAGTCATTGTCTTAGCTGTTGAATCAATAACTGCATTTACTTCAGTAGGCTTCTTTCCATCAATTTTGGCGTTCGTCTTGGTATCTGCAGAACTGAAATAAAGGGTCATTGTGACTTTCTTATCAACCGTTACTGAGATATTAGTTGCAGACTCCATCTTTACACAAGTAGAATATGAAGTGCCGTCAATAGTAGCAGTTCCCTTATTTGTAGCATAGTTACCTGAAACTGTTACTATGCTACTTGAAGGCTTAGAATCTGTGAATGTTACCAAAACAGTACCCTCGATAGGAGTTACAGTACTGCCACCTTCTGTTGTACCACCGGTAGAGCCACCAGTACTACCACCTTCGCCAGAACCACCAGTGCTGCCACCTCCAGCAGAACCACCTTCGCCAGAAGCATTGCTCTCACCGAATACCTTAACAACACCAGAAGTATAAGAATCAAGAATGCTTGCCAAAGCAGGCAATGGCTGCTGGTGACCATTTGTTACGACTGTTTCATCAGGAATAACGAAATCAATGTCACCATGATTCAAACGACCTGCACCATAGAAACCTTCTACAATAGAAGGAACATCTTCTGCCTTATCTGCAGCGTATGCATACATGAGGCTTGGATTCGTATCGAAGTTGTCGTAAGAAGTACCACCTACCAAAGTCTTTACGCTTGCAGGAACCTGCTCACTTGGATTAGAAACCTCGTAGGCATCGAAGCTTGTATTGTTTTCTGCGTATGGGATATAGCTGAAGTTTGCTGGCTTGTTGGCAAATACATTGCCGTATGCCTTAATCAAGCCACCTTTCTCACCAGAGAAAGTACCATCACCCATAGCATCAGTACCCTGCAAAGAGCTCATGATAGGACGCTTAACAGCATCAAAGTAGTTAGACTCCATGAATATACTTGAGCCACTGGTTGCACCAATACCATAAACATCATTGTGCTGATAGTAGTTGTTGTACATGTGAACACTCATGGTACGAACGCGAGCCATACGAGAGTCTGAATGGTCGAACCAGTTGTGATGATAAGTAATCCAGTTTTCACCAGTTTCACTCTTCATACCACACATAGAAGCCTTACCATTATCCCAGAAGCGGTTGTAAGCTACAGTAACATACTTAGAATCGCCCTTGATGTCTACAGTACCGTCACCCTTAGCCTGGTCGGCAGCACCACCCTTCTTGCCATAGAAGAGATCCATGTTGTGAATCCATACATGAGAGTTATCAGTATCAAGAGACATAGCATCATCCAGGCAACGCATGATAGCAAAGTTACGGAACTCTACACTCTCAGCCTCTCTAAGCAAGAAGCCAAAGCCATATACGGTAGCATCATCACCGACACCTTCGAATGTCATATTCATCATAGCTCCCTTAATCTGCAATCCTTCTGCAGAACTTGAAATGTGATCCAAGTCAGAAAGATTTACCTTACCGATGATACGGAAGGCGATTGGGGTTTTATCCTTACCTTTTGAATATGCATCAATAATAGACTGAAGACCTGTAATCGTCTCTTGCTTACCAGTATTAACTGTTGTAGAAACGGTCTTAGCTGTCTTGGCTGTAATATAGAGAACCTTAGCACCAGCCTTCAAAGTACCATCATTATTATAAGCACCTACACCAGCATACTTGAAATGAGCAAAGCCCTCACGGTTGTAGCTCTTTACTACCAAGTTAGAAGCAGTATTGGCACCAGCAATCTCTTTACCTTCAGCATTTACAGGAACAACCTTTACAGAATAAGTGCCTTCCTTCAAACCGAGAACATCAGCACGATAGTAAGAAGCATACTGACGAACCAGCTGAGCATCAATCTTCTTGTCATCTACATATACATTATAAGAAGAAGCGCCCTCGAATGGAGCCCACTTCAGGTAGGCAGACTCCTGCCAGCCCTTTGCCTCAGTAATCTGAATCACACCTGCAGGATTGTCAATATCACCACTTTCGCCCTGATCTACTTTCTTTGCGAAACTGATTTTCTGAACAGAAGCATTGTACTCATCATTCTCTGAACCTGATTTAGGTGCGATGATTGCCTTATCACCTTCGAACTTCACACTTGTCAAGTCTGCAGTATTATAATACTTCACATCACCCGACTTGGTGGTAACATACATCTGGTTCACCTTGCTGTTACGAGCCACGGCATGGGTAATCTTGTCGGTAGAACCAGGAGTATCGCTAGATCCGCCACCTACAGTCTCAACCTTGATGCTATAGATATTCATACCACCACCATTGGTTTTCAACACGACATCACCATCAGCTGTTACTGTACCTACGTTGGTAACCTGATCTGCAGAAGTAGCATTGAAAGAGCCAGAAACAGGAGTGATATTTGTAGCATCCAAGCCACGTGCCGTTCCTGTTTTACCAGTAGAGCAACTTACAGTAACTTTCTGACCAGCCTTCAAACTCGGAATAGTCAAAGAAACACCATTTCCGTTCAATTCCAAGCGAGAAGAACCATAGTTCAAGCGGACTTTTGCTTTTCCTTCGGTTTTATCAGCAGGAGCACCAGCAGTAAACTTCAAGCCCTTAGCATAAGCCAATTCTGAGCCATTTGCTACAAGAGCTTCATTTTCCAAAGCTAAGGTATAGCCGTAGCGATCAGTTCCCAATACCCAGTTGGCATCAGCTGCACATAAAGCCTTGTCAGACTCGCTCATTGCACCAAATGTCCATGTCTGTGCCAAAGCTGCACTCAAACTCATCAGGAGGAGTGTCAAAGTAAATACGATTTTCTTCATTGTTCAATCCTCCTTATTTTATTTGATGATTACTTTCTTACCATTAATAATATAAACACCCTTAGACAAACCCTGGAGGGAAGAACCTACATACTGGCCCTGAAGGTTATAAACCTTACCTTGCAATGCCTGCTTAATGCCTTCTACCTGGCTGATGCCGGTAGTTTGATAAGTGAAAGAAAGGGTTACGGACGACATGTCCCCTATATCAGATGTGTTATCTGCATACAGAAGAACAACATTGTCACCATCGAAGGTAATCTCTGAGACAGTCTTTTCTATGAGCTGACCATCAATCTTAACCGTCTGTTTGCTGCCGGCAAATACTGCCGTAGACAACATTCCAGCCAACAATAATAAATAAGCTTTTTTCATTTTAATGAATGTTTGTTAGATTTATTTTTTTGTTTGTTTTTGAATTTTACAATGCAAAAGTAGTGAAAAAATATCTATTATAAACCATCCTGGCACATTTTTCTTACGCAAACGTTTTCATAAGTGTAAAATGGAGTATTATAAAAAAAGGCATAAAAAAAGACTGAATCCTGTTACGAAGATTCAGTCTCTTAAAGAAGTGGTACCACCAGGAATCGAACCGGGGACACAAGGATTTTCAGTCCTTTGCTCTACCAACTGAGCTATGGCACCAACTTTCACAAATCGCGATTTATCATTTGCGGGTGCAAAGGTAATACTTTTTTCTGGTTCCTGCAAATTTTTCGGGAAATTTCTTTCAAAAAAAGATAAAAAAGTCTATTTTTGTTGGTATTGTCCATTATTTAATGTACCTTTGCAGCAGATATCGGGATTTAGCGCAGTTGGTAGCGCACGTCGTTCGGGACGATGAGGTCGCTGGTTCGAGTCCAGTAATCCCGACCAAACAATTATATAGACTTAAAATCCGTAAGCCTATGAAGTTTTTAAAGGATTTTTTTTATATCAATTACCATGAACGGCGAGCATTACTCGTAATTCTGACCCTGCTCGTTGTCAGTACCACAATGATTTTCATTGTAGGTTCTAAAGAAACTATGCCCTCAGAAAAGCAACAAGCCCATAACGACAGTATCATCAGACATGCCACGCGGCAACAGCCAGGCTATTATGACGAAGGACTTCAGTCGAGCGAAGTATTCGCCTTTGACCCCAATACGGCAAGCCAATCTGATTTCCAACGGCTGGGACTGGAATCATGGCAAGCCAGAAACATCATCAAATATCGAAATAAAGGAGGTATCTTCAGGACACCTAGAGACTTTGCACGGGTTTACGGACTAACCAAGAAGCAATTCGAAAAACTGCTGCCCTTTATCAGAATTGGTAAAGACTACCAGCCGGCTGCCAACTTTTACCCAAGAGAAAGATACAACTACGGCTATCAAGAGACGGCTATAAGAACCAGAGAAGAAAGGAAGAAAGACACTACCCAATACAGTTATCCACGAAAACTGAAAGAAGGTCAGTATATCAACATCAATTCTGCTGATACGACCGAACTGCAGAAAATTCCCGGCATAGGCTCTTACTATGCCAGAAGCATCATCCGTTACAGAGAGCGGTTAGGCGGTTTTGTTTCCATGAGCCAGATACAAGAAGTGGAAGGCGTGCCCGAGACAGCCCTCCACTATATGAATATTGATGCAAAACATATCCGGAAAATGAATGTCAACCAGCTCAGTTTAGCCGAACTGCGCAAACATCCTTACCTGGACTTTTACCAGGCAAAGGAAATCGTAAACTACCGCAGAACCCATGGTCCGCTGAAAAGTGCTGAAGAGCTGCGTCTCCTCAAAGACTTTCCACCTGCCGAAATAGAAAGAATCAAGCCGTATCTTGCCTACTAGGGGCAAGATAGCCTGTCTGCAAGTTTGCCGGTTTTGCTAAATGACACCAAACTGGTGCAGGAAGATAAGGAAAATACAGACTGGACAGATGAAACGGATGGTGAACAGGAAGACTGGGAAGAGAGTTCCCTTCAGGGTTCCCCAGTTAGTAAACTCATCACGCACAATCTTCTTTGGCACATACCATCCCAGGAACAGACAGGTGATGAATGAACTCAACGGCATGAGCAGCTGGGCAGTAAAGTTGTCACAATTGCTCAGGAAATCCTTGCCGAAGAAGCCCAAATCAGGTACGGCACCCTGAGAGAGCGAACAGAATACGGCTATGATGCTGCAAACGATGGTCTCGAACCAGGCTCCCTTGGCACGGCTTATCTTACCCTCCTCATAAATAAAGGCGGTACCTATCTCGTGCATCGAGATGGTAGAAGTCAGGGCTGCCAATACAAGCAAAGCATAGAACAACACCGAAATCACATAACCGACAACCGGCATGTTACCGAAAGCCTGCTGGAATACGTTTGGCAAGGTAATGAAGATGAGCGAAGGACCGCTGTCTGGCTGCACACCTACCGAGAAGGCTGCAGGGAAGATCATCAAACCTGCCAATACGGCGATTACCGTATCAATGGTCACAATCTGAGTAGCAGACTTCAAGAGATTGGTCTGTCTGTTGAAGTAAGAGGCATAAGTACACAGACATGCCGTACCCATACTCAAAGAGAAGAACGCCTGTCCCAGCGCTTCGAGCAACACGTTTTCATCTACTTTAGAAAAATCCGGCTTCAGCAGGAACTCCACTCCCTTCATCGCTCCCGGCAGAGAGCAGGAAGCAATCACAATCACAATCAACAGGAAGAAGAGCATCGGCATCAGAATCTTGGATGCTTTCTCTATACCATTTCGCACACCGCGCACTACCACCATGTGGGTAAGCAGGATAAAACCTACTGCCCATAAGGTAGGACGGATAGGATCGGCTGCAAAGGTCTGGAAATAGGTCTTCACATACTCCGCATCGCCATGAACACCGCCCATGATACTGGCATAGAGATACTGCAGGCACCAGCCAGCCACTACGGCATAGAACCCCAGGATAATCATAGAGGTGATGATACCCATCAAGCCCAAAGCACCCCAAGCCTTGTGCTTACCCAGATTGGTATAAGCACGGGCTGCATTGGATGCAGAATGACGGCCGATGATGAATTCGCTCATCATGCCAGGCAATCCGAGCAGGATGATACATACCAAATAGATGAGAATGAAGGCGGCGCCACCATTCTGACCTGCCATATAAGGGAAACGCCACACATTACCCAAACCGACTGCCGAGCCGGCTGTGGCAAGAATAACGCCCAACTTACTACCAAAATTTCCTCTTGTTTCCATTATCTAAATCTTTAATGTGTAGTGTTTGTTGTTTTCCGAAGAAACGGCAGATGCTACACCTTATTATATATAGTTATATCCGATTACAAATACTTTATCCGAAGACACCAAACTGGTTCAGGAATACCAGGAAGATGAGGACAGGACAAACGAACTTAATCAGGAAAAGATAGATACCGAAGAGACGGCCCTTCAAGGTTCCCCAGTTAGTAAACTCATCCTGTACGATCTGCTTAGGTACATACCAGCCCAGGAACAGGCAGGTAAGGAATCCTGCCAGAGGAAGGAATATCTGACCCGTAACGAAGTCGAACCAATCGAACAGCGCCTTTCCGAAGAACGAAAGCTTATCTGTTGCACCCAAAGAGAGCGAACAGAAGGCTCCGATGATGGCACAGGAAACCGTAACGATGGTAGCACCTTTCTTGCGGTCTATCTTCAACTCCTCATAGAAGAAAGAAGTATTCACCTCATGAAGTGACATCAGCGAGGTCAAGGCAGCTACCGACAGCAACACGTAGAAGAGCAGCGAGATGATCCAACCCAATACAGGTAACGATGCAAACGCCTCATTAAAGACATTCGGCAAAGTGATAAAGATGAGCGAAGGACCACTATCCGGTGATACTCCTACAGAGAAGGCTGCAGGGAAAATCATCAGACCAGCCAGTACTGCTACCAGCAAATCGATGATGGAAATCTGCAAAGCACTCTTGAAGAGATTGGTCTGACGGCTGAAGTAAGAGGCATAGGTACAGATACAGCCCATACCTATACTCATAGAATAGAACGACTGTCCCAAGGCATTCAGGAACACGTTTCTGTCTACCTTTCCGAAATCAGGCTTCAACAGAAACTCCACGCCCTTACCAGCATCCGGCAACAGACAAGCTGCTACCACAATGATCAAAAGCAGGATGAACAGGAGAGGCATCATCACCTTAGAAGCCTTCTCTATACCGCCGCGCACACCATGAATAATCACGAAATGACAAATCAGGAATATCGCTACCGTCCACATAACCGGACGCACAGGATCAGAAGAAAACTCCTTGAAGTAATTCGCCACAAAGGTAGGGTCACCATGCAGTTCGCCCATGATGCTGGCATAGACATACTGCAGACACCAGCCTGAAACCACCGCATAATAGCCCGTAATCAGGAAACCGGTAAGCACCTCCAGGTAGCCTACCCACTTCCATGCCGTACCATTAGAGAGTTTGGTATAGGCACGTGCGGTATTTGAGGCACCATGACGGCCGATGATAAACTCAGAAATCATACATGGAATGCCCAACAGGAGCACACTTCCGATGTATACCAGAATAAAGGCTGCGCCACCTTCCTGACCAGCCATATAAGGGAAGCGCCATACGTTAC
>OMBG01000408.1_pt1 | contig 23018 bp, 20 predicted proteins | sample 1674251 | NCBI WGS metagenome assembly OMBG01 (sample SAMEA103958153, study PRJEB25191) | human gut metagenome | reverse complement strand
GGTGTTTTTATGAAATTATGGAAAAGAACAATCGCCATTTTTCTGTCCACACTTTTTATAACAGCTATGCCTATAAGTGCTAATGCTCTTGAAGAAACCGCTATAACTGCCCCATCTGCCGTACTTATGGAGCCTGAAACTGGAAAAGTTCTATTTGAAAAAAACGCACACGAAATTCGTGCTTGTGCGTCAATAACAAAGGTTATGACACTTCTTCTTGTATTTGAAGCAATAGATTCTAACAAACTTTCTATGGACGAAACTGTTACAGCAAGTGCCCACGCAGCATCTATGGGTGGCTCTGACATATGGCTTGAAGAAGGCGAAACAATGACGGTTGATGAGATGATTAAGGCAACGGTTGTCGCCTCAGCCAATGATGCCGCCGTTGCTCTTGCCGAACATCTTTGTGGAACAGAAGAAGAATTTGTTGCAAAAATGAACCAAAGAGCAAAAGAACTTGGTATGAAGGATACTACCTTCAAAAACTGCAACGGTCTTGATGAAGAAGGTCATCTTACAAGTGCCTATGATGTCGCACTTATGTCCAAAGAGCTTATAAAGCATAAGGATATTTTCAAATACACAGGAATATGGATGGACTATCTTCGTGATGGCAAGACTCAGCTTGTAAATACAAATAAACTACTTAAAAGCTATAATGGAATAACAGGTCTTAAAACTGGTACAACAGGCGATGCGGGCAGCTGTATCACTGCAACAGCCACAAGAGGAAATTTATCCTTAATCGGTGTTGTTCTCGGAAGTACTTCGGGAAAAGAAAGATTTACAGATGCGGCTACGGTTCTTGATTATGGCTTTGCAAACTATTCTATGTATACACCAAAAGCACCTGATGGAGCGGTAACAGATATTCAGGTTGTTGGCGGTATGCAAGGCACTGTTAAAACAGCCGTAAATGAAACTACACCTATACTTATCAAAAAAGGCGAAGAAAAGGGTATAACAGAAAAGCTCAATCTTCCTGAAAGCATAGACGCACCTATTAAAAAAGGTGATAAGGTCGGCTCTGTTGAATATACTCTCGATAAAAAGAAAATCGCCGAAAGCCCTATTACGGCTGACGGCGATGTTGAACAAATGACCTTTTGGTCTGTTTTCTCTGTAATTTTTTCAAATCTTCTGACTTCAAGATAGCTTTCTATTCTTCTGATTGCTCAGTGTAGCTGAAATCAATTTTATTCTGCTTAAAACCAAGCTTTGCAAGAATAAGCGTATCATAATATTTTCCGTAAAGTTCAGGAGAATTCATTGCGACAGTAAGCATAGTTTTGCCATTCTTTGTAAATGATGAAATAACACAGCTTCCTGCCTCATCTGTAAAGCCTGTTTTCATACCGTCTGCATATTCAGAATAGCAATCCTCGCCTTGATTTAAAAGCTTATTAGAGTTTACCCAGTAAAATTCTTCTCCACTCTTTAGCTTTTGTGTTATCTGATAAGTTCCGCATATTTCAGAAATCAATGGGATAGATTTTGCATAACTTGCAATCTTGACCATATCGAGAGCGGTCGTATAGTGGTTCTTATCGTGAAAACCATCAGGATTTGTGAAATGAGAATGTTCTGCACCTAATTCAGTAGCCGCATCATTCATAAGTTCCGCAAAAACTTCTATTGCCTCTTTCGCAGGAAGCTTATCATTTTCCTTGAATTTTCTTGCAGACGCTACCGCAATAGTATATGCCGCATCATTACCAGATGGAAGAAGCATTGCATATAAAAGCTGTTTTGCCGTAAGCTTTTGACCTACCTCAAGTCCTGCAACGCTTGAATCTTCACCGATAAGAGTTATTTCATTTCCTACTGTTATAACTTCATCATTATCAAGAATTTTATTTGCAACAATAGCAGTAAGAAGTTTTGTTGTGCTTGCAGGATAACACTTAGCATCAGCATTCTTTTTATAAAGAATTATATCATTTGCAGTGTCATATAAAACTGCATATTCAGAACTTAATGCAGAATCCTTTATCAACTTTTCAGTATACTTAAATTTATTTGAATAATCAGGCAATTTAGGGTCACGCTTAGGAATATCCTCAGATATTTCCGAAGATTCAACCTTAATATCTGCTTTACTTTCAACAGAGCCTTGAGATGAGCTTAGCTCTGTTGATGCTGTTTGAGGGTCTGTTTTAAGCAATGACCATACAAAAATTGTTCCTGCGGCAAGAACTAAAAGCGTCAGCAATACAGTTGTAACTTTAAGAGCAGTATAATTTTTTCGCTTTCTCACAGCATATCTTTTATTTCTTTGGACCTTCATATATTTAAATCTCCTATTAATTAGTTTATTTATTATAGTATAACATACCATTTAAGAAAAATCACGCAATTTATACATAAACCAAATTTTACAAGATATAAGCCATAATTAAGCTTTCTGTGAGCAGATATTTTCTATATCAGTTATCAATTAGGACTTGCTAATTTGCTTTCATAGTAATATAATATTTATGCAAGATAAGTAAATTATCTTAAAGCGAAATTAGGAGGATTTATAATGAAATACGCAGTTGTTCTTTGCGACGGTATGGCTGACAGACCTGTACCAGAGCTTAATAATATGACACCTATGCAGGCTGCAAATAAGCCTAATATGGATTACCTCGCTTCTAAAGGTGAAGTTGGTTTAGTTAAAACAGTTGGTGCTGGCTTAAAGCCTGGCAGCGATGTTGCTAACCTTTCTGTTCTCGGCTATGACCCTGCAATTTACTATTCAGGTCGTTCTCCACTTGAGGCAGCAAGTATCGGCATTGACCTCAAGCCTGATGATGTAACTCTCCGTTGCAACCTTGTCACACTTTCAGATGAGCCAAATTACGAAGATAAGACAATGGTTGATTACTGTGCAGGAGATATTTCTACACCTGAAGCAGAAGAACTTATCAAATACATTGACGAAAAGCTTGGCTCTGATAAATTCAAATTCTATGCTGGTGTAAGCTATCGTCATTGCCTTGTTTGGGCAAAGGGTGAGCCACACCCTGGAGTATTAACACCTCCACATGATATTTCTGATAGAAAAATTACTGATTATATTCCAAAGGGCGACTATATAGCTGAACTTTATGATATGATGAAAAAAAGCTATGATTTGCTTATGGAACACCCTGTCAACAAAAAGAGAATTGCTGAGGGCAAGCGTCCTGCAAACTCAATTTGGCTTTGGGGCGAAGGTACTAAACCAAAGCTTGATAGCTTTAAAGGTAAGTTTGGAAAATCAGCTTCTATGATTTCTGCTGTTGACCTCCTCAAGGGTATTGGTAAGTGTGCAGAAATGAATGTTTGCCAAGTTGAAGGTGCAACAGCTTATATAGACACAAACTTCAATGGCAAGGTTCAGGCTGCCATAGACGAACTCAAAAAGGGACAAGATTTCGTTTATATTCACATTGAAGCTCCTGATGAATGTGGCCATAGAGCTGAAATTCAGAATAAAAAGCTTGCTATTGAAATTATAGATGAAAAAATTCTCACTCCACTTATTGCATACTTAAAGGATTGTGGAGATGATTATAGCATTATGATTCTTCCTGACCACCCAACACCAATTTGCTTAAAAACTCATACTTCTGACCCTGTTCCATTCCTCATTTATAGAAGTAATGATGAGAAGAATAGTGGTGTTTCTACATTCTGTGAGGAAACAGCAGAAAAGACCGGACTTTATATTGAACCAGGCTGCACACTTATGAATAGATTCCTTGCTGAATAATTTAATAAATTACGAAAAACCAGCCATAGCTTATTTTTTGAGCTATGGCTGGTTTTTTATACAGAATAAATTTGATAAAAATTAAATCAAAACCTTTACAAATTCATTTAAGCAATCATAAGATTCTATAATTTCGCCTGGCATATAAACAGGTATTCCGGGCGGACAAGGACAAGCTGTATCCGCTGAAATTCTTCCAATCGCTTTTTCTCTTGGAATAAATTCACTCTTTCCAAGAACAGCCTCTCTTAAACTCATCACACGCTTTGGCAAAAAAATTTCAGATTTTTCTTTTGCAACAAAATCTTTATCAAGTTTAGTGAGTAATTTAATAGCATTTCTAAGCTTGGTAAAATCATTTTCAGAATTAAACGGAGTACATATAAATACAACATTTTCATCATCAGCAAATTCAGGTTCAACGCCCATACTTCTGAAAAATTCTCCTGCTTTTTCTCCTGAAATTCCGATAGATGCAGTATTCAGAGCTATTCTCAAAGGGTCGCATAAACCATCAGGCTGTAATATTCCTAAGCGGTCGGCTAAAATCTTAATTTCTGCAATTATAGGCTCAAGCCTTTTATAAATATCTGCATTTTTAGAAATATAATCTGCACAAAGGTCTATTGATGCCATTATCGGATATGGCGGACTTGTTGAAGCAAAAAGCGACATTGCCTCCTTTGAACCTTCAATAAATCTATCATCATTAATATTCAGCAAAGCACCACCCGTCAGAACAGGAAGTGTTTTATGCACAGAACAAGCAGTCATACTTGCACCAAGCGTTATAGGGTGAATATCTTCAGAAAGGAATTTTAGATGCGAACCATGTGCATTATCCACCAAAAGCGGTATATTATATTCCTTGCAAACCTTAGAAATTCCAGCTATATCAGAAATCTCTCCGTAATAGGTTGGGCTTGTAATATAACAGCCGCAAATATCAGAATTTTCAGCAAGAGCCTTGCAAACATCTTCGGCATAAATTCTACCTGTAAAAGCTCCATTATTTCTTGGCAAAAGCCATATAGGCTCAACTCCGAGAAGCGTCATAGCATTAACCGCACTTCTATGTATATTTCTTCCGCAAAGAAGCTTTCCACCGTTCATAGTTGCAAGTCTTATCATTGTCATAATCGCAAGAGAACAACCACCAGCAGATATAAGCGTTCTTTTCACACCAAAAAGTTTTGCAAGATTTTTTTCCGACTCAAGAATAACACCACTTGCCTCAAAAAGAGCATCTGTATCAGGTAATTCAGTATAATCAAGTTCCAATAATTCTGAATTTATTATTCCCGATGACTTATGACCAGGAGTGTGAAAAGATGACCTATTCAATCTTTTATGATTGACAAGTGCATTATATAAAGGAGTATTCATAAAATCACCACTAATCTAAATAAAGTTCTTCCATAAGGTTTATAAACTCATCTCTTGTCATTAAGCAATTTAAAACTCCAAGAATTGAATTTGTAGTCATATTTTCCGGAAGATTCAAACGCTTTTTAAGTAACTCTCGTCTTTCTGAGGAATTACTTCCACCTGTCAAACCATAAACAAAGAAATCCACCTTTGTAATTTCTTCCCTCTCAATAAACTCTGAATCACTGTCTTCACAGCTTGCACCGCATTTTCTCAAAGCTTCAAGTATAAGCTCTTTAGAAACCCCCTCTACACCGAGCTTTCCCTCTTTTGAACGCTTATCTTTGCGTTTCTCCTTGCCAAAAATATCAGGAATATATGCGTGTTTAATTTGTTCCTTAGGCACAGAACCTTTCAGAAAATTTCTTATAACAAAGCCCGCAGAATCGCTATCTGTAAGAACGATTATTCCACGCTTTTTTGCAAGCTCGCGAATAAGATATTGCCGCTCCTTGTCATTAAAAATTCCGAAACCATTTGTTGTTATAATCAATCCATCAATTATAGAGGAAAGCTTTATCTTATCATACTTTCCCTCAACTATAATCGCTTCCTTAACTTTAATCATTTACCGCTGTCCTCTTTTACAATCAGAAGTATTTTTGCAATCAACATCTCTAAAACCGTACGCTGATTACCTACATTAGATTTAAGCCTTATATCAGCATAAGCAATCGCATCAAGAATTTTAGAAATTGCCTTATTTGAATATTGCTTCATATCTCTTTCAGCATTTCTAAGTCTGAATTCCTTGCCCTTATATGGAAAAATATCCTTTAAAGCACTTGCCTTTTCGCCGCTCTCAATAGCTGTTCTCACCCTATAAATATCTACAAATGCAGAGCTTAAGACTCCTAATATAACTTCAGGCTTTTCTCTCTGATAGAACAGTAAATCAAGCTGTTTATAAGCTGAATTATAATCCCTTCTGATTATCGAGTCTGATAGGGCAAATATTCTTGCTTCCGTATTTTTCACAGCAACAGCTTTAATAGCATCATCAGTTATAATTCCCGAGCCGACATATGCACATAACTTTTGAGTTTCATTTTCAAGTGTATTCATATCAGTGCCACAGCTTGCAACAAGCTTTGCAGCATTTATTTCGTCAATCTCACAGCCAAGCTTTTTTGCCCAAGATATTATATTTCTTTCGAGAGCTATTTCTCCCCTTTTTTCACAATGAAGAACTGTTCCTACTTTTTCAGCTATTGTTGAGAATTTCTTAGTTTTGTTTGTTTTTTTGCTGTCTGATGTCAAAGTAGGCTGGGAAAAAATTAACACTGTACTTTCTGGCAAATCAGAGCAAAAAGCTATCAGACTTTTTAGGTCACTTTCAGAAATGGACTCAAAATCAAAGTCATTCACACATACACAGCGTTTTTCGCTCATAAGCGGCAACTGTTCTGCGGCATCAGCAATACTCTGTAAATCCGCATCACTTGAAAGAATATCGCTGTCAAAATCTGATGATTTTTTTCCTATAAGCTTTGAGCAAAGATATTCTGTATATTTTTTAACAAGATATTTCTCTTCGCCATATATCAAATATAGCTGTGAAAAATTTCCTGATAAAATTTCTTTTTTAAAATCCTGTTCATTTAAAACAGCCAATTATTCTCACTCCAAATCGAAACTTCACCGCTCTGCGAAATTCTCATACGAATATTGTCATCAAAGCAAGTAGCATAAATTGTATCACATATGCTTTCTAAATTGCTATATGGCTCATATACATTTTCATCACTGCAAGAAAGTATAATTTCAACAGGTCTTAGCAATTCATAATTTTCTGGTAACTCACTCATAACACAAATTGCTGAATTAAGCCATTCTCTTGGCATCTCCGAGCAATCTCCACCATTAGGTATAACAAGTATATCAAAATCTCCAGAAAAAGTAAAATGCGTAATACTCCGCTTTTTGTTTCTATACTTGTAATTTTATAATCAGGTAAGCTGACATTATTCTGTATATCAGACTTATATTCAATAATTCTGCCCTTTGTTTCTGCAAGACTTAATAAATTTTCATCAGCTTTTTCAATATCATATATGCCGATATTATTTACAGAATAATCTTGCAAAATTTCATCAGCATTTTTTGAATAGTATGAACTTGGTATTGTAATCATAAGATATTCAAACTCAGAAATTTTTCTTGTTTCTAAATATTCAAATAAGTCATAAGCCTTACTACCGCCATATGTAACCATAGAATTATTTTCACTTGAACTTACTGCAATATTTATTCCGTTATTACAATCCGCAATATAAACTGAAATTCCTGTCACCATATAAAAGTCATAAGCAAGAATCATCAGAACAAGTGTTGCAATTCCGCTTATTGCTGTAAATTTCACTGCAAATCTACGATTTTTAAGCTTTCGCACAATAAAATAAGCCAAAATCACAATAGCCAACCAAAATGGTACAAACGAGTAATTCATTCTGATAACCGAAAATGGCAGATTCGCAATAGTTTCTGTCCAAAACATAATATATTTTGCAATAAGCTCACAAACAAACATTATTGGCACTGTCAAAAATGATAGAATTTCAGAAAAATTAAAAAGCACTGCAATTATTCCGAAAGCTATCATAATACTTGCCGGATACGAAATCAGCAAATTCGATATGACAGAATAAATCGGAAATTGCTTAAAAACTATAAGTGTTACAGGAAGCGTAAATACAGTCGCAGAAATTGTCATAGCTATAACTGATACTATCGAGGAAACAAATTTTTCGGCTTTCTTTTTCGGAATAATTCTTCTCAATGAAAATTTCTTAAATCTTCTTGGCTTTTTCTGTTGCAATCTTTCAATTATATTTGTTTTAATTCTTTCAGAGGCACAGAAAATTCCAAAAGTAGCTCCAACAGACATTAAAAATCCAAAGTCTGCACAGCTATACGGATTCAAAAGGCATATCACAAGCACAGAAAAGCCTAACGAATTAAATGGTTCGGGACTTCTGAATATCATCAATCCAATTAAAAATATTATCTGCATTATTCCTGCCCTGACAACTGTCGGAGAAAATCCTGTAACTGCCATAAATACAAGTAATGCAAGGATTGATACTCCTGCACCAATACGCTTTCTGCGAAAAACCACTGCAAAAATCAGCATAAAAAGCTGTGCTACAATTGTTACATGAAAGCCGGAAACCGACATTAGATGTGACACACCCGCCGAGGAAAACATTTCTTTTTCTTCGGTTGTAAAGCTATGCTTATCACCGAGCATAACTGCCGTAAGCAAATTCGCACAATCATGTGGCAAATATTCAGAAATAACGCTCTTTATATTTCTTCTAAGTAAAATAAAGTTATAATAAAACGGTTTTTCATAAGCTTTTTCGGTCACAACTCCGCTATAATGCTTTATTGCACCTCGCAGAAAATATCCCTTAGAAATATCATAATTTCCAAAAACAGAATCAGCATTTTGATATAGAGAAATTTTCGCATCAAGTTCATCATAAACATCAACATCATACAAAACGCTTGAGCTTGCAAGGATTTTAAACCCTGAAAGCTCTGAATTTCTGATTTTTGTAACCTCCAAAGGATAGTAATATTTTCCGTTGCTTTCGTAAACTTCATCACATACTGTTGCAGTAATTCTCTGTTCTGTGCCTGACAAAACTTCAACAGTTTTCAACTTTTGCTCCACAAATGTTGAAAACATAAGCATTGCAACGGCTGATGTTATAAATATAAATGGCAATGCGATTCGTTTACGCAGTTTTTTGACAACAAGAGATATAACAAACAAAACTGCTAAAGCACCCGAAAGAATGTATGCAATATTTGAGCCAACAAATAAAGCGACCATAAGGGCAGTAAGATAAGTAAATCCCAATACCGCAAATGGACGCTTCATAATATTCCTCCATAAAAATGAATACTTCAGCCTTTAATATTAAAAATCAATCTAAAATTTCCATCTTAACAAATCTTCTGAACATCTTTCCAAGATATTCATCAAACATATCTGCATAATCCTTAGGCTTAATTTTATCGCCTAAACCAAGCAAATCATAAACAACGCTTGCCTCTCTCAACTTACAATTAAGGTCATGAAAACCGTTCTTCTCATAAAATTTCTTGCGATTAATTCTTTCGGAATAATTTTCAGCCTTTTCATCTATCTCCTCAATCGCAAGAAAAAGATTTCTACCCTTATACTTTTCTTTCAATGCACCAAGAACACCACTTCCAAAGCCATTTCCTCTTGCTTTATCATCAATAGCAAGATAAAACAGATATGAAATATCTCTGTAACTCAGAACATAAGCAAGACCTATCCATTTATCATTACTATATGCCGCCCAAAAGTCCACATTATCCTTTTTAGATTTACGCATAAGCAAACCAAATGGTGCTTTTTCATCAGTAGGAAAAGCTGATTTATAAAGCCTCTTGACGCTTTTATAGTCAGGTGATTTTTTATTAAGTCTTATAAGTTCAATACTCATATTATGCAAGCTCAGTATTAAGCTTTTTGCCTCCCAAGAGGTGGAAATGAATATGGAAAACAGTCTGACCGCCGTCAGCACCACAGTTATTTACAATTCTATAACCACTTTCATCAATGCCAAGTTCTTTCGCAATCTTAGCTGCTGTTACATAGACATGAGAAATAAAGCCAGCGTTTTCCTCTGTTAATTCATTAGCAGAAGCAATATGTTTCTTTGGAATAATTACAACATGCGTTGGAGCCATAGGTGAAATATCGTGAAATGCTAATATTTCATCGTCCTCATAAACCTTTTTTGAAGGAATTTCTCCCTTAATAATTTTACAAAAAATACAATCTTCCATTTTTAAATCTCCTTTTTATAATTTTATATAACCAAAATCCAGAATTGGTTTTGAAAAATTCACTACCACTCAGCTATTGCACTTATCTAAGACAATTAAAAGTTTCGCTCGAGGTGGCGTGCCGCCACTGTCAAGACGCAGAATCGCTCGGCAAGCCTCGCTCGTATTAAGTTAGGGAAGTTTATTCACGCAGAAGATTAAACTACCGATTAGCTAATAAATTTCCCAAAGGCAATTAAAAGTTTCTTTGGGTAGTACATTAACTAAGCATAGTTTAGATGTTTTCGCCAGCTCTTAGCATTTCTTCAGCGTAGTCCAAAGAAGCTTTTGTCATCTCAGTACCGCCAATAATTCTTGCAAGCTCTTGTTTTCTTCCCTCGTGGTCAAGTTCTTCAACTTTTGTGAAAGTCTTTTCGTCCCTAACGCTTTTAGAAATCTTAAAATGCGAATTTCCCATAGCCGCAATCTGTGCCAAATGTGTTACACAAAGAACTTGCCTGCTTTTTGAAACCTCTCTTAATTTCAAACCAACCTTTTGTGCGGCACTTCCGCTTATACCTGTATCAACTTCATCAAAAATCAGCGTATCAATATCATCCTTATCAGAAAGAACATTCTTAACAGCAAGCATCATTCTTGAAAGCTCACCGCCTGACGCTATCTTTGAAATAGGCTTAGGAGGTTCTCCGGGATTAGTTGAAATCAGAAATTCGATATTATCACAACCGAGAGAATTAAGCTCGCAACTTTCTTGCACAACAACAAGCTTTACATTCGGCATATCAAGAAAAGCCATTTCCTCGCAAACCTTATCTGCAAATTCTGATGATGTTGCTCTTCTCTTTTCAGATAGGGCTTTAGCAAGCTTTTCTGCTTCTTTATAAGCCTTATCACATTCTTTTATAAGAGCCTCTCTGTTCTCGTCATACATCACAAGAGCATTAAGCTCTTTTTTAGCCTTATCAAGAAAATCAAGCATTTCCTTAATTGTAGAGCCATATTTTTTACCGAGTGTATAAATAAGGTCGAGCCTTTCTTCTATACTGTCAAGTGAACCACCGTCTGTATCAACTAAATCTGTCAAGCCTGTAAGCTCTGAAAGACAATCTTCAAGTTCATAAATCGCTGATTCTATTCTTGAATTTATCGGCTCAACTTCGCTCATATATTCTGAAATATCAGAAAGCTGTGAGTTTATCTCCTGTAAATTTTCGAGTACGCCAGAACTTTCTTCATCACCGTTCATCAAAGCACGAGAGGACATAATTGCTTCAATAATTTTTTCGCTGTTCTGCAAAACTGCTTTTTGTTCGTTAAGCTTTTCGTATTCTCCGTCACGCAAATCTGCATCTTCAAGCTCATCTATCTGATACTTTAAAAGGTCGATTTTTCTTTCTCTTTCGCTTTCATCAACAGTAGCTTTTTTGAGCTCAGCAGAAAGCTTTTTATATTTCTTATAAACTTCCTGATAGGCTTCAATTTCACTTTCTAAACCTGCAAGTTTATCTATATAGGATATATGCAGTTCTGGGGACATAAGCTCATAGCTTTCATGCTGACCATGTATATTTATAAGTTGAACTCCTATTTCTTTCAGTGTTGAAACTGTTGCAGGTCTGCCGTTTATTCTGCATTTATTCTTGCCAGTCGTGCTAATCTCACGCTGAATAAGAAGTTCTCCGTCCTCAAGTTCAAAGCCTGCTTCATCAATAACAGCAAGAGCCTTTTCGGATAAATTTGTAAATTCCGCACTGACAAAAGCTGAAGATGCACCTGTACGAATCAATTCTTTAGAAGTTCTGTTACCTAAAACAGCATTTATAGAATCTATGACAATAGACTTACCTGCACCAGTTTCACCCGTCATTACATTAAGACCTTTTTTAAAGTCTATGCTTGTTTTCTCGATAACTGCAATATTTTCAATGTATAAATTTGAAAGCATAAAAATTCCCCTTATACCTTGCCAGAAGAGATGAATCTTTTCAACTCAGTAACAAGAGCAAGAGAAGCTTCCTCTCCCCTTGTTGCTATAAATATTGTATCATCACCTGCAATCGTTCCTACAACACCAGGGCGATGAACACTATCAAACGCTGCACATACAGCTTGAGCCATACCGCTGTGTGTTTTTAGCACAACTATATTAAAAGAATAATCAACGCTTGTTACAGAGCTTGTAAAAATACTAAGTACATCTGATGGAATTATTGGATTTTTTTGTGGTGCAATAGCATATTTGTAATTTCCGTCACCAGCAGGAATTTTTATAAGCCTAAGCTCCTTAATATCTCTTGAAACAGTAGCCTGAGTTACATTAAAGCCCTGACCTCTTAATTCATTCAGCAGTTCCTCTTGAGTTTCAATTCTTTTATCCTTTATAAGTTCAAGTATTTTTGTTTGTCTTCGTGCCTTCATCAAATCACCATTCCTTATGGAGTATCTCCCAAACAAGCAGAGCTTGGATTAAATTTCTAAAAGCTATTTTGCTTATTTAACATAAATTCAATAAATCAAAAGTTTCGCTCAAGCCTTTTCAAATTTATTATGAACTAAGTGCTATTATTAAATCTATGTTATATTTAAAGTCCTCTTTCCGTAAATTTATCACTTAAAACCCTATAAAAAGTCTTATCCTTTAACACAATCAATTCTGCATATATTTCCGCAGTAGTTATAACTACTGTATCGTCAGCAGTTATCGGAATCGTAGTTTCACCGTCTATTGTAAGCGTTAAATCTGTATCCTCTCTTGAAGCTGCATTAACAAGAATTTCAGATGATGGATTAAACAGCACAGGTCTTGAAAACAAAGAATGAGAGCAAATCGGAGTCATAAGTATGCACGACATAGAAGGCTCTATTACAGGGCCTCCTGCTGAAAGTGCATAAGCACTTGAGCCTGTCGGTGTTGCTACAATAAGACCATCTGCACAATAATGGCAGATATAGCTTTTTTTTAGCCAAACATCAAGGTCGATAATCTTTGTCATAGAGCCACGAGAAATTACCGCATCATTCAAGGCAAAGAACGATTTGCTTCCACTTTTGGATTTCAGCGTAACCTTTAGCATTTGTCTTTTTTCAACATTATAATCTCCAGAAAAAAGCCTTTCAAGCATAGGAAGTTCATTAGGTTCAAGCTCGGCAACAAAGCCAAGTCTGCCCATATTTATTCCCAAAAGCGGTTTTTCAAAATTTGCGGCGTGTTTGGCGGCGTGAATGATAGTACCATCACCGCCAATAGTTACAACAGCATCACACTTCTGTATAAGAACTTCGTGTGATTCAAAAAAAGCTATATTATTATCAGAATATTTTTCTGATAAATCGGCTGTCATTAAAATTTTACCGCCGAATGATTTCAGAAGTCTTATAGCTTTCAGAGATTCTTCATACGCTCCATTTTTTGTAAGGTTTGGTATTAAGGCAATTCTTTTTAATGCTCTCATACTTACCTCCCAACTGCTTAATTAAAGCAGTACAAAATATAAATTTCTGATTATGTTTTATCCAGAGTTGAATGTGAAAGCTCCGCAAGAGCCTTTATATCTATACCGTCAACAGCCTTTGGATTATCTGATTTTCTTATATAAATCAAATATTCTATGTTTCCCTCAGGACCTTTTATCGGGGAATAATCCAAGCCCAGTACATCAAAACCATTTTCAAGACAGAAATTATAAATTTTCTCTATAACCTCAATATGAACGGATATATCCCTTACAACACCTTTTTTACCAACCTTATCTCTGCCTGCCTCAAATTGAGGTTTTATAAGGCAAACAGCCTCGGCATTATCTGCAAGAAGATTTCTGACAGGTGGTAGTACAAGGCACAATGAAATAAATGCAACATCAACACTAAAAAATTCGATTTTATCGGGGACCTGTTCTTCGGTAATATATCTGACATTTGTGCGTTCAAGATTTACTACTCGTTCATCATTGCGAAGCTTCCAATCGAGCTGACCATAGCCGACATCAACGGAATAAACCTTTTTAGCACCATTTTGCAGCATACAATCTGTAAATCCGCCTGTTGATGCACCGACATCCATAGTAATCCTTCCGTCAAGCTTCAAGCCGAAAGCTGTCATAGCCTTTTCAAGCTTCAGACCACCACGACTTACATATTTAAGCTTATTTCCCCTAAGCTCTATTTTCACATCATCACCATAAGTAGTTCCTGGTTTATCCGCCTTTTGATTATCCGCATAAATCTGTCCTGCCATAATAAGTGCTTTAGCCTTTTCTCGGCTTTCAGCGATGCCATATTCAACTACAAGTTGGTCAAGTCTTTTCTTTGCCACAAAGTTCACCGTCACATTTTATTTTCTTTAGAATTACTTCTTCCATACCGTCAGTATCAAGTTTATATTTTTTAAGTGCTGAAGCGACTGTCGATTGTTCAACATACTGGTCGTCTATTGCGGTTAAAGTATATTTTCCAGTAAAATCATTTTCAATAAGCTTACATAGAAAATGTTCTCCAATTCCGCCACAGCTTATGCCTTCTTCAAAGAAAAAGCAATATTTAAAATCTTTTGCTCCGATAACAGCACCACTGTCAATCGGTTTAACAGTATTAAGCTTTAATATACAAGCAGAGATTCCTTGCTTTTCAAGTCTTTCCATACATTCACAAGCGAATGAAAATAATCTTCCGTATGTAATTATAAGTATATCACTTTTTTCATCTCCGAAAAAGACATATTTTGAATCTTTTATCAAAAAATTTTTAGGTTTATACAATTCTCTGCCACGAGGATACCTTACTGCAACTATTTCACTTTCGTTATAAATAGCGTTTTTAAGCATAAACCTAAGTTCGTCAAAGTATGAAGGGCATAGTATTGTAACATTTGGAATATTATTCAAAAATGAAGTATCAAATAAGCCTTGGTGTGTTTTTCCGTCCTCACCGACAATTCCCGCTCTGTCTATTGCAAGGATAATATGAAGCTTTTGAATTGAAGCGTCATGTATAATCTGGTCATAGCTTCTCTGCAAAAAGGTTGAATAAACCGCAAAAACCGGAATCATTCCACCCATAGCCAAACCACAGCCAAAAGTAACTGCGTGTTCTTCAGCTATACCTACATCAAAAAATCTGCTTTTATATTTCTGTGCAAAGCTTGATAAACCCGTACCAAGCTGCATTGCTGCAGTTATCGCACAAATTTTCTCGTCTTTCTCCGCAATCTGACAAAGAGTTTCTCCGAAAACATCAGAATAAGATTTTGAACCACCATTTGTAAGACCTGTATCAACATCAAAAGGTGCTGTTCCGTGAAAGCCTTTCGGATTTTTTTCCGCAAATTCATAGCCTTTGCCTTTAGTTGTAACTGCGTGAATAAGCACAGGACCTTTTTTCCTTTTAGCAGCATTTAATGCAGTGATGAGTTCTCCTATATTATGACCATCAAAAGGTCCATAATAATAAAAGCCCATATCCTCAAAAATAGTTCTGCTCTTAAAAACTCTACGCTTTATGAAATTTTTTAATCCTCTGAAAAATCCAAGCAAGCCTTTGCCAATAACAGGAATCTTCGTAAGAAATCTCTCAACCTTAGATTTAGTATTCAGATATGATGGATTTACTCTTATGCTTGTGAGATACCTTGCCATAGAACCAACATTTTTAGATATAGACATCTTATTATCGTTAAGCACAACGATAAAGTTTTTCTTTGAGCGACCAGCGTTATTCAATCCCTCGAAAGCAAGTCCTCCAGACAATGCACCATCACCGATAACAGCAACAACATAGCTGTCATCATCATTCAAAATATTTGCACATTGAAGTCCATAGGCTGCCGAAATTGATGTACTGCTATGACCTGCACCAAAGGCATCATTTGGATTTTCCAAGTGTGATGGAAAACCCGAAAGTCCGCCCTCTTTACGCAAGGTATCCATTTGCTTATATCTGCCTGTAAGCATCTTATGTGCATAGCATTGATGCCCAACATCAAAAACAATCTTATCCTTTGGCGAATCAAAAACTTTATGTAAAGCAACTGTAAGTTCAACAACGCCAAGGTTTGGAGACAGGTGTCCGCCATTTTTAGACACAACAGAAACAATCTCTTGGCGAATTTCGTCCGAGAGATTTTCAAGCTCTTTTACCGAAAGATTTTTTATATCCTGCGGTGATTCAATTTTTTCAAGAAGCTCATCTTCCATTTTCACTTACTCCATTTATGACAAAGCTATATTACGATATGTTGCCTTATATTATACCACGAGTTTTTATGTCGTACAAGTTTTTAATAATTATTATTTATTACGATTAAGTAGATTTATGGCAAGTTCACGAAGCTCTGCTGATTCGTCTTTACCAAATATATCAAGTGCCTTAACTGCATCATCAGTTAATTTCTTAGCAATCTGACGACACTTTTCTTCACCATAAATTGACATAAATGTTGTCTTTTCGTTTTCTTCATCACTGAGAATAGGCTTGCCGAGAACCTCAGGAGTAGAAACAACATCAAGCACATCGTCAATAATTTGGAAAACAAATCCTATTTTACCGCCAAATTCTTCTGCGGCTTTAAGTTTTTCATCATCTGCCCCTGCGGCAATACATCCGAGGACACATGAAGCCTTTAACAAAGCTCCTGTTTTTTTGCCATACATTTTTTCTAAGGTTTCAGCCTCAACCTTTTTGCCCTCAATGCTTAAATCTATGAATTGTCCTCCGACCATTCCACTGACACCTGCAAAGCTTGCAAGTATTCTTCCAGCGTCTGCAACGGCTTTAGCTGAGGTTGACTTAACAGCCTTTTCTGAAAGAATGGTTTCAAATGCTAAAGTGAGCAATGCGTCACCTGCCAAGAGAGCGGTATCTTCTCCAAACGCACAATGGTTTGATGGTCTGCCCCTTCTCATATCATCGTTATCCATACAAGGCAAATCATCGTGAATGAGTGAATATGTATGAATCATTTCTACTGCACAGGCAAAAGCAAGTGCATTTTCTGGGTTGCCTCCGCAAGCCTTACAAAATTCAAGGACAAGCTTAGGACGGATTCTTTTTCCACCAGCCATAAGGCTATATTCCATAGAATCAACAAGACCTTTGACATCATTATCTTTTATCAGAAATTCATCAAGAGCCTTTTCTATCATCTCTGAATATTCATTCATCAGCATTCTCCTCCTCTATCTCAGAAAGTTCGGTTATCTTCTGTTCTGCATTTTTTAATGTTTCATAGCAAGCGTTTGAAAGCTTTATTCCTTGCTCAAAAAGCTTTAGCGATTCCTCTAAGCTGGCTTCTCCGCTCTCAAGCTTTTCAACTATTTCACGCAACTTTGTTATATTAGTTTCATAAGAAATCTTTCTCATAAGAATTATCCTTTCTCATCAAGAGTAATCGCATTAACTTCACATTCTGCTTTTCCGTCTGAAAGCTTAACCATAATATTTTGACCGATATTTAATTCTTTTGCACTCTTTATAACTTTATTCTTATTCTGAACAATACTATATCCCCTTGAAAGAACCGAAAGCGGACTTAAGGCATCAAGCTTCGCAGAAAGAGCCACAAAATCTCGCTGATTTTCTGAGAGGATAGCCTTAAAAGCCTTTATCATATCTGCTGAAAGCATATCAAGTTCATTCTTGCGTATGTTTATAAACTCCTTTGGACTAAGCAACACTTTTGATGAAGCTAAATTATCAAGCTCTTGCTTTTCAAAATCTATTCGTCTTTGCATAATAGCGGGCAGACTATCTTTTACACTTTTAAAATATGAAAGTAATTCTGTCATATTAGGAGTAGCGAGTTCTGCCGCCGCTGATGGTGTAGGGGCTCTTAAATCTGCAACAAAATCACAAATTGTAAAATCCGTTTCGTGACCAACAGCAGAAATTACTGGTATATCAGATTTAGCAATAGCTCTTGCAAGCTTTTCATCATTAAATGCCCATAAATCCTCAATAGAGCCACCGCCTCTGCCTATGATTATAACATCAGCGGCATTTGCTTTATTAAATCTTTCAATAGCATCAATAAGCTGTGCTGAAGCATTTTCTCCTTGAACAAGTACAGGACAGAAAACTACCTCAGCAATAGGGTATCTTCTGCCAAGAATATTCAAAATATCTTGAACCGCCGCTCCCGTTGGAGAAGTTATAACACCAATTCTTTTTGGATATGCGGGAATAGGCTTTTTTATATCCTCGCTAAAAAGTCCCTCGGCTGAAAGCTTCCTTTTAAGCTGTTCATAGGCAAGATTCAAAGCACCTATTCCATCTGGCTGCATATCTTCAATATAAAGCTGATATTGTCCAGTAGCCTCATAAACAGATACTCTGCCCCTCGCAATAACCTTCATACCTTCTTCAGGCTTAAAGCGAAGATGCCTTGCATTTCCTGCAAACATAACCGCACGAACAAGCGCCTTATCGTCCTTGAGAGAAAGATAAATATGCCCCGAACGATAATGGTCAGTAAGATTAGAAATTTCTCCTGTTATATAAATCTCTCTTAGAGCAGGACTTTCATCAAGCAATGACTTTATATAAAAATTAAGCTGTGAAACTGTTATTACAGAACTTACTGCCATTATTTCTACTCCTTTTCGTGTAGTCTATTTGCAAGTATAGCAACACCAGAGGCATTATCGCTTGAAAACTTGGGTTCGGCAAAAAAAGCACCATATCTTTCCTCAAAATGCTTTCTGATAATTGAATTAGACATAACTCCACCAGCATATACAAGCGGAAGCTTACCATATTTTTCAATCAGAACTTCTGTCATTTTATCAAGCGTTTTCTGTATATTCATCAAACACGCAAAAGCCACTTTTTCTGGCGATGCACCGTCAGTCAACATTCTTGCACAAATGTTTTCAACACCGGAAAGACAACAATCTGTACCTTTAAGAGTAGCTTTTGCAGTAACTTTTCCACTATACTTCAAAGCAAGCTTTTCGAGTTCTGCTCCACAAGGAAAATGCAGTCCGAGCATTACTCCGACTCTGTCTACAAGCTGACCTGCGTTGAGGTCTAAAGTCTTTGCGATAATCTCAATATCAAGCGGATTTTCCGTTCCTTTTTGAACTAAGAGAGCCTCAGTAGTACCACCAGAAACATGAAAAGCAATGAACTTTTCATTCATCAATTCAAGCTTTTTAGCTGAATAGAGAGCCGCCGTAATATGACCTGCCTGATGTGAAACAGTATAGAGTGGAACTTTCAAAGCCTTAGCTAAAATCCTTGCAGAATTAACTCCAACTGTAAAGCAAGGCATATATGAACCTTCAACATCACGAGGTCTTGATGAAACAGCTATTGCATCAAGCTTACCGTTAAAGCTGTCAAGCGCCTCATCAAAAACATCTGCAAGCTGATTTGTGTGATAAAATACAGCGTCACTCTGTCTTAAACCTCTTTCACCATCCTTAACAGGCAAAAGCTTTTTGCAATTTTTTAGGATATTCTCCCCATCATAAATAGCAACAGAGGTTGTATAATTACTTGTATCTATTCCGAGAGTAAGCATTATTTTTCACCATTATTCTTTGCTGAACGAGCTACTCCACCAAGCACACCATTAAGGAAAGATGCGTCTTTTTCAGTTGCATACTTCTTACAAAGCTCAACAGATTCATTGATAGAAACACTTGTAGGAACATCTTTAACAAACATAATTTCAAAAGTAGCTATTCTCATAAGTGTAAGTACAACTCGAGAAATTCTGCTCTTGCTCCAGCCCTTGAGATTTTTCTCAATAAGCTCATCAATAGCCTCAAGATTATCATAAACACCATTTGTAAGGAGCTTTGTAAATTCTCCGATAGATGCGTCACGAGCCTCAACAGCACTATCGAAAACCTCTTCAGAATCATCGTCCTTAAACATACGCTCAAAGACAAGTGTAAAAGCCTCTTCTCTTTCCTGTCGTCTGTTAGTTAATTTCTTATTATTTTCCATAGCTTAATCCCCTCATTTCAGAATTATCTTATGAAATACCTTTTTACCCTTTTTAACTACAATATAACCCTTTTCAAAGTCAGCAGTTTTAACTGTATAGTTCGGGTCAGTAATCTTTTCACCGTCAACAGATAATCCACCCTGTGTTACAACTCGTCTGCCCTCAGCCTTTGACGGAACTATTGCAACATTAACAAGCAAATCAAGAATACCTATTTCACCGTTTGTTAAATCGTCAGCAGAAATTTCTGTTTGAGGCATATTATCTGTATTGCTTCCCTTTGCAAACAATGCCCTTGCACCATCAAGTGCCTTTTTAGCCTCTTCTTCACCGTGAATAAGCTTTGTAAGTTCAAATGCAAGAATTTCCTTAGCCTTATTAAGCTCTTGTCCCTCTAATTTTTCAAGCTCCTTAATCTCATCAAGTGGAAGGAAGGTAAGCATTTTCAAGCACTTAATAACATCAGCATCAGCAACATTTCTCCAATACTGGAAAAATTCAAATGGGCTGGTCTTATCAGCATCAAGCCATACCGCACCCTTTTCTGTCTTGCCCATTTTCTTACCCTCAGAATTGAGCAAAAGCTTGATTGTCATAGCGTGTGAATCCTTGCCAAGCTTTCTTCTTATAAGCTCAGTGCCACCGAGCATATTGCTCCACTGGTCATCTCCGCCAAACTGCAAGTTACAACCGTACTCTTGGAAAAGCTTATAGAAATCGTAGCTTTGCATAATCATATAGTTAAATTCAAGGAAGCTAAGTCCACGCTCCATACGCTGTTTGTAACATTCAGCTGTAAGCATACGATTAACGCTAAAGCAAGCACCAACCTCTCTCAAAAGCTCAACATAGTTAAGATTAAGTAGCCAGTCAGCATTGTTTACCATCATAGCCTTGCCTTCACCAAACTCAATAAAACGGCTCATCTGCTTTTTAAAGCAATCACAGTTATGCTGAATAGTTTCCTTAGTCATCATCTTACGCATATCAGTCTTACCTGATGGGTCGCCAATCATAGCTGTACCACCGCCAATAAGTGCGATAGGTCTGTTTCCTGCCATTTGAAGTCTTTTCATAAGGCAGAGTGCCATAAAGTGTCCAACATGAAGGCTGTCTGCTGTTGGGTCAAAGCCAATATAAAATACTGCCTTTCCCTCATTTACAAGCTTTCTGATTTCTTCCTCATTAGTTGTTTGAGCGATTAAGCCACGTTCTTGAAGTTCTTCATATACTCCCATTGGTTTCTATCCTTTCTAAAAATAAAATAATAAAACCCTCTGCAAATATAATGCAGAGGGCGAATATCGCGGTACCACCTCATTCACTGTTCAGCAAATGAACAGCCTTACAGCAAAAGCCGTTGCACAATAACGAGTGCCAATCGTCCCTCACTACGCAATTAAATAATCTTCACAAGGGATACTCAGAGATGTATTTCATACGCTTTTCTGAATGGCTCGCACCAACCGCCACATCTCTTTGCAGAACAAATCGCACTACTTCTTCTCATCAACGCATTTTAGATATTTTTATAATTATACACATTTTCTCTATAAAAGTCAACACAGCTATTCAATGAAAAACGAAAGCGGTAAGCCATTTAGACTTACCGCAAATTTTACTATTTAATTATTTATCTTATCTATTGAAGATAGACATAATATCATAGAATGAGTCATCGTCATCATTTGGAGCAGCATTTGTTGTCTGCTGTGCTTGTTGCTGTGGTTGTGCAGCAGGCTGTTGCTGTCTTTGTGGACGCTCCTGCTGTGCAACTGGCTGTTGTCTTTGTACTCTTGGCTGGTTAAAGCTGGTCTGCTGTACAGGAGTCTGCTGTGTTGCTTCAGCCTGCTTTGCTGATGGGTCACCTGGTGTAGCACCAAGCTGATAAGGAGCTTTGTTGCTTACAGGAGCAGTACCTGATGGCTTAAATGCTGCATCAGCTGTTGTAGGGAAACCTGTTGCAATAACAGTAACACTGATTTCATCTTCCATCTGGTCGTTGAATGCAGCACCCCAGATGATGTTTGCATCTTCGTCTGCCTGTTCAGCAATCATAGTAGAAGCAATGTTGATTTCCTCAAGGCTGATGTCAGGCGAGGAAGTGATATTGATAATAACACCCTTAGCACCATCAATAGCTGTTTCAAGAAGCGGACTTGAGATTGCATTTGAAGCTGCAACCTTTGCTTTGTCCTTACCAGAAGCTCTGCCGATACCCATATGAGCATAGCCAGCATCTTTCATAACCGCTGTAACATCAGCAAAGTCAAGATTAACGATGCCAGGAAGAAGAATAAGGTCAGAAATACTCTGAACACCCTGACGGAGAACATCGTCAGCAGCAGCAAAAGCATTTTGAAGAGTTATAGCTTCTTCGCTAACATACTTAAGTCTTTCATTAGGAATAACAACAAGAGAATCAACCTGCTCTCTAAGAGCTGCAATACCCTGTTCAGCCTGAGCCATTCTACGCTTGCCTTCAAACTGGAAAGGCTTTGTAACAATACCGATTGTGAGGATACCCATTTCTCTTGCAATCTCAGCAACAATAGGAGCCGCACCTGTGCCAGTGCCACCGCCCATGCCTGCGGTAATGAATACCATATCAGTATCCTTGAGTGCATCAGCGATTTCATCTCTGCTCTCGTCAGCAGCCTTCTGTCCGATAGAAGGCATAGAACCTGCACCCTTGCCATGTGTAATCTTATCGCCAATCTGAATCTTTTGTGTAGCCTTTGAACGGCCAAGAGCCTGATGGTCTGTGTTAATAGAAATAAATTCTACACAGCTTACTCCCTCGTTAACCATACGGTCAACAGCGTTTCCGCCGCCTCCGCCTACACCAATAACCTTTATATGTACGATGTTATTCATCTCTTCTTCAAACTCGTAAGGCATATTTTTGCTCCTCTCAATTCGACATCATGTTTTTGCCAGCGACAACTTTCGCTTATACAGTCTATTATATAATTTACCACCATTTTCGGCAAATTTCAATACAATTACGCTATTTTATAAATGTTTTCCTATGAAATAAATTCTGCTAATTCTTTTTTGTGTAAAACAACC
>OMBG01000377.1_pt1 | contig 24174 bp, 20 predicted proteins | sample 1674251 | NCBI WGS metagenome assembly OMBG01 (sample SAMEA103958153, study PRJEB25191) | human gut metagenome | reverse complement strand
ACGGGTCAGCATGTACAGGAAGTTCTTGCCGACGATCTCGGAGTCGATGTCCATGTACAGGCCGTGCTCGCCTTCGGCAACGAAGTCCCAGCAGTTGTCATAGGTCTTGTCGCCGGTGCAGTTGTACATAAAGACCTTGTTGAGGGTCTGCAGCGGCAGGAAACCGGTGTAAGCGTCGGCCGTGGTGCCGTTGGCGTCTGCCCAATCCTTCGGGATGAAGGTATCGAGGATGCCGGTCTGGACCATCTTGCTTTCGATCTGGTTGCCGTCCTGGATGAGGGTCATGGCGAACGTGCCGGTATCCTTCAGGGAGTCAGCGGTCAGCTGATCGAAGATCTTGTTGTTCTTGGGCTGCTGCCACTCGAACTCCATGCTGTAGCTGGGGTCGATGGACTGCAGGTACTCGATGAACAGCGGCAGGGCGCTCTTGCCGCGGCTGGAGTTGCCGACGCCGTAGAACATCTTGCCGTTGGATTCCTCGATGGCCTTCTTGGCCAGATCTTCGAGGCTCATGCCTTCGGCTTCCTTGATGATCTTCTGGGTCTCGGTGAGGTTTTCTTCCTCAGCCGGAGCTGCGGGCTCGGAAGCGGGCTCCTCTGCGGCGGGCTCCTCTGCGGCGGGCTCTGCCGCGGGGGTCTGTTCCGTCTGTTCGGTCTGCGCGGTTTCCGTGGTGGTCTGGGCCGGAGCGGCTGCGCACGCGGCCATCGCCAGGATCATAGAAACTGCAAGCAGAAATGCAAGAATCTTTTTCATGTGTGTTTCCTCCTGTAAAATTTTTCACCGGGCAGTGCCTGGCACTGTTTGGATAGCTCTATTTTACCGGCTATTTGCACAAAAGGACAGGGGACAATTCTGCGTTTTCTTGTAATCCTCTGACATTCTTGTGATAAATGGATGAAAAGAGCAGGAGCGGTGTGCTATAATTAGGTCAAAATTACTGCCCCGATGGAGGGTGAAACGATGAAAAAATGGCGGATGCTGCTTCTGGCGCTGCTGCTCGCACTGCTGTGCGGCTGCGCCGCCTCCGAGCCGCTGCCGGACTATGCGCCGGAGGAATCGCAGCGGCTGATCCTATATACCTCACATAAAAAAGAGGTCTGGCAGCCGATCGTCAAGGAATTTGAGGCACGGACCGGCGTATGGGTCACGGTGGTCGAGGGAGGCTCCAATGAGCTGCTCGAGCAGCTTGCGGCAAAGACCGACGCGCCGCAGGCGGACGTGATGTTCGGCGGCGGCGTGGAAAGCCTGGAATCGTATCAGGACCTGTTTGCGCCCTACACCTGCGCGGATGCCGACGCGATCCTGCCGCAGTACCGCGCGAAGGACGATATCTGGACGCCGTTTTCGTCGCTGCCGCTCGTCTTTGTCTACAATCCCAAGCTTGTCGGCGCGGAGGAGATCACCGGCTGGGCCGATCTGCTCCGGCCGGAGCTTGCGGGAAAGATCGCCTTTGCCGACCCGTCGGTCTCCGGCTCGAGCTATACGGCGCTCGTCACGATGCTCTGCGCGCTTCCGGGCGAAACGGATGAAATTCTGCAGGCCTTTGCCGAAAATCTTGATGGGAAGCAGCTGCAGAGCTCCGGCGCGGTCCTGACCGCCGTCGCGGGCGGGCAGGCCGTCGTCGGCGTGACGCTCGAAGAGACGGCCAGCCGCAGCATCGCCGCGGGCGACGAGCTTGTAATGGTCTATCCGGCAGACGGGACAAGCTGCGTACCGGACGGCTGCGCGATCCTGAAGGGCGCGCCGCACGAGGAAAACGCAAAGCTGTTCGTGGATTTCACGGTCAGCCTCAGCGTGCAGAAGCTCCTGCAGGAGCGCTTCTGCCGCCGCTCGGTGCGCGGGGATCTGGAAAGCACGGGGACGCTCCCGGCTCTGAGCCAGATCCCGCAGGTCGACTATGACGTCGGCTGGGCCAGCCGCAGCCGCGAAGCGCTGCTGATGAGCTGGGAATTTTATCTGGGAATGGAGGCGGGCGCATGAAGCGGCTTCATTTCCATTCCTTCCGGCAGCGGCTGAACGCGGCGTTTCTTGCCGTGTCGCTCGCGCCGCTGCTTCTGTGCTCGGCGCTTTTGCTGCAGATCTTCCGGTTCCGCATGACCGCCGACCAGCAGCAGAACGCGCAGCAGCAGCTGAGCAGCGCCTGCCACGCGCTGAACACGATGCAGGACGGCATTCTCTCCGCGGCGGAAAGTCTGCAGCGGGACGGACGCGTCACGCGGGCCCTCGCGGGTGCGCAGGAGGACAGCGCCAAGGTCTACAGCAGTCTCTATACCGCGACGGCCGCGGTGCGCAGCACCGCACGGTTCGATCTCTACAGCGCGGACGGCACGCTTCTATACTCCACGCAGGCTGCGCCCGGGGAAGACGCGCTCAGCCCCGACTGGGGGATCTTATACGAAGCGGCGCAGGCCGAAAACGGGACGCTCGTCTACAGCGCGAGCGAAGACCCGACCGATCCGGACGCGCCGGTCCTGCGCGCCGCGGCGCGGCTGACGGTGAGCGGAAAAACGGCCGGCTTTCTTGTGGCGGTCATGTACGAACAGCAGCTGCGCGAGGCGCTCGACGGTATGGCGGGCGCGCAGAACGAGCTGCTTGTGATGGACCGCTTCTGGCACGGCATCTACTGCACCAAGCCGGCGCAGGTCCAGACGCTGGCCAGCGCGCTGCGGTCGCAGCTTCTGGCCGGGAAGGCGCTGACCGGATTTTCCGACGACTTTCTCTATACCGCCCGGCAGGACAGCGTGACGGGGCTCTATCTGGTCCTGCAGCAGCCGCAGGTGTTTACACGCGGGACGCTGCGCCTGTTATATACGGTGAGCGCGCTCTGCGCGCTGGGCGGCGCGGCGGTGAGCATTTTCCTGAGTCTGCAGCTCAGCCGGCAGATGTTCCGGCCCATCGGAAGGCTCCATGACGCGATCTCGCAGGTCGGGCAGAACGATCTGCAGGTGCAGGTCGCCATTGAGGAAGACCGGCGCGACGAGCTCAGCGAGCTCGCCCAGCAGTTCAACCGCATGGTGCTCTCCCTGCGCCGCAACCAGCAGGCGCTGCTGGAAAATCAGCAGGCGCTCAACGACGCGCAGATCCGGATGCTGCAGGCGCAGCTGAACCCGCACTTTCTGTGCAACACGCTGGACACGATGAAGTGGATCAGCAAGATCAATCAGGTGCCGCAGGTCGCGCTGATGTCGACGAACCTGGCCGACATCCTGCGCTTCTGCATCTTGCCGGACGAGTTTGTGCCGCTGGAAAAGGAGCTGCAGATCCTCGGGCGGTATGTGGAGATCCAGCGCATCCGCTTGTCCGACAGCTTTACCTACGAGCAGACCGTGCCGGAGGCGCTGCTTTCGTGCATGGTCCCCAAGATGATGCTCCAGCCGCTGGCGGAAAACGCGATCCTGCACGGTCTTTCCGGCGTGCCGGACGGAAAGCTCACGGTGGAAGCGAGAGAACTGGAAGATGAAACGCTCGAGATCCGCGTCTGCGACAACGGCGCGGGGCTGCCCGAGGCGCTTCTCGGCCCATACCGGCCGCCTGAGAAGCAGACACGGCATCTGGGGCTTTTTAATGTGGATACGATCCTCAAAAAACACTACGGCGAGCGCTTTGGCCTGCGTCTGGACAACCGGACGGACGGGACCGGCGCCTGTATCACGGCAAGACTGCCGGTCAGAAGGAGGGATGCGGAATGATGCGGGTCCTGGTCGTGGAAGACGAAGAAATGATCCGGAAGGGCATCGTGCTGGCGACGGACTGGCAGAGCCTTGGCTGCGTGGTCGTCGGCGAGGCGGCCAACGGCGAGGAGGGCATTGCGCAGGCGGAAAAATGCAGGCCGTCACTCATCATCACGGACCTCAAAATGCCGAAAATGGACGGGCTCGAGATGATCGCGAAGCTGCGCGAGGCGGGATGCGACGCGTATATCATCATCCTCACGGCCTATGACAGCTTCACCTATGCGCAGACGGCCCTTCGGCTGGGAGCAGTGGATTTTCTGCTCAAGCCGTTTCATGACGGAGATCTGGAAAACGCGGTGCTTGCGCTGCAGAAAAAGCTGAGCAGCCGGAAAAAGGAGCCGGAAGCGCAGCTTCCCGCGATCCGCGCGGGAGCCAAGAGCCGCTATGTGCAGGAGGCGATGGACTATATCGCAGGAAACTGCGCGGACCCCGGCCTGTCCGTAGGGCAGGTGGCGGCAAGCCTTGGCCTGAGCGAGGGACACCTGAGCCACCTGTTCAAAAAGGAGACCGACTGTACGGTGGGGAGCTATCTCACGCGCTGCCGGATGCAGAAGGCCATGGCGCTTCTCAAGAAGGGAAAGCTCCGCGTCTACGAGGTCGCTGAAGCCGTGGGCTATAAAGACATCACCTACTTTTCCGGCACCTTCAAAAAACTCACCGGCATGAGCCCAACAGAATACCAGAACGCGAATTTCTGAAACACCAAACGGCCCTGCGCTGTGCGCAGGGCCGTTAGACCCATTCTTGATGCCCAATCGCCCTGCTGGCTCTTATGATCCTCATGCACGAACGCCTGCTCCGCAGGACGGCGCACTGACTTGCGGGCTTGACATCGGACTGGCGGCATTTATAATGGAAGCAGAGAGAACCGGCGATCGGGATGAAAGGGAGGCGGCTTATGGAACGGCTCAGGGGGCTGGGGCGGTATCAGATCGCGCTTTTGGTGTGCGGTGCGGTGATGATTCTGGTGTTTTCGGTGCTCTATCCGGTGACGACGGCGCGGGTGGGTTTTTTGTATCAGGACACGATCCTGACGCCCGCGCAGGAGGGGGACACGACCGTCTATTCCGGCAAGCTCCGGGGTGAGGCCGCGCGCTTTACCGTGCATGCGGGCAAGTCGGTGGAATTTCAGTACGGGGATAAGACCTACGGCCCCTATACCGTGACGGAGGATCCGGACGCGCGCCCGGACAGCGAACTGAGCAGGTATCTGACCGGCGTGGAGGTCCGCTGCGGGGATACGATCCTGTTCCGCGGCGGCGTGATGGAAAACGGGGGCGAGACCCTGCTGTATCATGAGGATGGAAGCATAGACCTGGATCTGCCCATCACTGCTATCACGAGCAGCGGGGTGACGCTGGATGGAAACGGAAACGAGGTCGACCCGATGGAACTGTCGGTCCGGACGATCCTCGAGCTGACGGAGGGGCCGGAGCTGCAGCACAAGGGGGTCTGGGTTGCGTGGTTCGGCGGTGTGTTCGTCTGCGCCGTGACCGCGTTTTCGATCCTGTTTGCGGACGAGCTGTTCCGCTGGGACCTGTCTTTCCGGGTCCGCGACGTGGAGCAGGCCGAGCCCTCCGACTGGGAGATCGCCAGCCGCTACATCGGCTGGACCGTCTGCCTGATCCTGGCCCTGGGCATCTTCATCAAGGGCCTTGGGGTGATATAAGAAAAAAACAGCCGGAGAGCAGTTGCTCTCCGGCTGTTTTGTATGCGTGGGCTGCGGGGTCAGAGGATATTGGTGTAGCCCATGAGGCTGGCGTCGGCCCGGGCGGCGGCCTGTTTGCCGCTGGCGATGGCGAGGACGACGAGGGACGCGCCGGAGGCCATATCGCCCGCGGTCAGGACCGGGACGCCGGTCTGCCGGACGGCCTCATACGCGCCGAGCGACGCGGCTTCGCAGCCGGAGAAGCCCGAGGCGAGCAGCAGCAGATCGCAGGGCAGCTGCTCGCCGCTTTCCCGCAGGGTCACGGCGCTGACCGCGCCGTCCGCGCCGCAGCTGAGGCTGTCGATCTGCGTCTCATAGCGCCGGATATCCGCGCCGAAGACGGCCTCCGCCTCCTCGTGCGCATGGTCACGCTTTTCCGTGCTTGCGGTGCGCGGCTTGCGGATGAGCTGCGTGAGACTGCGGCAGCCCTGCCGCAGGGCGACGGATACGCAGTCCGACGCGCTGTTGCCCGCGCCGACGAGCACGACGTGCTTCCCGGCCGCCGTGACGGCCGGTCCTGCCTGCGTCAGGAGCGCCTGCGCCGAAGCGCGCAGATAGTCGAGCGCGTAGAATACCCCGCCCGCCTCTGCAAACGGCAGCGGCCGCGGCTGCTGCGCGCCGCAGCAGAAGATCGCAAGGTCAAACTCCGCGGCCAGCGCCTCCGGGCTCAGATCCCGGCCGACGCAGCAATTTGTCCGGAACACGACGCCCTCCTGCTCGAGAAGAGAGATGCGGCGGGCGACGATCCGCTTCGGCAGCTTCATCTCCGGGATGCCGTAGGTCAGAAGCCCGCCCGGCAGCGGATCGCGTTCAAAGACCGTCACATGGTGGCCGCGGCGATTGAGATAATAGGCGGCGGAGAGCCCGGCCGGGCCGGAGCCCACGACCGCGATGCGCTTATCCGACCGCGCGGCGGGCGGCATGGGCTGCATCAGGTCGTTTTCAAAGGCGTATTCGATGATCGCAAGCTCATTTTCCCGCACCGTCACCGGCTGCGAGACCCGGCCGCAGACGCAGGCCTTTTCGCACAGCGCCGGGCAGACGCGGGCGGTAAACTCCGGGAAGGGGCTGGTCTTCAGCAGACGCTGCAGCGCGCCCTCATAATTTCCGTTCCAGAGCAGGTCGTTCCACTCCGGGATGAGGTTGTGCAGCGGGCAGCCGAGCAGCGCGCCGTCAAACGTCACGCCGGCCTGGCAGAAGGGCACGCCGCAGTCCATGCAGCGGCCGGACTGCCGGCGGCGGTTTTTTTCCGAGAGCGGAAGATCGAGCGGGGCCCAGTCCGCCACGCGGGCCCCGGCGCTGCGCGCCGGGCAGTCCATGCGCGCGTAATCCAGAAATCCAGTCGGTTTTCCCATGGCTTATTCCTCCCGCTTCAAAAATGCTTCGAGCTCGGCCTCGTCCCGCGTCATCCCGGCGGCCTCAAAGCGGCCGATCAGCTGCAGCATGTGGCTGTAGTCGTACGGGATGATCTTCTTGAAATCCGGGATCCGCTCGTCGAAGTGCTCCAGGATCTGGCGGGCCTTTTTGGAGCCGGTCGCCTCCACGTGGCGGCGCAGGAGCTCCTTCAGGCGGGCGATATCCTGCTTCTGAGAGACCGTCTCGACGGAGACGAGCTCCTTGTTGACGCGCAGGTAGAGCTTATGCTCGGGGTCGAGCACGTAGGCGACGCCGCCCGACATGCCGGCGGCAAAGTTCCGCCCCGTGCGCCCGAGCACGACGACGGTGCCGCCCGTCATGTACTCGCAGCCGTGGTCGCCAACGCCCTCGACGACGGCGGTCGCGCCGGAATTGCGCACGCAGAACCGCTCGCCCGCGACGCCGGAGATGAACGCGCTGCCGCTCGTCGCACCGTAGAGCGCGACGTTGCCGATGATGACGTTCTCGGCCGGGTCAAAGATGCTCGCGGGGTCTGCATAGACGGCCAGCTTGCCGCCGGACAGGCCCTTGCCGAAGTAATCGTTGCTGTCGCCCTCGAGCGTGAGCGTCACGCCCTTCGGCAGGAACGCGCCGAACGACTGCCCTGCGCCGCCGCGGCAGCGGATCTGGTAGGTATCGTCCGGGAGCGTGCCGCCCCAGCGGCGCGTGATCTCCGCGCCGAAAAGCGTGCCGAAGGCCCGGTCGGTGCAGGAAATGTCGAGCGCGCACTGCTTTGGCGCGGCCGGCTTGCCCTTCTTCGGCAGCAGCGGCAGAAGAACCTTTTTGTCAAGCGTCGCATCGAGCTTGAAGTCGAACCGCTGCGCCGGGTCATAGCGGCAGTTTTCCCCGCCGCAGCGGGCGAGAATGCCGGATACGTCCACCATGGCCGCGCGCTGGGTGATCTGGTGCGGCAGGATCTGCAGATACTCCGTATGGCCGACCAGCTCGTCCACGGTGCGCACGCCGAGCTTCGCCAGGATCAGCCGCAGCTCCTGAGCGACGGATTCCATGAAATTCACCACGTATTCGGGCTTGCCGCAGAAGTTTTTCCGCAGCTCCGGCCGCTGGGTGGCAATGCCCATCGGGCAGGTGTCGAGATTGCACACGCGCATCATGACGCAGCCGAGGCACACCAGCGGCGCGGTGGCAAAGCCGAATTCCTCTGCGCCCAGCATGCAGGCGATGGCCACGTCGCGGCCGGTCATGAGCTTGCCGTCGGTCTCGAGGCGCACGCGGCCGCGCAGGCCGTTGGCGATAAGGCTCTGGTGCGCCTCGGCCAGGCCGAGCTCCCAGGGCAGGCCCGCGTTATAGATGGAGCTTCGGGGCGCGGCGCCGGTCCCGCCGTCGTAGCCGGAGATGAGGACCGTCTGCGCGCCCGCCTTGGCGACGCCCGCGGCGATGGTGCCGACGCCCGCCTCGGAGACGAGCTTGACGGAGATCTCCGCGTTTTCATTGGCGCATTTGAGATCGTAGATCAGCTGCGCCAGATCCTCGATCGAGTAGATATCGTGGTGCGGCGGCGGGGAGATGAGGGCCACGCCGGGCGTGGAATGCCGCGTCCGCGCGATCCACGGCCAGACCTTGCTGCCGGGCAGATGGCCGCCCTCGCCGGGCTTGGCGCCCTGCGCCAGCTTGATCTGGATCTCCTTCGCGCTCACAAGATATTCGCTCGTCACGCCGAAGCGGCCGGAGGCGACCTGCTTGATGGCGGAGTTTTCCTCGGTGCCGAGCCGCGCGGGCTCCTCGCCGCCCTCGCCGGAGTTGGACTTTCCGCCCAGGCGGTTCATGGCAATGGCCAGGCAGCGGTGCGCCTCCTCGGAGATGGAGCCGTAGGACATGGCTCCGGTCTTAAAGCGCCGGACGATGCTCGAGACGGGCTCGACCTCGCTGAGCGGGATGGCTTTCGTCTCATCGAAGCGGAAGCCGAGCAGACCGCGCAGCGTATGCGGCAGCTGCTCGTCGTCGACCATGGCGGAGTAGCGGCGGAAGCAGTCAAAATCGCCGGTGCGGACCGCCTGCTGCAGCGTGAGGATGGTCAGGGGGTTATACATATGGTCTTCCATGTCGCTGCCGGAGCGGAGCTTATGGAAGCCGGAGGAATCGACGGTCAGGTCGGCGGTCAGATCCATGGGATCGTACGCCCGGTCATGCCGCCAGAGGACGGCCTCGTTGATCTCCTGCAGACCGATGCCGCCGACGCGGCTGACGGTGTTGGTAAAATAGCGGTCCACCACGTCCTTGCAGATGCCGACGGCCTCAAAGATCTGCGCGCCCTCGTACGACTGCATGCTGGAAATGCCCATCTTGGAGGCAATGCGCATCACGCCGTCCAGAATCGCCTTGTTGTACGCGTCGACGGCGGCGTAATAGTCCTTGTTGAGCGCCCCGCCCGCGATGAGCTCGCCGATGCAGTCCTGCGCGAGATAGGGGTTGACGGCGCTCGCGCCGTAGCCGAAGAGGGTGGCGAAGTGGTGCACATCGCGCGGCTCTGCGCTTTCGAGGATGATGGAGATCGCGGTGCGCTTCTTCGTGCGCACCAGATACTGCTGCACGGCGGAGACCGCCAGCAGCGACGGGATGGCGATATGGTTCTCATCCACGCCGCGGTCGGAGAGGATGAGGATGTTCGCGCCCGCGTAATACGCCTTGTCGCAGGCGACGAAAAGCCGGTCGAGCGCAAGCGCGAGCGAGGAATTCTTGTAGTACAGCAGCGAGACCTTTTTTGCCTGCAGGCCCGGCATATGGAGCCCCTCGATCTTCATGAGATCGCGGCTGGAAAGGACGGGGTTGTTGATCTGCAGGACGCGGCAGTTTTCCGCGCAGTCGGCCAGCAGATTGCCGTCGGAGCCGGCGTAGACGGTCGTATCGGTGACGATCGCCTCGCGCAGCGCGTCGATGGGCGGGTTCGTGACCTGCGCGAACATCTGCTTGAAGTAGTAGAACAGCGGCTGGTGCTTTTCCGACAGCACGGCCAGCGGGATATCCGCGCCCATGGAGGCCGTCGGCTCCGCGCCGTTTTTCGCCATGGGCAAAATGGCCGAGTGGATCTCGTCGTAGGTGTAGCCGAAGATCTTGTACAGGCGGCTGCGCTCCTGGGCCGTGTATTCCGGGACCTTCCGGTTGGGGATGGGGATATCGGCCAGCTGCAGCAGCTCCTGATCGAGCCATTCGCCGTAGGGATTCTGCGCGGCGTAGCGGTGCTTGATCGCCGCATCCTCGAGGACCGTCCCGGTCCGGGTGTCGACAAGCAGCATCTTGCCCGGCTGCAGGCGGGATTTGCGCACGATCTTCTCCGGCGCGACCGGCAGCGCGCCGACCTCGGAGGCGAGGATCAGATAGCCGTCGTTCGTGACCAGATACCGCGCCGGGCGCAGCCCGTTGCGGTCGAGCACGGCGCCGACCTGCTCGCCGTCGGAGAAGAGGATGGCGGCCGGGCCGTCCCAGGGCTCCATCATGGTGGCGTAGTAGTGGAACATGTCGCGCTTTTCCCGGGACATGTTTTTATCTTTTCCCCAGGGCTCGGGGATGCAGAGCATCACGGCCTTCGGCAGCTCGATGCCGCTGTACATGAGAAATTCCAGCGTGTTGTCGAGCATGGAGGAGTCGGAGCCGTCGGTCTCCACGACGGGGTAGGCGCGGGCGATCGTGTCGCCGAGGACGGAAGACGCCATCGTCTCCTCGCGGGCGAGCATCCGGTTGATGTTGCCGCGGATGGTGTTGATCTCGCCGTTGTGGAGGATGATGCGGTTCGGGTGCGCGCGCTTCCACGAGGGCGTGGTGTTGGTGGAGAAGCGGGAGTGGACGAGCGCGAGGGCGGAGGTATAGTCCGCGTCCTGCAGATCCGGATAGAACTGCCGCAGCTGCCAGACCAGAAACAGGCCCTTATAGACGATCGTCCGGCTGGACATGGACACGACGTAGGTGCCGGAGACGGAGTGCTCATACTCGCGCCGGGCCAGATACAGCCTGCGGTCAAAATCCAGCCCGCGCGCTGCCGTGTCCGGGCGGCGGATGAAGCACTGCGCGATGTAGGGCATGCTGCTCCGGGCCTTTTCGCTCAGGATCTCCGGACAGACCGGCACGTCCCGCCAGAACAGCAGCTCCAGCCCCTCGCGCGAGAGGATCATCTCCAGCAGCTTCCGGCTGCGCATGCGTTTGAGCGGGTCCTGCGGGAAGAAGATCATGGCCGCGCCGTAATCGCCCGCGTCCGGGAGCGTCTGCCCCGCCTGCTGCGCCGCCTTCTGAAACAGCGCGTGCGGCAGCTGCGTCATAATGCCGACGCCGTCGCCGGTGGTGCCGTCGGCGTCCTTGCCGGTGCGGTGCGCGAGCTTTTCGACGATCTTCAGCGCGCCGTCGAGCGTTTCGTGTGTTCTTTGTCCGCTGATATTGACAACAGCGCCGATGCCGCAGGCGTCATGCTGCGGCTGCTGCTCCAAAGGCCGGTACTGGTGCGGCTGTTTCATGGCTTTGGCCCCTTTCTTTATGATTATAATGCGTACATCCGGATGATGGTCTCTGCGATCTCGCGTTTTTTGACGCAGCGGTCCATGGCTGCTTTTTCGATCCAGCGGTGCGCGTCGGCCTCCGACATGCCGAGCTGGTTCATGAGCAGGCTCTTGGCCTTCTGGATGCGCTTCATGTCCTGCAGCTGCGACTGCAGCTGGTCGGTCTTCTCCTGCATGGCCCGCAGGCTCTTCTTTAGCAGCAGCAGGTTCCGCAGCGTCTGCCGGAAGACCTCCTGCGGCGCCGGCCAGCTCATCACGCAGATCCCGGCCGCCTGCACGAACCGCCAGGCCGCCTCATACGTGCCCGGGCGGACCAACAATAAAAAGACCGCCTCACTGCCTTCGGCAAGCCGGACGCACTGCCGCAGCGCCGGCAGCCCCGGCGCGTCGCACTGCCAGACGACGAGCGCCGGATCGAGCTGCGCGAGCTTCCGCTCCGCCTCGTCCAGCCCGTCCGCCGTGACGAGCGCCAGCGCCGGCTGCTCTGCGGCGAACGTGCCGAGCGCCGCTGGTTCCGCCGCGGCGTCCTGCACGAAAAGCAGCGTGCTTTTTCGTGGTTCCTGCATCGTCCCGCCTCCTTTGTGTTTCTTCCAAACATACACTTGTCTGCATGTCGAAGAATTTTTGGTTCTATTTTAGCGAGCTGCTTCGTTGATGTCAACAAAAAGCCACTATCATTTTTATTGATTCTGCTGAACGCAGCAATAAGTAAAACGAATACCATTTTTTTGCGGCAGACGCTTGACATTTTCCGCCGCGGCGCGTATAATGCGCTCAAACAAACGGCTTGGGTCCCGCCGGATCCGGTTCACATGGAAACGTAAAAACGGCAAAGGCGTCGTACAGCATCGATTCTGTGCGTGCCTTTGCCGCTTTTTTAGAAAGTGAGGAGTTTCTTATGCAGACTGTATCGGATTTCTTTGGCTGCCATGTGTTCAGCGAAGCCGTGATGAAGCAGAAGCTTCCGAAGGCTGTTTTTAAAGATGTCTACGCCGCCATCCACGAGGGCAAGCGCCTCGATCTGGCCGCGGCCAACGTCGTCGCCAATTCCATGAAGGACTGGGCCACCGAGCTCGGCGCGACGCACTTCACCCACTGGTTCCAGCCCATGACCGGCATCACGGCCGAAAAGCACGACTCGTTCATCTCTCCCACCGCCGACGGCGGCGTGATCATGGAGTTTTCCGGCAAGGAGCTCATCCAGGGCGAGCCGGACGCGTCCAGCTTCCCCTCCGGCGGTCTGCGCGCCACGTTTGAGGCCAGAGGCTATACCGCGTGGGACCCGACGTCCTTCGCCTTTATTAAAGATCAGGTCCTGTATATCCCGACCGCGTTCTGTTCCTACGGCGGCGAGGCGCTCGACAAAAAGACGCCGCTGCTGCGCTCTATGCAGGCCATCAACAAGCAGGGCCTGCGCATCCTGAAGCTGTTCGGGCATGACGAGGTCAAGGCCGTCCGCACGACGGTCGGCCCGGAGCAGGAGTACTTCCTCATCGACGAGGCGCTTTACAGCAAGCGCAAGGACCTCATCTATACCGGCCGGACCCTGTTCGGCGCGAAGCCGCCCAAGGGGCAGGAGCTGGAGGATCATTACTTCGGCACCATCAAGCCGCGCGTCGCCGCGTTCATGCACGATCTGGACAAGGAGCTGTGGGAGCTCGGTGTGCTCGCCAAGACGGAGCACAACGAGGTCGCGCCCGCGCAGCATGAGCTCGCGCCCGTCTTCACCACCACCAACATCGCCGCTGACCACAACCAGCTCACCATGGAGCTCATGCAGAAGATCGCCCGCAAGCACGGCATGGTCTGCCTGCTGCACGAAAAGCCCTTCGCGGGCGTCAACGGCTCCGGCAAGCACAACAACTGGTCCATCTCGACCGACGCGGGCGTCAACCTGCTCGAGCCCGGCGAGACGCCGGGTGAGAACGCGCAGTTCCTGCTGTTCCTCTGCGCCGTGATCCAGGCAGTCGACGACTATCAGGATCTGCTGCGCATCTCCGTCGCCTCCGCCGGCAATGACCACCGGCTGGGCGCCAACGAAGCGCCGCCCGCCGTCGTGTCCATGTTCCTCGGCACAGAGCTGACGGAGATCCTGGACGCCATCGAGTCCGACACGGCCTATGACGCGAAGGAGAAGGAGCTTCTGAAGATCGGCGTCCACGTCCTGCCCAAATTCCCGAAGGACACGACCGACCGCAACCGTACCTCGCCCTTTGCCTTCACCGGCAACAAGTTTGAATTCCGGATGCTCGGCTCCGCCGCATCCATCTCCGACGCGAACGTCGTGCTGAACACCGCCGTGGCCGAGTCTCTGCGGCAGTACGCGGACGTGCTTGAGCAGGCGGAGGATTTTGAGACCGCCCTGCACGACCTCATCCGCAATACCATCCAGGCGCACAAGCGCATCATCTTCAACGGCAACGGCTACGACGCGAGCTGGCTGGAGGAGGCCGAAAAGCGCGGCCTGCTCAACCTCAAGACCACGCCCGACTGCGTGCCGTATCTGCTGAAGGAAAAGAATGTCCGCCTGTTTACCACGCATAAGATCTACAGCGAGACCGAGCTGCATGCGCGCTATGAGATCATGCTGGAGAACTACAGCAAGGTCCTGCGCATCGAAGCGCTCACGATGCTGGAAATGGTGAATACCGATATCCTGCCCGCTGTTTCTGACTACACGGCAAAGCTCGTGCGGACGGCCGAAGACAAGAAAGCGCTGTTGGGCAGCGCTGCCGGAGGCTATGAGCAGAAAACCGCCGCGCGGTTGTCCTCGCTGACGGAGATCGCCAGCGAGGATGCCGCGAAACTCGACGACGCACTCCTGCAGGCCGGTGACCTGCCGACCGCGCAGGAGGCTGCAAGCTTCTATCAGGCCGAGGTCTTCAAGGATATGACCGAGCTGCGGCTGGCCGTCGACGAGATGGAGACGCTCACCTCCCGCGCCTGCTGGCCGTATCCGTCCTACGGCGATCTGCTGTTCAGCGTCCGCTGAATGTTCCTTTTGTGCGATCCGCGCACGTTTCAAAATGCTCGTTTCGTGATTCCTCTTTTCATTTGTGTTGGCAGCGGCCCGCGGGGAGACCCGCGGGCCACTGTCGCATTTGGCAAAAAAGCTGCGGCTTTTTTGCCAAGGGGTTTGCGCCGCCTGCGGGCGCAAACTCTACGAGGTTTTTCTGCGGATGGGCTTGACAGGGGAGGGAAGTGGTGGTAAAACGCTGACTAACGAACGTTAGTTAGCCGTAGAGGAGCCGTGATGCAGGGATGAAGCAGGAGGATACCCGGCAGAAAATTCTCGCCAAGGCACTGGAGCTGTTCTCTGTCCATGGCTACGACGCGGTCAGCGTCGGCCAGATCGCGGCGGCCGTGGGGATCAAGGCCCCTTCGCTCTACAACCATTTTCCCAGCAAGCGCGCCATCTTTGACGCGATCGTGGAGGCGACGGCCGCGCAGTATGAGGCGGACACCGACAGGATCGACATCCACGTGCAGAACGCGCGGCAGGATATCCCCGTCTTCACCCGCATCACGGAGGACGGGCTGCTGGAAAAGGTCCGGCAGATCTTTTTCTACTCGCTCCACAACGAGACCATCAGCCGCTTCCGCCGGATGATGACGCTCGAGCAGTTCCGCTCGCCGGAGCTTGCGGCGCTCTATTCCCGGCGCTATGTGGAGCGCGTGACGGAGTATCACGCGGGGATCTTCCGCAGCCTCATCGCGGCCGGGGAGCTCCGGGACGAGGACGCCGGGGCGATGACCCTTTGCTATGTGGCCCCGGTCATCACCCTCATCGGCATCTGTGACCGCCAGCCCGAGCGCGAAGCTGCGTGCCTGCAGAAGCTCGAGGCGCACGTCCGCCTGTTCTACCGGACCTTTCAGGCAGACAGGAACGAAAGGAGCGAGGACGATGAGCCGTGAGGAGCAGTGGCTTCTCTGCCCGGTCTGCGGCGCGAAGACGCGCCTGCGGCTGCTGCAGCGGACGGTATTGCGGGAGTTTCCGCTGTACTGTCCCAAATGCAGGCGCGAGAGCGTGATCAGCGCAAGAAATTTTCAGATCGAAACCGTTTATCAGCCAGACGCAAAGACGCAGTGCTGACCACCGAGGGTCGTGGTCAGCGCTGCGTTTTTTTGACGCCTGAAAAAGGAGGAAACAGGGAAACATGAAACGGACTTTGACACAGAAGCTGGGGCTGCTCGGCGTGCTCAGCTTCCTTTCCTACGCGGCGGCGGTCGTGCTTGCGCCGCTGGCGTACCCGGGGTATGACTGGATGGCGCAGGCGGTCAGCGACCTGAGCGCGGCCGACGCACCGTCGCTGGCGCTGTGGAATCAGCTCAGTGCCCTCTACAATGCGTGCGAGGTTGTCTGTGTGACCGTCGTCTGCATCGGTATCCAAGGGCAGAAAACCGGGCTGCTGCGCACGGGCATCTATCTGTTTGCCATCATGGAGTGGATCTCCGCTGGCGGCTACCGGATGTTCCCACTGTCAAGCAGCGGCTATACCGGGGCGTTTCAGGATATGATGCACATGGTCGTCACGGCTTTGGTGGTGCTGCTGTCGATCGTGTCGCTGAGCGTCATCATTGCTGCGGGCGTGAAGGACCGCAGCTGCCGGTCCTACGGCATGTGCGCGGCGGTCGCGCTTTGCATGATGCTCGTCGGCGCGATCGGCATGAAGCTCGTGCCCGCGCAGGCTTTCGGCGTCGTCGAGCGCTTCAGCGTGTTCGCTGCCACGGGCTTCAACGCGGCGCTGGGCATACACCTGTTCTGCGGGAAGGAGGAAGCTGTATGAGCGTCATCCCCTATGTCATCGAGCAGACCAGCCGGGGCGAGCGGAGCTATGATCTCTTTTCCCGGCTGCTGGCCGACCGGATCGTCTTCCTCGGAGAGGAAGTGACGGATGCGGCAGCCAGCGCAATCGTCGCGCAGCTGCGGAAGGCTGCGAAAACCACGACCTGCCGGACTGCATGGTCATCGGCACCTCCGCCATCGTGGATACCGAGCTTGACGGCGCGGTCGGCATGAACAGCGGCATTTTCAACAATCCCTTTCTCATCTGGGGCCGATACCGCAGGGGGCTTTCCCGGACGACGCTGCCGCTTTCCTTCCAGTTCCACCACACCCAGATGGACGGCGCGCACGCCGGCCGCTTTCTGCAGCGGCTGCAGGAGGGCATCCTTGCGCTGGAAAAACCGGCAGCCGGAGCGGGGACAGGAGGGGCCTGACAACCAAAAGGAGGTACTTACATGGAAGATATACTTGAAACGCATGCGCTCTGCAAGCGTTATCGAAATTTTACAGCGCTGAACGGGTTGGACATGCACATCCCGAAAGGCTCGATCTACGGCTTCGTCGGCCGGAACGGCGCGGGCAAGACGACGCTCATCCGCCTCATCTGCGGCCTGCAGCTGCCGACGAGCGGCGGATACACGCTCTACGGCGTCCGGAACACCGACGCCGCGATCGGCCGCTGCCGCCGCAGAATGGGCGCGGTGGTGGAAAGCCCGGCCATCTACCCGGACATGACGGCGGAGGAAAATCTCCGCCAGCAGGCGCTCGTGCTGGGCCTGCCGTCCGACGGCGGGGCAGAGCTTTCCCGCCTCGCCACGCACTACGGCTTCATTGACGGCGGCCGCATGGTCAAGGAGATGAGCGCCGGGGAGCTGGGGACGCGCTGCCGCAAGTGCATGCGCCTGGACGTGAGCGATACGCGCGCGCTTGCGCGCGTGCTGGACCGGCAGAAGGCCGAATACCACATCGTCGACGACACCCACGCGGATCTCTACACCGAGCTCCCGGTCACAGAGCTGGTGCTGGCGCTGGACAAGGAGCGCTGCGCGGTGCGCAGCATCAAAGAGCGCGACGAGAGTCTTGAGAGTTTCTATATGGATCTGATCGGAGGTGTGCGCCATGCGTAAGCTGCTTCGTGCGAACGGTTCCCGCCTGCTCCGCGACCGGGCCTTCTGGCTGCTCGCGGCGCTGATGGCGGCTTTGGGGGCTTCCATGGCGGTGGTCAACGCTGTCCATGCCCGGCAGGACGGCGAGATCTGGACGATGGACTACACGCTGTTCATCTATGTCATCCTCGCGCCGATCCTGGCCTCGGTCTTCACGGCGCTTTTCATCGGGAACGAGCATTCCAACGGCGCCATGCGCAATAAGCTCATCGCCGGGCACCGGCGCGGCTGCATCTATCTTGCAGATCTGCTGGTCAGCTGCTGCGCGGGGATCTGCCTGTGCCTGGCCTTCGCGCTGCCGCAGGCGGGCCTCGGGCTGCTGCTGAAGGGCGAATGGAAGGCCGCACCGGCGGAGCTGGCCCTTTATATCGGCCTGAGCTTCGCGCTGATGTTTGCCTTCACGGTGCTTTTCACGCTGATCGCCATGCTGTGCCAGAACAAGGCGCACACGATGGCGGGCTGCATCCTGCTGACCTTCGCGCTGCTGTTTGCCGGCGTCTATATTTCCTCCACGCTGGAAGAACCGGAATATCTGGCAGCCTATTCCTACACCGAAAACGGCGTGACCGTGGAGGAGCCGGAGCAGAAGAACCCCTATTACATCTCCGGCGTGAATGCTCATAGTCGATAAGGAAGCAACCCACAAACAACACACAAGGATAGCCAGCCCTGTGCTATTTCGTATTGAATTACTATTTAAGGCGGACAAGATTCATGTATCTTGTCCGCCTTATCAGTTTAATGAGTTACTATTCGTAAGGCAATATTATTTTTTTGCAATTGCGGCACACATACGCAAGTGGCCATTGCGGAGCAGAAGATACAAAATCTGGCAAGAGCTGTATCGCACCTTTTTTGATCATTGCCTGTTTGGAATATAAAAACGGTGCGCTTTCATCTTTAGGCAGATAATAGTTGCCGCCTCTACTTCGAAAAATACCCTCTTCTAATGGTTTTCCGCAATATGGGCAAAGTTGTGTCGGCATAGGCTTATGTATATCCTTTCAGTTCATTAGTCCAATTAATAACTTCCAAAAAGAAAAAGCGCACAAGCCGACTAATCACCAGTCCGGCCTATGCGCCAACAGAAACGATTTTGATACGACCTCTCCATAATCGGGAGCCGCACCAATACCACCAACGCGCGAAGCCGAACCGGGCATCATTGGGACGATACATGGCGTTACCTCCAATCATAGTTTGTCAGATAGGTATTCTATCCGCATAATATGTCTACCATATAATGACCATCTTTTTCAATATGGCGGCAGCAATCTATTTGTAAATTTTCCATGAACGGGCGGCTGTGAGAGGCACTTTGAAAATGGTAAAGGGGAACGGTGCGAATTGCCCTTATGAGCATTGTCTCCCATAAGTTCATTCATGACGAAAGATAGCAAAACAGGCTGCACCCTCCTCTCCCTCCGCTTCTTCCGCTGGGAATAACGAAAACACCCCCGCCGGCCCCACCGGCGGGGGTTCCCTGTGTTTATCCAAGGAAATTTCAGAAAGATTTTTCCAAGAAGCTGCTGCGCGGCGAGGGCACGGCAGAGGACGCCGCCCGCCGCATCCAGTCCCGCGCCAGCCTGTACATGACCGAGCAATACGGCTGACAAGAAAAAACGCCCCGCCGGGACCGGCGGGGCGTTTGGTTTACTGTCTGGACTTCATCAGGGCGCGCATTCTCGCGGCGTGGTCGAGCTGGCGTTTGCGCATGCGGAGGGACTTGGGGGTGACCTCCAGCAGCTCGTCGTCGGCGAGGTATTCCATGCACTGCTCGAGCGAGAGGACGACCGGCGGGACGAGGCGGATGGCCGCGTCGGAACCGGCGGCACGCATGTTGGTCAGCTGCTTTTTCTTGCAGACGTTGACGGCCATGTCCTCATTGCGGTTGCACTGGCCGACGATCATACCGGCATAGACCTCGACGCCCGGCCCGATGAACATCGAGCCGCGGTCCTGCACGCCGCCGATGCCGTAGGCGGTGGTCTCGCCGGTCTCGAATGCGACGAGCGAGCCGGTCAGACGGCGGGAGATCTCACCCTTGACGGGCGCGTAGCTGTCGAGCGTGGAGGCCATGATGCCTTCGCCGCGGGTGTCGGTGAGGAATTCGTTGCGGTAGCCGAACAGGCCTCTGGTCGGGACCAGGAATTCCAGCCGCATGCGGCTGCCGATCGGGGTCATGGAGACCAGATCGCCCTTGCGCTGGGAGATCTTGTCGATGACGGAGCCGACGGAGGCCTCCGGTACGTCGGCGATCATGCGCTCGATCGGCTCGCAGAGCTTGCCATCGATGGTCTTGTTGAGCACGTGCGGCGTGGAGACCTGGAACTCATAACCCTCGCGGCGCATGGTCTCGATGAGGATGGACAGGTGCATCTCGCCGCGGCCCGCGACGTTGAAGGCGTCGGTGCCCATCTCGGTCACGTGCAGCGACACGTCCTTCAGAAGCTCCCGCTGCAGACGGTCGCGCAGGTTGCGGGAGGTGACGTATTTGCCCTCGCGGCCGGCGAACGGGGAATCGTTGACGGAGAAGGTCATCTCGATCGTCGGGTCGGAGATCTTGACGAACGGCAGCGGCTCGATGGTCTCGAGATCGCAGAGCGTGCGGCCGATGGTGATGTCGGAAATGCCGGAGAAGGCGACAATCTCGCCCGCAGAGGCTTGCTGGATGGGGCTGCGGCCGAGGCCGGTGAACTCATACAGCGCGACGACCTTTTCCTTCTTTTTGATGGACGGATCGTGGTAGTCGCAGACGATGACCTCCTGGTTCTGGTGGACCGTACCGCGCTCGATGCGGCCGATGCCCATCCGGCCGACGAACTCGTTGTAGTCGATGGAGGAGACGAGCACCTGCAGCGGGCCGTTTTCGTCGCCCTTGGGAGGATCGATATAGTTGACGATCGTCTCAAACAGCGGGACAAGGTCGGTGCCCTTCTCGTCGGGGCCGTAGGAGGACGTGCCCTCGCGGGCCGAACAGAAGATGGTGGGGGAGTCGAACTGCTCCTCCGTGGCGTTGAGGTCGAGCAGCAGCTCGAGCACCTCGTCCATGACCTCGTGCACGCGGGCGTCGGGCCGGTCGATCTTGTTGACGACAACGATGACCTTGTGGCCGAGCTCGAGCGCCTTCTGCAGCACGAACCGCGTCTGGGGCATGGGGCCCTCAGCCGCGTCGACGAGCAGCAGAACGCCGTCGACCATCTTCAGAATGCGCTCGACCTCGCCGGAGAAATCGGCGTGGCCCGGGGTGTCGACGATGTTGATCTTATAATCTTTATAGTGGACGGCCGTGTTCTTGGCCAGGATCGTGATGCCGCGCTCGCGCTCGAGATCGCCCGAGTCCATCACGCGGTCCACGACGGCCTGATTCTCCCGGTAAACGCCGCCCTGCTTCAGCATCTGGTCGACCAGCGTGGTCTTGCCGTGGTCGACGTGCGCGATGATTGCAATGTTACGAATTTTGTCCTGCGTCATAATGGCGCCCCTTCCTTCTGAACCGAAAAATCTCACAAAAAAGAATTTTAACACAGTCATCCGGGAAATACAAGATTTTTCTGGAACAAAATCGTGAAAAATCACAATTTTTACGGGATGCTTTTTGTGAAAGCGCACAATCTGCCGCCGCGGGGCATACAATGGGGCGAAGGAGGGAGATCCCATGCAGCCACTTACGGAAAAACAGACGCAGCGGGTCTGGAGCCGCGTGATGAGCGCGCAGACCGCGCCCGCCGCGGCGATGGAGAATCCGGCCCCCGCCGCACAGGCGCAGAGCGAAACGCTGACGCCGGAAAAACTGCTTTCTCTGATCGACGGCGAACGCGCCGACAGCGCTCTGTATGCCCATCTGGCCGCCCAGATGAAGGGGCGGGCACAGGCGATGCTGCGCGCCATCGCGCAGCAGGAGGCCTGCCACGCGAAAAAGCTCGCAGCCGTCTATTTTCTGAACACCGGAAAAAAAGCCTGCCCCGGCAGGCCGGAGCGCCCCTGCGTCACCTGCATCAACGAAACGCTCCGCCAGCAGTACACCGCGGAGCACGCCGCGCACGAGGCCTACGCCGCGCTCGCCGAGAATGCCGGGACGCACCGGTGCATGCTGCTGCGCATGGCGCAGGAGGAATGCGAGCACGCGCAGCTGATCCTCTGCATCCTGCAGAACTGCCTGTAAAAATTTTTTTTCTCCTGTCTGCAACATTTCCTCTGCCCGGATTGTTTACAGGGCAGAACGGCAAGTGAGCCGGTCAAAAAAACACCGGCGGCGCGAATCAAGCGCTGCCCACAAAAGCACAGGCAACACCGCACAATTGCGTCTGCGCACTTCGGCGGATCTTTTCCGCCAATCCTGCGCTTTTCAAATCTTGACTTGGCGAAAAATCTCTCGCCGAATCTGCTTGCCGAATTGTACGGTGCTGCCAACCACAGGAGGAAACTTATCATGAAAAAGTATCTTGCACTCGTATTGTCCGCATGCGTGCTGCTGGCCTTCGCGGCCTGCGCCAGGCAGCCGCAGCCGGCGATCAGCACCGACACGCAGCAGATCCCGAACCCCTGGACCGACTACGCATCGCTGGACGAAGCGGAAGCCGCCGCGGGCTTTGACCTCGCCATCCCAGACGCCGTGGACGGCTGCAGCGAAAAGCAGTTTCGCGCGATGGACGCGGACGGGGACAAAATGATCGAGGTGATCTACGCGTCCGGCGAGAATGAGATCGCCCGCATCCGCAAGGCGCCCGGCGCCGAGGACATCAGCGGCGACTGCAATGCCTACGCCGAGCAGACGGAGCTGACGAGCGGGGACGCGGCCGTCACCATGAAGGGCGCGGACGGCCTTGTGCAGCTTGCAATCTGGCAGGCGGACGGCTATACTTATGCTGTATCCGTGGAAAACGGCCTGACCGCCGATGCGATGGCGGAGCTGGTCGCACAGGTCCGGTAAAAGAAAAATCAGAACAGGCCGCGCCGGAGATTCCGGCGCGGCCATGGGAGTACATACGATGGAATTGTGTCTCAGGCCGGGCGGATGGCTGTCCGCGCTGGCGCGGCTGTTTGCCGCAGAAGATCCGGCTCCGCAGAGCCGCGCGCAGGCGCGGCCGGAGGTCAACGCCCGCGCGGAAAAGCTGCTGGACGCCTACGGCGATCTGCTGCTGCGCTACGCGTATTCGTACCTGCACAACATGGCCGACGCCGAGGAGGTCCTGCAGGATACGCTGGTGCAGTTTCTGAAGACCGCGCCGGTGTTTTTGAACAAAGCCCACGAAAAAGCGTGGCTGCTGCGCGTGGCGGCGAACCTCAGCAAGAACCGCCTGTCCTACAACAAGCTCCGGCAGACGGACGAGCTCAACGAAGAGCTGACTGCCGAGGGGCGGGAGGATCTGTCCTTCGTCTGGGACGCGGTCCGGCAGCTGCCGGTGCAGTACCGCGAGGCGGTGCACCTGTTTTATTACGAGGGTCTGAGCACCCGGCAGATCGCCTCTGTGCTGGACCGGAGCGAAGCGACGATCCGCTCCGACCTGCACCGGGGACGGGAGCAGCTGAAGCGGATCCTGAAGGAGGCGTACGACTTTGAAGTATGACGAGCTCATGGACAAGATCGAAGTGACCGATGCGATGCGCGCACGCATCCTGCGGAATGTATCGGCTGCCGCGCCGAAAAAGACGCCTGTCCGGCGCTATGCGCTGCTCGCGGCCTGCCTGGCCGTGGTGCTGCTCGGCGCGGTCTGCGTGCCGAAGCTGATGGATCCCGCGCCGCAGGGCGAGCAGGTGGCCATCGCCAACGGTATGATCGAGGTGGCGGATGCCGCGGCGCTCGCGGACGCGGTCGGCTTCCCGGCGGCGGAGGCGGCGAAGCTGCCGTTCGACGTGGAGGAGACGACCTATACAAGCTATTGGGGCGAGCTGGCCGAGATCTGCTACGCGGGCGACGGCCAGATCGCCGACCTGCGTACCTCCGCGGGCACGGAGGATAATTCCGGCGACTATACCGACGATCCGGCTGTTACGGAGCTGACCGTCGGGACCGTGACCGCCGAGCTGCGCGGCGAGGCGGCGGAGCGCTATACGCTCGCCGTCTGGACGGACGGGCAGTACGCGTATTCCCTGCGGCTGTCGGACGGGCAGAGCACAGAGGTCTGGCAGCGGCTGCTTGCAGGTGTGCGCACGGAGGGGTAAAGGATGGAGCGGAAGAACAACTATGAGATCCAGGCCGCGCAGGCCCGCGCGCTGTTCTGCGCGCGCGATCTGGACGCGGCCGCGCGCGAGCATGGGCTGCGGCAGGAAGGGCAGTGGCTGCATCTGCGGCTGCTGGGAGAACCCTACCGTGTCAGCCGCCGGAACGGGCGCATCGAGCGCGGAGAAAACGGCCTCTGGCTCCCGGCGGACGGCTTTGACGAGACGCTCACCATCTTCGACCTGCTCTGCGACGCGAAGCCCGGGCGGCACGCCGCGGGGACGTGGAGGACCACGCTGGATTTCGGCGGCCAGGTGCACCGCGGGCTGCTGGAAAACGAAAAGCCGGATGCGCTGGAGCTGCTGTACGATAAGGATCCCGCGCGCCTGCGCACGGCCTGCGAAACGCTCGGCGGCGAAGTCCTCCCGGGCGCGGACGTGAGCTACGCGCTGCCGTTTTTTGAGGACCTCCGTATCGCCGTCCAGTTCTGGCACGGCGACGAAGAATTCTCTCCCCGCCTGCGTTTCCTCTGGGACGCCGCCGCCGACCAATACCTGCGCTACGAGACCATGTACTACGCCCTCGCCCTCCTCCGCACCAGACTGCAGGCCCTGGGATGACCAATAAACAAAAGAGCCGCCCGACGATGTATGCTAATAGCGAGGACTTTCAAGTCCTCGCTATTACAACGATGGT
>OMBG01000370.1_pt1 | contig 24449 bp, 20 predicted proteins | sample 1674251 | NCBI WGS metagenome assembly OMBG01 (sample SAMEA103958153, study PRJEB25191) | human gut metagenome | reverse complement strand
CCCATGAGATCGAGCTGATGCGCCGGGCGGGCAAAATTACCGCGGCAGCCCGTGCTGTGGCACGGGATATGGTAAAACCCGGCGTTACCACCGCTCAGATCGACAAAGCAGTGTTCCAGTTCATTAAGGAGCAGGGTGCGATCCCCTCCTTCCTGCACTACAACGGCTATCCCGCCAGCGTGTGCGTCTCCGTCAACGACGAGATCATCCACGGCATACCCGGCAAACGGGTCTTGCAGGAGGGCGACATCGTCAGCGTGGACGTGGGTGCGTTCATCGGCGGATTCCACGGCGACTGCGCCGGCACCTACCCCTGCGGGCAGGTGTCCGACGAGGCGTTGCGGCTGATCCGGGTGACGCAGCAGAGCTTCTTCGAGGGCATAAAGTATGCCAGAGAGGGCTACCGGCTGTCGGACATCTCCGCCGCTGTGCAGGCGTATGTGGAGGCAAACGGCTTCAGCGTTGTCCGGGAATATGTCGGTCACGGCATCGGACGGCAGATGCACGAGGCTCCCGAGGTCCCCAACTACGGCAAACCCGGTCACGGCCCCCGGCTTCTGCGGGGCATGACCATCGCCGTGGAGCCTATGGTCAACGAGGGAACGGCAGCCATCAAGCAGATGCCCGATGGCTGGACGGTGAGAACCGCCGACGGGAAGAACGCCGCCCACTACGAAAACACCGTATTGATCACCGCCGGAGAGCCGGAGCTTCTGACGGATCCGGAGAAATCATTGGTGTGATATGGACATTGTAAAGGCAAATATCGTAAAATCTACCGCTGGCAGGGATAAGGGAGAGCTCTTCTTCGTCCTTGCGACGGAGGGGGACTTCCTCCTGCTGGCGGACGGAAAGCTTCGCCCCGTGGAACGCCCGAAGCGCAAACGGCGCAAGCACGTAGTGCTGCGGCGCGCCGACGGCGGCGAGCTGTCCAGAAGAATCAGAAGCAACGAATCAATCACAAATAGTGAGCTTCGTAAAGCCATAGCCGCAGTACGCGGCGGTGATCAAGATCAGGAGGGATAACACTTGGCAAAATCCGACATGATCGAAGTGGAAGGCGTGGTTGTTGAATCACTGCCCAACACCACATTCCAAGTAGACATTGGAAATGGACACACGATCTTAGCGCATATTTCCGGAAAGCTCAGAATGAATTTCATCAGGATTCTGCCCGGCGACAAGGTGACAGTTGAAATGTCTCCCTATGATCTGACCCGTGGCCGGATTACCTGGCGCAGTAAGTAGGAGGTTTATCAAAATGAAAGTAAGACCGTCCGTGAAGCCCATGTGCGAGAAGTGCAAAGTGATCCGTCGTAAAGGCCGTGTCATGGTCATTTGCGAGAATCCCAAGCATAAGCAGAGACAGGGCTAAGTAGAAAGTGGAGGTGCTCTAAGTTATGGCACGTATTGCCGGTATTGACCTGCCCAAGGATAAGCGAATCGAAATCGGTTTGACTTATATCTATGGTATTGGAAGAAAGAGTGCTCAGGACATCCTGGCACAGACAGGCATCAACCCCGACACCCGCGTCAAGGATCTGACGGAGGCCGATGAGGCCAAGCTCCGTGAGGCCATTGACCACGGCTACATCGTCGAGGGTGATCTGCGTCGTCAGACCGCGCTTGACATCAAGCGTCTGACTGAAATCGGCTGCTATCGCGGCATGCGCCACCGTCGTGGCCTTCCCGTGCGCGGCCAGCGCAGCAAGACCAACGCACGCACCCGCAAAGGCCCCAAAAAGACCATCGCTAACAAGAAGAAGTAAAGGAGGGAAGAATAGATCATGGCTAACGTAAAGGGCAAGAAAGTCATCCGCCGCCGTCGCGAGAAGAAGAACATCGAGAAGGGTCAGGTCCACATCCGTTCTTCCTTCAACAACACCATGGTGACCGTCACCGATGCTCAGGGCAACGCTCTGTCTTGGGCTTCCTCCGGTGGACTCGGTTTCCGCGGCAGCAAGAAGTCCACTCCCTTCGCCGCCCAGAGTGCCGCTGAGACGGCTGCTAAGGCTGCTATGGAGCACGGACTGAAGACCGTCGAGGTCTTCGTGAAGGGTCCCGGTCAGGGACGTGAGGCAGCTATCCGCGCTTTGCAGGCAGTGGGTCTGGAAGTGACGATGATCAAGGACGTCACCCCCATCCCCCACAACGGCTGCCGCCCCCCCAAGCGTCGTCGCGTGTAATCGGAAGAAGGAGGATATTAAATCATGGCTAAGAATATGCAGCCTATCGCCAAGCGTTGCAAGGCGCTGGGTATTTCTCCTACCGTCATGGGTTACTCCAAGAAGGAGACCAAGCGCAACCCCGGCGGCCAGATGAGAAAGAAAAAGAGCGAGTACGCCATCCAGCTCAACGAGAAGCAGAAGGTCAAGTTCGTGTACGGTATTCTCGAGAAGCAGTTCCGCGCTTACTACGAGAAGGCCACCACAATGCCCGGTAAGACCGGCGAGAACCTGCTGTCTCTGGTGGAGCGTCGTCTGGACAACGTGGTGTACCGCTTGGGCTTCGCCATGACCCGCCGCGAGGCGCGTCAGCTGGTGAACCACGCCCACTTCACCGTGAATGGGCATAAGGTCAACATCCCCTCCTATCTGGTGCGTGTGGGCGATGTGATCGAGGTCAAGGAGGGCAGCCGCTCCTCCGTGGCGTTCAAACGCCTGACCGCCGAGGATGCCCCCATGGTCACTGTCCCCAAGTGGCTGGAGCGTGACAAGAACGCCCTGAAGGGCACCGTCGTCACCCTGCCCGCTCGCGAGGACATCGACATGCCCATCGAGGAGCATCTGATCGTCGAGTTGTACTCCAAGTAATAGGGTTCTGACCCTCACGAAGCACTGGAATCAAATAGGGCGCGGTGGGTGCCGCGCCGCCAATAGAATGAAGGAGGGTACTGCATGATCGAAATTGAGAAGCCCCAGATCGAGTGTATCGAAACACCCGGCGACGCTTCCTATGGAAAATATGTGATCGAACCCCTGGAGCGCGGATACGGAACGACCTTGGGTAATGCGCTGCGCCGCATCCTGCTGTCCAGTCTCCCCGGAACCGCTGCCACCAGCATCAAAATTGCCGGTGTGCAGCACGAGTTCTCCACCGTCCCCGGTGTGAAGGAGGATGTGACGGAGATCGTTCTGAACGTGAAAAATCTGCTGACGAAGCTGCACAGCGACACTGTGAAAACCGTCTTTATCGAGGCCGTCGGCCCCTGCGAAGTCACCGCCGGCGACATCAAGAGCGATGGCGAGGTGGAGGTGCTCAATCCAGAGCTGCACATCGCCACGCTGGACGTCGGTGCCACGCTGAGCATGGAGATCACCCTGAGCCACGGCCGCGGCTACGTCTCTGCCGACAAGAATAAGGCGCAGCGTCCCGGTGTGATCGGTGTAATTCCCATCGACAGTATCTACACCCCCGTTTACAAGGTCAACTACACTGTGGAGAGCACCCGTGTGGGCGCATCCAGCGACTACGACAAGCTGACGCTGGAGGTCTGGACGGACACCACCATCGCCGCACGCGATGCGGTGTCTCTGGGTGCGAAGATCCTCTGCGACCATTTTGCCCTGTTCACCGACCTTAGCGACACGCTGGGCGACAAGTCCACCGTGGTGGAGAAGGCGCAGGATTCCAAGGACAAGATGCTGGAGCTGACCATCGAGGAGCTGGATCTGTCCGTTCGCAGCTTCAACTGCCTCAAGCGTGCCAACATCAACACCGTCGAGGACTTGATCTCCAAGACCGAGGACGAGATGATGAAGGTTCGCAACCTGGGACGCAAGTCCCTTGAGGAAGTCATCAACAAGCTGGCTATGATGGGTCTGTCCCTCGCCAGCGAAGACAACAACTAACGATCCAGCGCGTACCGCGCCCGATCATAACAAGGAGGAAACTGAAATGCCCGGAACTCGTAAGCTCGGTAAGACTACCGATCAGCGTATGGCGATGCTCCGTCAGCAGGTCACCGATCTTCTGGACAACGGTCGGATGGAGACTACCATCACCCGCGCCAAGGAGATCAAGCCCATGGCCGAGAAGATGATCACTCTCGGTAAGAAGGGCGACCTGGCAGCCTATCGTCAGGCACTGAGCTTCATCACCCGCGAGGATGTGGCTAACAAGCTGTTCAAGGAACTGGCTCCCAGCTACGCCGAGCGCAACGGTGGCTACACCCGCATCATCCGCACCGGCGTCCGCCGCGGCGATGCTGCCGAGACTGCCATCATTGAACTGGTGAAGTAAGCACATTTGCATTATAAAAAGAACACGCCGCAGGCTCTTGGGTCTGCGGCGTGTTCTTTTTTCGCTGCGGCGCATATACTTCTCCCGGTGATGAAATGAAAAGACGTATTTGCGCGCTGCTGCTGTCCCTGCTTTTTCTGGGCGGCTGCGGGGCGGAGGAGACGGTCAGCGTGACGGCGGCGGGGGAGACGCCCACCCCCAAATACGTGGCTCTGACCTTCGACGACGGGCCATCGCCCCGGTGCACGCCCCGGCTGCTGGACGGTCTGCGGGAGCTGGGAGCAAAAGCCACCTTCTTCGTGGTGGGCTGTCAGGCGGAGAAGGACCCCGACATCGTCCGGCGCATCGCCGACGAGGGGCATCAGGTGGGCAACCACTCCTACGACCACGCCGATCTCCACACCCTTACGGCGGCGCAGGCGGCGGAGGATCTGCGGCGGAACGATGACCTGCTGCGGCAGCTGCTGGGGGACGGCGACTACTGGGTGCGCCCGCCCTACGGTCTGCTGGAGGAACGGGACGCCGCTGCGCTGCCCGTGCCGCTGGTGAACTGGTCGGTGGACACGGAGGACTGGCGCACCAAGGACTGCGGGAAGATCCTGGACGTGATCTACCGCTGCACCGGCGACGGCGACATCGTCCTGCTCCACGACCGCTACCAGAACTCTGTGGACGCGGCGTTGACGGCGATAGCGCACCTGCAGGAGCAGGGCTATGTGTTCGTCACGGTGGCGGAGCTGCTGGCGTTGAAGGGCGTGGCGGCGGAGCCGGGCGTTACCTACCGCCGCGCGTAAAACTTCATGCAGAAATGCGAAAATGCCGGTGCATGAAGCTTTTGTGCATCCTTTCCGGTTGCCCCGCAGGGGCGAGGAAATGGCACACTTCTTATTTTTGCGATGCTTTTGTATAGCAAAAACGTCCCGGAGCAGACGCTCCGGGACGTTCGTTCTATGCAGTTTGCTTACGCACCGACACCGGCGGCCAGCATGCAGTTGATGACCAGCGTCAGAACGATGAACGCGGCACCGATCCACTTGGTGCCCTTTGCCAGCTTGGCGTCCAGGCTCTTTGCCTTGGACTTGGACATATAGCTGTCGGCGATGCCGCCGATGGCACCGGACAGACCCTGGCTCTTACCGGACTGGAACAGAACCACAAAAATCAGGATCAAGGCAGCGATCAGCTGCAAAACAGTAACAAAAATCATTTTTTCGGACTCCTCCACCTATTCCATGCCATGCGGCATATTTATCACAGTACACTGCATTTTACCACAGGACAGGGAAGTTTGCAAGAGGGAAAATGTCATTTCTCCGCAGAAAAAAGAAGAAAATTCAATAGAACAAATGTTGCAATCCGCGCCGTGCCGTGTTATAATAGCAGCGGAAACGTATGTACGCGGCGAAAGGGGAATAGATATGGCACAGATGACGAAAATGCAGCAGAGGATCTACGACTGCATCGCCGAGGCGTTGCAGCGGCAGGGCTACCCGCCCTCCGTCCGCGAGATCGGCGAGGCGGTGGGGCTGAAATCCCCCTCCACTGTCCACTTCCATCTGAAGCACATGGAGGAGATGGGCGTGCTGACCAAGGGAGCCGGCAAGGGGCGCGCCTTGACACTGGCGCAGCCGGTGCAGGGGGAAGCATTTGCCGGAGCGTCTGATGCCGCGCCGGTGCAGGAGGAGGCGGAGCCCGCCGCCGACCGCATCCCCGTGGTGGGCACCGTGGCGGCAGGCAGCCCCATTTTGGCGGAGGAGTGCATCGAGGACTACCTGACCTTCGACACCGGGGGCAGGGAGGGGGAGTATTTCGCCCTCCGCGTTCGGGGAGAGTCCATGCTGAACGCCGGTATTCTTCCGGACGACCTGGTGGTGGTGCACCGCCAGCCCACCGCCCACAACGGCGAGATCGTGGTGGCACTGCTGGGGGACGAGGCGACGGTGAAGCGTCTCAGCCGCCGCAACGGCGAGGTGTGGCTGCTGCCGGAGAACGAGAATTACCGCCCCATTGACGGGCGGCACGCCACGCTATTAGGGAAGGTCACCGCCGTGGTGCGGCAGTACAGCTGAAGAAGAAAAAACACCCCCCGGCGGAGTCGGGGGGTGTTTTTTTATACCGTTATTTCGACCCGCAGGCCCTCCGGGCCAAGGACGCAGCTCTCGTAATACCCATCGCCGGTGACGCGGGGGCCGCTGTCCACGGTGAAGCCGTCCCCGGCCAGCCGCGCTGTCAGGGCGTCCACGGCTTCGCGGCTGCCCACGCTGAGGGCGATGTGGTCCAGGCCGGTGTGCCGTCCCTCCGGGCGCGGCGCGACGGTGTCCCACTGCATCAGCTCCAGCACGCCGCCCTCCGGGAAGCGCAGGAAGTAGGAGCGGAAGCCCGTCCGGGGATTGTTGTACAGTGTCCCGGCGGTGCAGCCGAAATACGCGGTGAAGAAGACCTTCATGGTCTCCATGTCCTCCGCGAACAGTGCAATGTGTGCCAGCTTCATGCCATCACCTCACTTGGTCAGGTCCACGACCCAGCTGCCAAGGTCGTGGAAGGGATTCGTCTCCGTGGGGGTCAGCCCCTCCACCACGTCGGCGGTGGTCAGTACAGAGACGGACTTGAAGCACACCGGCGTGAAGGGGACGTCCTCCAACAGCTGACGCCACAGAGCGGTGAGAGCTGCGCTGCGGCTGTTGTCCCTGGCGGTGCGGCAGCTTTGCAGCAGCTGCTGGGTGTACTCACTTTCGTAGCCGCTGTAATTCAGGATGCCCTCCGCGCCCACCAGCGCGGATACGTCCCAGTCGGCGGTCAGCCGGCACTCGCCGTAGTACAGGTCGAACTGCCCGTTTTGCAGCCGGGCGATAAACGTATCCCACGGCACCGCCTCTACCGTCACCGTCAGCCGGGAGTTGGTGAGGGACGCAGCCACCTCCTGCGCGGCGGCGACCTTGAAGCTGCTGTCCTCGTTCACCAGCAGCGTCAGCGACAGGGGCTTTTCCCCTTCCTTCGCCGTGCCGAGGGCTTCGTTCAGCAGGGAGGCGTAGCTGGCGGCGTTGTAGGGCGTCTCCAGTGCCGCGTCGTATTCCGCCGCGGCGGGGGAGGCGGGCAGCTGCGCTGGTGCGCCGTGCCCCAGCAGGCAGTAGGACACCAGCGCGGCACGGTCAATGCCGGCACTGATGGCGCGGCGCAGAGCGGCGTTCTCCAGCGTGGATCGCCGCGTGTTCATGCCCACGAAGTGCATCACCGTGGTGGCGGCGTCCTGATAGTCGCCGTCACCGGAAACACCGGTGCCCGCGCTGCCGGTGAGATCCAGCGTCAGCAGCTGTATCTCCCGCGAGGAAAAGGCGTACAGCGCGGAATCCCTGTCCTTGCAGTGCTTCAGCTCGATGCGCGTCAGGGGCAGGGCGTTGCTGTCCTGCCACCACAGGGTGTTGGCGGTCAGATACGCGCCGTCCCCGCTCTTGGCGAACACATAGGGGCCGCTGCCCACAGGTGCCGTGCGGTTCTCTGTCCCCGCCTTGACGATGGGGATGTCCAACCGGTAGGGCAGGGAGGCGAGGGGCTTGGACAGGGCGATGACCAACGCGCCGTTCCGCACCGAGACGGACGTGACCTCCTGCAGCCGCCCACTGTACCGGGTGCTGTACCGCGCCCGCTCCAGCGTGGCGGCAGCGTCCTGGGCGGTGACGGGGGAGCCGTCGGAGAACACGGCGTTGCTCCGCAGATGGATGGTCCACACCATGCGCCCGCCGTCGTATTCCCAGCTGTCCGCCAGCAGACCCACCGGCCGGTATCGGTCATCCAGCGCGAAAAGCCCCTCGTACAGCAGCGCGTCCACTGTCTGCTGCACCGGCTCCGTGGCGGACACCGGGTCGAGGCTGTCCCCAGCGATATAGGGCAGGGTGAACGCGGTCAGCGGCTCCGGCTCCGGCTCTTCGTTTTCCATCTGATAGAAGTCCGACAGCGCGCCCAGGGGGTCGTCGGCTTCGTCCCAGTCGCTGCATCCGGTGGCGCACAGCATCACCGCGCACAGCAGCAGGCAGAGAAGTGTTCGTTTCATGGCGTGTCCTCCTTGAGAGCGATCAGCGCGGCCTGTTCGCCCCGCTGCAAGCCCGTTTTCCGGTGGCTCCAATACAGGTCGGGGCGGCAGGCGGTGCAGTCGCCGCAGACGTCTATGGCGGTCACGCCCGCCTTTTGCAGCCAAAGACCGTTGACGGCCTTCAGATCGATGTGCCACTTGCTGCCGTTCCAGACCATGTACGGCTCCACCTCGTGCCCCAGTGCGGCGCGGAGAGCTTCCGGCACGTCGCCGTCCGTCTCGAAGCAGCACTGCCCGATGGCGGGCCCCACGGCGGCGCGGATGTCCTCCCCCCGGCAGCCGTAGATCTCCTGCATGACGCGCACTGTCTTTCCGGCGATCCCGGCGGCGGTGCCCCGCCACCCGGCGTGTGCCGCGCCGATGACGCGGCGCACCGGGTCGTGGAGCAGCACTACGTTGCAGTCGGCGGAGAACACCACCAGCGTAAGACCGGGCACATCCGTCACCAGCGCGTCGGCACTGTCATAGTCCTGAGGACGCCACAGCCCCTTGCCCGCGTCCGCCCCGGTGACGACGCGCACGTCGTCCCGGTGCACCTGACGGCTCAGCACCACCCGGCGGACGTCCGTGTGCAGCGCGGCACACAGGCGGCGGAAGTTCTCCCGCACGTTGGCGATGTCGTCGCCCCGGCGGTCGTCCAGATTCAAGCTGTCCCACGGCGCGGGGGACACCCCGCCCTTTCGGGTGGAAAAGCCGTGGGCGATGGTGCTGTCTGCCAGCACGTCGGAGGTGAGGTACAGCAGCTCGTTTTCCGTGTGGATATGAAACATGGCGGCTCCTTTCGGAAACAAAGGCGGGCGGCGGCATCAGCCGCCGCCCGCCGGTCAGTTGAGACTATCGCTTAGGAGTGGTACTCCTTGCAGGTGCACTTCTTCCACTTCAGACCGCTGCCGCAGGGGCACAGGTCGTTGCGTCCGATCTTCACCACCTTGGTGGGACGCTTCTTCACCGTGCCGTCGCCGCCCACGTTCTCGGTCATGCCGGAGGCAACGCGCTCCCGCTTGACCTCCTCGTTCTGCCGCAGGCGCACGGAGTACAGACGGCGCACCGTCTCCTCCTTCATGGCGTCGATCATCTCCTCGAACATCTCAAGGGATTCCTTCTTGTAGGCGTCCACCGGGTTCGTCTGGGCGTAGGCGCGCAGCCGGATACCCTGCCGCAGATCCTGCATGGCGTCGATGTGCTCCATCCAGTATTCGTCCACCACGCGCAGCAGCACCACGCGCTCCAGCTCACGCATAACGGGAGGCGTGATCTCCTCCTCCTTCTTCTGATAGAACGATTCGGCGGCCTTGGTGAAGCGGTCTATGAAGTCCTCGGCGGTCAGGGAGGGCAGCTCGCTCTCCTCGATCTTTACCGTGTACTTGGGGAAGTACAAGCCCTCCACGCTGCGGAGCAGCTCCTTGCAGGAGGTCGTGTCCAGATGCTCCACGCCCACGAAGGCGGCGTGCACCAGATTGCTGATGGCACTGTTCATCATGCCCATGATGATGCCGCGGACATCCATGCCGTCCAGCACCTGCTTGCGCTGCCCGTAGATGATCTCGCGCTGCTTGTTCATCACGTCGTCGTATTCCAGCACGGATTTACGCGCCTGGAAGTTGCGGCTTTCCACGGTGGTCTGCGCCTGCTCGATGGCACGGGAGAGCATCTTGTTCTCGATGGGGGTGTCCTCGTCGATATTCATGCGCTCCATCATGCCGGTGACGCGGTCGCCGCCGAAGAGGCGCATCAGATCGTCCTCCAGAGAGATGTAGAACCGCGTCTCGCCGGGGTCGCCCTGACGGCCGGCACGGCCACGGAGCTGGTTGTCGATACGGCGGGAGTCGTGCCGCTCCGTGCCGATGATGAACAGACCGCCCGCCTGCCGCACCTTCTCCGCCTCGCCGGCGATCTCCGCCTTGTGCTGCGCCAGCTTATCGGCGAACAGCTTCCGGGCGTCGAGGATCTCCTGATTGTCCGTCTCGGCGTAGCCGGTGGCCTCGGCGATCAGCTCGTCCGTAAGACCCGCCTTCCGCAGATCGTTTTTCGCCATATACTCGGCGTTACCGCCCAGCATAATATCCGTACCGCGTCCTGCCATGTTGGTGGCGACGGTGACGGCGCCGAACTGACCGGCCTGCGCCACGATCTCGGCTTCCTTCTCATGGTTCTTGGCGTTCAGCAGGTTGTGCTTGATGCCCTCGCGGGTCAGCATCTTGCCCAGCAGCTCGTTCTTCTCGATGGACACCGTACCCACCAGCACCGGCTGCCCCTTGGCGTGGCATTCCTTCACCTGACGGATGACCGCCCGGTACTTGCCGTTCTCGGTCTTATAGACGGAGTCCTCGTTGTCGATACGCGCCACGGGACGGTTGGTGGGGATCTCGATAATATCCAGCGCGTAGATGGTGGCAAATTCCTCCTCCTCCGTCAACGCCGTACCGGTCATGCCGGACAGCTTGCGGTACAGGCGGAAGTAGTTCTGGAACGTGATGGTGGCCAGCGTCTTGCTCTCCCGCTGGACGGACAGGTGCTCCTTGGCTTCGATGGCCTGGTGCAGACCCTCGGAGTACCGGCGTCCGAACATGAGGCGGCCGGTGAACTCGTCCACGATGACCACCTCGCCGTCCTTCACCACATAGTCCACGTCACGCTTCATGGTGCCGTGGGCCTTGATGGCCTGGTTGATGTGGTGGGCGATGGTGCTGTTCTCCGGGTCGGACAGGTTATCCAGGTGGAAGAACTCCTCCGCCTTTTTCACGCCGCGGGCGGTGAGGGTGCAGGTCTTTGCCTTCTCGTCCACCACATAGTCCGCGTCGATGTCGGAGGCTTCCTCCTCCTTGTCGTCCGTCTCCACCACCACGTACTTCTTCAGCCGGGAGGCGAACATCTCCGCCATGTCGTACAGCTGGGTGGACTTCTCGCCCATGCCGGAGATGATCAGCGGCGTCCGCGCCTCGTCGATGAGGATGGAGTCCACCTCGTCCACGATGGCGAACACGTGACCCCGCTGCACCTGCTCGTTGGCGTACAACGCCATGTTGTCGCGGAGGTAGTCGAAGCCCATCTCGTTGTTGGTGCCGTAGGTGATGTCCGCCTGATACGCCTTCTGCCGCTCCTCCTTCTTCATGTCGTGGATGATAAGACCCACGGTCAGTCCGAGGAAGCGGTGCACCTTGCCCATCCACTCGCTGTCGCGCTTGGCAAGGTAGTCGTTGACGGTGACGATGTGGACGCCCTCGCCGGTCAGCGCGTTCAGATAGGCGGGCAGCGTCGCCACCAGCGTCTTGCCTTCACCGGTTTTCATTTCGGCGATGCGTCCCTGATGCAGCACGATGCCGCCCACCAGCTGGACGGGGTAGGGGCGCATACCCAGCACGCGGTCGGCGGCCTCCCGCACGGTGGCGAACGCCTCCGGCAGAATGTCGTCCAGCGTCTCGCCGGCGGCAAGACGCTGCTTGAACTCCGGCGTCTTTGCCTGCAATTGGGCGTCGGTGAGAGATTTATACGCCTCCTCCAGCGCGGTGATCTTGTCCACAATGGGGTAGATGGATTTCAACTCGCGCTGGCTGTATGTGCCAAACACCTTGGTAAACAGTCCCATATATTTTTATCCTTTCTGCTTTTGAGGATTTTGTACATAATAATACCATCGATCAACAAGAGCAGCCACGGTTTTGATGGGCAGAAATGCGCCCATACTGCGTCAAGTCCTTGGCAATACGGCAAGTATTCCCTGCGGGTCTTTTCTTGTCTGGACGCATTTCTGCGCCGACAAAACTGCTCGCACCTGCCAGCGATGTATTTTCGAGTGATTTTTGGTTTTTGAGACGCGGGCTTGCTGGCGCAAGCCAAGGCGAAAAGGGGAAAAAGCACCGGAAAGACACGCTGTCAGGCGTGGTTGCCCTTGTTAACCGATGGTACCAATAGAGTATACCACACTCTTTTGTCTAATGCAAAAGAATTTCTGTGAACACTTTTCTTGGTCATGGGGCGTTCTTTGCGGTTGTATACGGCGAAAAGATGTGCTATACTATCCCCAAATAAAAAAAGAAGGAGACTTTGCCATGAAGCTTCGTTTTTACGGCGCGGATCGGTGCGTTACCGGCAGCTGCCACTGTGTGGAGGTCAACGGCAAGAATATACTTGTGGACTGCGGCTTGCAGCAGGGGCGTGACGAGATCGACAACGCGTCCCTGCCGTTCCACCCCGGCAGCATCGACGCGGTGCTGGTGACCCATGCCCATATCGACCACTCCGGGCGCATCCCCATGCTGATCAAAAACGGCTTTGAGGGCAAGATCATCACCACCCGGGTGACCGCCGACCTGCTGGACATCATGCTGCAGGACTCCGCCCATATCCAGGAGCAGGACGCGGAGTACCACAACCGTAAGAACAGGCGCGCCGGTCGGCCGGAGGTGGAGCCTATCTACACCGTGGCGGACGCCATGCGCGTCCGGGAGTTCATCCAGCCCTGCGAGTACGGGCAGCAGGTGGAGGTGGCGGAGGGCGTGACGGCGGAGTTCATCGACGCCGGACACCTTCTCGGCTCCGCCAGCATCAAGCTCACCTGCCGTGAGGGGGACGAGACGCGGACGGTGGTGTTCTCCGGCGACATCGGCAACGTGGATCAGCCCATCATCCGCGACCCCCAGTTCTTCGACAGCGCGGATTACGTCCTCACCGAGTCCACCTACGGCGACCGCAACCACTCGGAGGTGTGGAGCTACACCGACCAGCTGGCGGAGATCATCGACGAGACGCTGGGCAGGGGCGGCAACGTGGTCATCCCCTCCTTCGCCGTGGGCAGAACGCAGGAGCTGCTGTACTTTATCCGGGAGATCAAGGATAAGAACCTTGTCACCTCCGTGAAGGATTTTCCCGTGTATGTGGACAGCCCGCTGGCAAAAAAGGCGACCACCATTTTCTGCGGCGACCTGCGGGGCTATCTGGACGATGACGCCCGCGCGCTGGTGCAGGACGGCACCCATATGTTCAGCTTTCCCGGACTGTGCCTGACGGAGACGGTGGACGAGTCCAAGCTGCTGAACATCGACAAGACCCCCAAGGTCATCATCTCCGCCAGCGGTATGTGCGACGCGGGACGTATCCGCCACCACTTGAAATATAACCTGTGGCGGAGCGACAGCTCCGTGGTGTTCGTGGGCTTTCAGGCTCCCGGCACGCTGGGACGGAACCTGCTGGACGGCATCCAGAGCGTGAAGCTGTTCGGAGAGGACATCGCCGTTCGCGCCAAGATCGTCAACTTCCCCGGACTCAGCTCCCACGCTGACCACGACCATCTGGTGGACTGGATCAAGCACTTTGACCCCGCCAAGACCACCCATGTTTTCGTGGTGCACGGCGACCGGGAGGTGGCTCCCGTCTACGCCGAGACGGTAAAGTCTCTGGGCTTTGCAGCCCACGCCCCCCAGTACACGGAGGAATACGATCTGATCGCCGACCGGCAGTTGGCACCCGGCTACCTGCCGGAGCGCAAGACCCGCGCCTACGAGGGCGCGCCCAAGGCGACGGCGGCGTACCAGAAGCTGGTGCAGCTGGGCGATATGCTCATCGGTCTTATCCGCCGCAGCAAGGGACGGGACAACAAAACGCTGGCCGCCTTCGCCGAGGCGATCAGCAAGATCATCAGCAAATACGAATTCTGACACATGCTGGAAAAGAACAAAGTCTATCGCGCCCGTATCGAGGGCTATACCTCCGAGGGGCTGGGCGTGGCGCGGATCGACGGACAGGCGGTGTTTGTCCACCGGGCGTTGCGGGGCGAGGACTGCGACGTGCTGCTCCTGAAGGTGCTGAAAAACGCCGCCTTCGGCAAGGTGGTCAAGGTGCACGAGCCGTCGCCCCACCGGGTGGAGCCGGACTGCCCGTATTACGGGAAATGCGGCGGCTGCGACTTCCGGCACATGGATCGGGAGGAGGAGTTGTACGCCAAGAAAACGCGGGTGCAGGACGCTCTGCGGCGCATCGGCGGCAGCGACGTGCAGGTGGAGGAGATCCTCGCGGGAGAGCGGCTCCACTACCGGAACAAGAGCCAGTTTCCCATCGCCGCCGACGGCACGGTGGGCTTCTACAAGGCGCGGAGCCATCAGGTGATCCCTGTGGAAAACTGCCTGCTGCAAAAGGTGGACACCAACAATGTCCAGTTGAAATTTGACCGGTACATTAGGTTGTACAACGTATCCTGTTATGATGAAAGGACGCGGCAGGGGCTGCTGCGGCATTTGTACGTCCGCTCCAACGGTGCAGGTGAGTCCCTTGTCTGCATTTTCGCCAACGGAAGGGAGCTGCCCCACGAGGCGGAGCTGTTGGCTCTCCTGCGGGAAGCGTCGCCGCGCATCGTGGGGGTGGTGCTGGGGGTGAACACCCAGCCCACCGGCGCGATACTGGGGAAAGAATACCGCACCCTATGGGGGACGGATGTGCTGACGGACGAGCTGTGCGATCTGACGTTCCGGCTCAGTGTGCCGTCGTTCTATCAGGTGAACCGGGAGATGGCGGAGGTGCTGTATGCCAAGGCGGTGGAGTTTGCCGCCCTTACCGGCACGGAGACGGTGCTGGATCTCTACTGCGGGGCGGGCACCATCACGCAGGTGATGGCGCGGCACGCGGGACGGGTCATCGGCGCGGAGATCGTGCCGGAGGCCACCGAGGACGCAAAAGCCAACGCAGAGCGCAACGGCGTGGAGAATGTGGAGTTTTTCTGCGGCGATGCGTCGGCGGTGGCGGCGGACTTTGCCGCCAAGGGACTGCGTCCCGACGTGATCTGCGTAGACCCGCCCCGGAAGGGGCTGGCTCCGGAGGTGGTGCGCGCCGCGGCGCAGATGGCACCCCGGCGGATCGTGTATGTCTCCTGTGACCCCGCCACGCTGGCGCGGGATGTGAAGCTGTTCGCGGCGGAGGGCTACGGTGCCGTCCGCGCCGCCGCCGTGGATATGTTCCCCGGCACAGCGAACGTGGAATCCGTGGTGGCGTTGGAGCGGAGGGAGTAGGGGGGTCGGGAGAGAATCTACTGACGTTTAGGAGTTTCATTCGATGGATTGGAGTTCGTTTCGGTTTATTGACCTGTTCGCGGGGATAGGCGGCATACGTCTCGGCTTTGAGCGTGTGGGAGGACACTGCGTGTTTTCCTCGGAATTTGACGAGGATGCCTGCAAGACCTATGAGGCGAACTTTGGGGAGCATCCCTCCGGGGATATAACGAAGATCAGTGCATCGGAGATACCAGAACACGAGATATTGCTGGCGGGTTTTCCGTGCCAAGCGTTTTCCATCATCGGAAAGCGGGAAGGCTTCGCTAACGAGACGAGCGGCACACTGTTTTTCGAGATCGAGCGTATTTTGAGGGAGAAGCAGCCACCAGCCTTTATGCTGGAAAACGTTCGCAATCTCATGGCACACGACAGCGGAAACACGTTCCGTATTATCCGGGAGCACTTGGAGCACTTGGGGTATCATGTATACGCCAAGGTGCTGAACGCATTGGATTACGGTGTCCCCCAAAAGCGAGAACGCATTATTATTGTGGGGTTTCGGGAGGATGTGCCGTTTGAATTTCCGAAGCCTGTTCCGGAGGAGGAGAGGAAGCACCTACCCGATGTTTTGGAAAAAGAAGCAGCCGCGAAATACTACGTTAGAGAGATCATCCGCGATTCACGGCTGGCACGACTGAAGGATAAAAACTATCCCAAGCCCTACATATCCCATGAGAATATATCCGGAAGTATCACACCGCACCTGTATTCCTCCGCGCTGCGGGCGGGTGCCTCTGCCAACTATATTCTTATCAACGACGAGAGGCGTCCCACGGAGAGGGAAATGCTGCGGCTGCAAGGATTTCCCGACACCTATAAAGTCGTTTTACCTTACGGCAAGGTGAAGAAACAGTGCGGCAATTCGGTAGCTGTCCCAGTGATCGAGGCGGTGGCGCGGCAGATGGTGCAGGCGTTACAGGCGTATTATGGTGAGGAGGATGGAATGACACGGAAGGAAGCAAAGGAAAAACTGGATAAGGTGCTCAATAAGAGCCGCGTACATTTCTATAAGCCAATCCAGATAGCGGAGATACTGTACCGGCAGAGAACGGAGGAGCCGACGCTGAATTTGCTGGAGCTGGAGACTTATCGGGCGAGGAGCAAGAAATGGAGGGACAGTGTTTCCAAGGAGCTGTCGGGAACGGTGTGCACTTCCTCCGCCAAGTACCAAGACAATCTGTTTGAGAAGAATGCCGTACCGCCGGAGGCATTAGAGGTGCTGGGACGCGAGAACCTGCGTACCGGCGGCGCGGTGGAGGCATACATATACAGCCGCTTTGACGGCAAGCACAGTCAGTTAGAGGAGGCATTGCGCTACTGCACGACGGCTACGCCCGAGACGTTTGATATGCGCCGCTTGATAAACTCCTTCTGGAAGGAGGCAGGGCTGCGCCGAAGCCTTGACAAAGTGTATGAGATCATTGTCTACTCCCTGTTTGAAACGATCGTCGATGAGCTGCACCTCAAGGTGGAGGTGTCCGTCAGCGAGGACAAGCTGGGTGTGTTGCGGGAGTTTGAAGAATTTGCCAGCAAGGTGATGTGTATTGACTGCGGGCAGCTTGTCCACAGTGACGCGGCACACGTCTACCGCGTGGGTGTAGCCAACGCAGCAGACCGAGGGCTGGATATGTACAGCAACTGGGGACCCGCCATACAGATCAAGCACCTTACGCTTTCAGAGGAGCTTGCCGAGGATATTGTGGACTCCATCAGCAGTGACCGCATCGTGATCGTCTGCAAGCAGGCAGAAAGCGGACTGATCATCAGTCTTTTGAATCAGATCGGCTGGAAAAGCAAGATCCAGAGCGTTGTTACCGAGGACGAGTTGGCGGCATGGTATGACCGGGCGTTGCGCGGCACCTACGGCAGCGAGATGGGGCAAAGGCTGCTGGACACCATGGCGGAGCAGCTGGAATTGGAGTTCCCTTCCACCACGAGGGACAGGCATACCGTGATCGAGCGGAGAAATTACGGCGCGATGCGGGATGATTTCTGGAAATAAGGGTAAAACAAGCAAAAAGACCGGCGGAGCCGGTCTTTTTGCTTGTTTGGGTGGTTGGTTGGTTGGTCGTCAGGGTGGGTGAGTGCTCGGGTGTTTTGCCTGTGGTTTTTGCAGGGGAGAGGGGAATAAAAAATCCACCGGGAAAATGGCGGGGAGCCATTGACAAGGTGGAAAAAATTTGGTATAATGACTTGCTTTATATTGGGAGCATGGGCGATACACCCCCACTTTCATCTAAACGCAGTATACCATCTCCGCCGGGAAAACACAAGGGGTTGTGGTGAAAATCAACCAACAGCTCCGGGCGTATCGCGGCGAGCCGTCCGAGCCGCCGCAGTGTCCCAGGGGACAGGGAGGACGGACGGGTGAGGGAGACGAGGCGGACGGAGAGAGGGAAGCGACCATAGGAAGCGCGGGAAAACACCGGAACAAAGACCAAGCACAGCAATCTGAGCGACCAGAGAGCCGGAGGCGAAGCGATGTGCGGTTGACCGGGTGAGAAGATTTCCTGCCTTGGGATATGAGGTAAGTGCGGCGGCACGGTGCTCCGCGGGAGCCCTCGTGAAGCAAGGCGGAAAATTTTCCGGTCGGACGACGGCGCGTCGGTTCGGAGGCGGCTCAATAACTAATAGAAAGGCGTGATCGTAGAGATGGCGAAAGACAAGTACTACGGCAAGACCCTGCGAAAGAACTTTGCCCGCCACGAGGAAGTCATGGCAATGCCCAACCTGCTGGAGATCCAGAAGAAGTCTTACCAGTGGTTTTTGGACATCGGACTGCGGGAAGTGTTCGTTGACGTAGCCTCTATTGAGGACTATGCTGGTAATCTGGAGCTGAGCTTCATTGATTACAGCATGGACGAGAAGCCCAAGTACGACGTGGAGGAGTGCAAGGCGCGGGATGCCACGTATGCCGCGCCCATGAAGGTGCGGGTGCGCCTGCACAACAAGGAGACCGGCGAGATCAAGGAGTCCGAGATCTTCATGGGCGATTTCCCGCTGATGACCGACGGCGGCACCTTCGTTATCAACGGCGCGGAGCGCGTGGTGGTCAGCCAGATCGTCCGCTCCCCCGGCATCTACTACGGCAAGGAGATCGACCTCAAGACCGATCTGCCCCTGCTGACCAGCACGGTGATCCCCTATCGCGGTGCGTGGCTGGAGTATGAGACGGACACCAGCGAGGTGTTCTGGGTCCGTATCGACAAGAACCGCAAGCTGCCCATCACCTGCCTGATCCGCGCACTGGGGCTGAAAACCGACGCGGAGATCATGGAGCGGTTCGGCGACGACCGCCGCATTGTGGCGACGCTGGAGAAGGATACCTGCAAGACCTATGAGGAGGCCATGCTGGAGATCTACCGCAAGCTGCGCCCCGGCGAGCCGCCTACGCTGGATTCCGCCGAGACGCTGCTGCAGAATCTGTTCTTCGACCCCCGGCGGTATGATCTGAGCACCGTGGGCCGGTATAAGTTCAACAAGAAGCTGACGTTCTGGTACCGCGCCAAGGGGCAGAAGCTGGCGATGCCCGTCGCCGATCCCGCCACCGGCGAGATCCTGTTCGAGGACGGCCATGTGCTGACCGCCGACGACTGCACGCTGCTGGACACCGTGGGTGTGTACGAGATCAGCGTGGCGTTGGACGGCGGGGAGACCATCCGCATCTTCACCAACAAGATGTGCGACATGAGCCACTATGTGGACTTCGACCCGAGAGAGCAGTGCGGCATTAAGGAGCGGGTGCGCTACGACGTGCTGCAGGAGCTGCTGGGACAGTACAAGGGTGAGGAGCTGATCGAGCAGTGCCGCCTGCACGCCGATGAGCTGGTGCCCAAGCACATTATCGTGGACGATATTTTCGCGTCCATCAACTATATGAACGCGCTGGCGCACGGGCTGGTGAACAAGGACGACATCGACCATCTGGGCAACCGCCGTCTGCGCTGCGTGGGCGAGCTGCTGCAGAACCAGTTCCGCATCGGCTTCAGCCGCATGGAGCGCGTCATCCGCGAGCGCATGACCATTCAGGATCTGGACGTGGTGACGCCTCAGAGCCTGATCAACATCCGCCCTGTGACGGCGGCCATTAAGGAGTTCTTCGGCTCCAGCCCCCTGAGCCAGTTCATGGATCAGACGAACCCGCTGGCGGAGCTGACCCACAAGCGTCGTCTGTCCGCACTGGGCCCCGGCGGTCTGAGCCGCGAGCGCGCCAACATGGAAGTGCGTGACGTGCACTACTCCCACTACGGGCGGATGTGCCCCATTGAGACGCCGGAAGGCCCCAACATCGGTCTGATCTCCTATCTTGCCACCTATGCCCGGATCAACGAGTACGGCTTCATCGAGGCACCGTTCCGCGCCGTGGATCACGAGACGGGACACGTCTCCAGCGAGATCACCTATATGACCGCCGACGTGGAGGATCAGTACGTGGTGGGACAGGCGGCGGAGCCGGTAGATAAGGACGGCTGCCTGACCAACGAGCGTATCACCTGCCGCCACCGGGACGAGATCGTGGAGGTGCCCCGCAGCGGCGTGGACTACATCGACGTATCTCCCCGCATGATGGTGTCCATCGCCACCGCCATGATCCCCTTCCTGCCCAACGACGACGCAAACCGCGCCCTGATGGGCGCGAACATGCAGCGTCAGGCCGTGCCCCTGCTGCGTCCGGAGGCTCCCATCGTGGGCACCGGCATGGAGCACAAGATCTGCCTGGACTCCGCCGTGGCGGTGCTTGCCGAGGGCGACGGCGTGGTGACGAAGGTGGACGCCACCAACGTCTCCGTCAAGTACGACAGCGGCGAGACGAAGGACTATAAGCTCATTAAGTTCCTGCGCTCCAACCACGGCACCTGCATCAACCAGAAGCCCATCGTGGCGGTGGGCGAGCGCGTTCACGGCGGAGACGATCCCACCGTGCTGGCGGATGGCCCCGCCACCGATCAGGGCGAGATCGCGCTGGGACGCAACATCCTCGTGGGCTTCATGACGTGGGAAGGCTATAACTACGAGGACGCCGTGCTGCTGAACGAGCGGCTGGTGAAGGAGGACGTGTACACGTCCATCCATATTGAGGAATACGAGATCGACGCCCGCGACACGAAGCTGGGGCCGGAGGAGATCACCCGCGATATTTCCAACGTGGGCGAGGACGCGCTGAAGGATCTGGACGAGCGCGGCATCATCCGCATCGGCGCGGAGGTACACGCCGGCGACATTCTGGTGGGTAAGGTCACGCCCAAGGGCGAGACGGATCTCACCGCCGAGGAGCGGCTGCTGCGCGCCATCTTCGGCGAGAAGGCCCGCGAGGTTCGCGATACCTCCCTGAAGGTGCCCCACGGCGAGAGCGGTATCGTGGTGGACGCGAAGGTGTTCACCCGCGAGAACGGCGACGAGCTGGGGCCGGGCGTGAATGAGGTCGTTCGCGTCTATATCGCCCAGCGGCGCAAGATCCAGGTGGGCGACAAGATGGCAGGCCGCCACGGCAACAAGGGCGTTGTCTCCCGCGTGCTGCCCCAGGAGGATATGCCCTTCCTGCCCGACGGCACGCCGCTGGACATCGTGCTGAATCCTCTGGGCGTGCCCTCCCGTATGAACATCGGGCAGGTGCTGGAGGTCCATCTGGGCTACGCCGCCAAGACCCTTGGCTGGAAGGTCGCCACCCCCATTTTCGACGGTGCCACCGATAAGGACATCGCCGAGGCGTTGGAGCTGGCCGGGCTTGACCCGGAGGGCAAGAGCTGGCTGTACGACGGGCGCACCGGCGAGCGGTTCGACAACCGCGTTACGGTGGGCTATGTGTACTTCCTGAAGCTGCACCATCTGGTGGATGATAAGATCCACGCCCGCTCCACGGGGCCCTACTCTCTGGTCACCCAGCAGCCTCTGGGCGGCAAGGCGCAGTTCGGCGGTCAGCGTTTCGGCGAGATGGAGGTTTGGGCACTGGAGGCCTACGGCGCAAGCTATACGCTGCAGGAAATTCTGACCGTCAAGTCCGACGACGTGACGGGTCGTGTCCGTACCTACGAGTCCATCGTCAAGGGACACAACGTGCCCACCCCCGGTGTGCCGGAGTCCTTCAAGGTGCTGGTCAAGGAGCTGCAGTCCCTGTGTCTGGACATTCAGGTGCTGGACGCCGACGGCAACCAGATCGAGTTGAAGGAGGACGAGGATGCCCTCGACACCTTCAACCTGGCGCGTATGGACGCCGACAACGAGAGACAGAACCGCTACGCCGACGAGGACGAGCTGGCTGACGCCGGATTTGACTACGTCGCCGACGAGGAAGTGGACGCTTCCTATGCCGATGACGACGAAGGCGACGAGTTTTAAGGAAAGGGAGGAGCAGAATTATGAGTTACGCAACGTTTGACGCCATCAAAATTGGCATCGCTTCTCCGGAAATGATCCGTGAGTGGTCCTACGGCGAGGTGAAAAAGCCGGAGACCATCAACTACCGCACCTTGAAGCCGGAGCGGGACGGTCTGTTCTGCGAGCGCATCTTCGGGCCCACCAAGGACTGGGAGTGCCACTGCGGTAAGTACAAGAAGATCCGCTATAAGGGCAAGATCTGCGACCGCTGCGGCGTAGAGGTCACCCGCGCCAAGGTGCGCCGCGAGCGCATGGGGCACATCGAGCTTGCCACGCCCGTCAGCCATATCTGGTACTTTAAGGGTATCCCCTCCCGTATGGGTCTGCTGCTGGACATCAGCCCCCGTATTCTGGAGAAAGTGCTGTACTTTGCCGCGTATATCGTCACCGATCCCGGTGAGACGCCCCTGGCAAAGAACCAGATCCTCTCCGAGAAGGAATACCGCGATATGCGGGAGAAGTATGAGGACGATTTCCGCGCCGGCATGGGCGCGGAGGCGGTGAAGGAGCTGCTGCAGCAGATCGATCTGGAGCAGCTGAGCGAGCAGCTGCACACGGAGCTGAAAACCACCTCCGGGCAGAAGAAGGCGCGTGTGGTCAAGCGGCTGGAGGTGGTGGACGCCTTCCGTCTCAGCGGCAACAAGCCGGAGTGGATGGTCATTGACGTGCTGCCCGTGATCCCGCCGGAGATCCGACCCATGGTGCAGCTGGACGGCGGACGCTTCGCTACGTCCGATCTGAACGACCTGTACCGCCGTGTCATCAACCGCAACAACCGTCTGAAGCGGCTCATGGAGCTGAAGGCTCCTGATATTATCGTCCGCAACGAGAAGCGTATGCTGCAGGAGGCGGTGGACGCCCTCATCGACAACGGCCGCCGCGGCCGTCCCGTCACCGGCGCCAACAACCGCGCCCTCAAGTCCCTCAGCGATATGCTGAAGGGTAAGCAGGGCCGCTTCCGCCAGAACCTGCTGGGCAAGCGCGTGGACTACTCCGGCCGAAGCGTTATCGTGGTAGGCCCCGAGCTGAAGATCTATCAGTGCGGCGTGCCCAAGGAGATGGCGGTGGAGCTGTTCCGCCCGTTCATCATGAAGAAGCTGGTGGAGGACGGCTCCGCCAACAACATCAAATCCGCCAAGAAGATGGTGGATAAGGGCCGCACCGAGGTGTGGGACGCGCTGGACGAGATCATCAAGGATCACCCCGTTATGCTGAACCGCGCGCCTACGCTGCACCGTCTGGGTATCCAGGCCTTTGAGCCGGTGCTGGTGGAGGGCCGCGCCCTGAAGCTGCACCCCCTGAACTGCACCGCCTTCAACGCCGACTTCGACGGCGACCAGATGGCCATTCACGTACCCCTGTCCGCCGAGGCGCAGGCGGAGGCGCGGCTGCTGATGCTGTCCGCCAACAATCTGCTGCGTCCCCAGGACGGCGGCCCCGTCACCGTGCCGACGCAGGATATGGTGCTGGGCTCCTACTATCTGACCTTTGAGCGGTTCGAGAACGGCTACTGCCAGATGACCAACGACGAGTATTGGCCGGAGGGCGTGGATTTCGCGCTGGCGGGCAAGACCTACGACGAGCTGACCGACGAGGAGCGGGAGAACGTCCATCTGAACATCTACCGCGACGAGGACGAGGCTCTCATGGCGTACAACGAGCACGTGATCGGTATTCACCAGCCCATCTGGGTGCGGGTGACGAAGCAGCTGAACGGGCAGGAGGTGCGCCATGTGGTGCGCGCTACCCCCGGACGCATTATCTTCAACCGCAACATCCCCCAGGATCTGGGCTTCGTAAAGCGGTTCAACGAGGACGGCACGCCCACCGACAAGTTCTTTGACTACGAGGTGACGGAGACCTGCGGCAAGAAGCTGCTGGGCAAGATCGTGGATCGCACCATCAAGCAGTACGGCTTCACCATCGCTGCCGAGGTGCTGGACAACATCAAGGCCACCGGCTATAAATACTCCACCAGAGGCTCCATTACCATCTCCATCGCGGACATGACGGTGCCCAAGGCGAAGTATGAGCTGATCAACGAGACGGAGCACCGCGTGGTGGACATCGAGGAGCAGTACAACATGGGCTTCATCACCGACGAGGAGCGGTATAAGCTGGTGGTGCGCGAGTGGGAAAAGACCACCGCCGATGTTACGGACGCGCTGACCGCCAACATGAACAAGTACAACCCCATCTTTATGATGGCGGATTCCGGTGCCCGTGGCTCCATGAAGCAGATCCGTCAGCTGACCGGTATGCGCGGTCTGATGGCCAACACCGCCGGTAAGACCATTGAGATCCCCATTAAGGCGAACTTCCGTGAGGGTCTGAGCGTGCTGGAATACTTTACCTCCAGCCGTGGCGCACGTAAGGGCTTGGCGGATACGGCTCTGCGTACCGCCGACTCCGGCTACCTGACCCGCCGCATGGTGGACGTCTGCCAGGACGTGATCATCCGCGAGGCGGACTGCGGCGTGGAGAAGGGTATCGTGGTGTCCGAGATCAGCGAGGGCGGTCAGGTCATCGAGAAGTTCTCCGAGCGCATTAAGGGGCGGTTCCCCGTGCGGGATATTCTGAAGCCCGGCACCGACGAGGTGCTGGTGTCCAAGGATCACATGATGACCGAGGACGACGCCGCGCTGCTGGAGTCCTTCGACATCCACACCGCCGAGATCCGCACGGTGCTCACCTGCCGCGCACAC
>OMBG01000367.1_pt1 | contig 24531 bp, 16 predicted proteins | sample 1674251 | NCBI WGS metagenome assembly OMBG01 (sample SAMEA103958153, study PRJEB25191) | human gut metagenome | reverse complement strand
TATAGACCGGCTGTCCGGTAAAATGGCTATCTTTGCTCATGGTTATATATTTTTTTAGCAAAACAAAGATAACCAAAAGGGCTGATACTTCGTGAGAAGTGACAGCCCTAATTTATTTTGCTTAAAAAAGTTTTACCGGACAGCAATATTTCTGTTACAAAGGTAGTGCTTGCAGCATTCAAAAGTGCGAAAGTTAGAACATTTTAGTTATAAAGTGCTTTCTGTGTAAAAATTAATTGCAATGTTTGAATGGAGATTTTTTAAGGGTGGTTCTAAAAATCGTTTTTTAGAGCCACCCTAAAATCATATTTTAGAGCCATGCTTTTAAAGCATAGTTCTTTTACTTTCCAATGCTTTGTACGTTTCGGCGTACATTTTTGTTTATTTCTACGAAGAGGTAGGTGGGTTTGTTGGATAGCACATTTGCTTTTACACGATCAAACTCACGTTGTGCATATTCCTTTGATTTCTCAAATGTGATGCGAGACATTTCGCTTTGGCTCTTCTTGGTGCTCACCGAGTCGAGTTTTTCGTCGGGGAAATAGTCATCAAGGTCTACATCACCAATCATGGTGGTTTCGAGAAAAGTGAGGTGCTTTTTAGCAGCGTCAGTGTAGTAACCTACGAACATGTGTCCTGGCATTTGCACTAAAACGGGTGTGATGTTGATGGCTCGGAGCAGTGAGGCAAAGAGTACACTGCCGTCTACACAGTTTATTTGTGAGGAGTTGAGTGCATCTTCGAAGGTGCGTACACGCTGCGAATAAACCACATTGCTCGAAAGGCTTGAATAGGAAACAGAACTATAGCGGAAGGCGCGTTTTTGCAACACATACCATAGGGCATAGACTTGCTTGTCTACCATTTGTTCGTTGCCCTGGTATCCTAAAAACCGACGTACTATGCGTGTGTTGAGTGCTTCACGCAGAATTTTATCGATTTGTGGATTCTCTTCGTTGACATAGGCGGCATAGAACATGCGAGTGCTCACATAGCGGCGTTTACCATTAGGCAGTTGCTTGTAGTAGCCCAACAAACATTCGTTGATGCTACGCACAGAGAAGGTGCGTACACGCTGTCCGCAGTCTTTGCCATTGATGTCAACTTGTGCCACTATGCTAATGGGTTCTGCCTGCTCGTTGTTTCGCAAGGCATCGTAGCGCCATAAGACATCGGGATAGACAATGTAGTCGGTATCGGCTTCGGGAAGAACAAAGGTGCTCACTGACCGTGCGTAGAAAGGAGTTTCGGCAAGTTCAATGTGCAGTACGCTACCTGCTTTGGCATTGTGCAGTTTTATGGCAAAGACAGACTTGGCATTGCCTAAACACTCACCGCCCTCGATAGGTTGAATTATTTGGGTGTCGGTGGTTGCTACAGAGAGAATGGCAGAGGGAAAGATATTTCCGCCTAATTGGTCGACTATTTCAAAATCGCTGTTGAATGGGCGTTTCACTATGGCAAATGTAACTGCGCCGACCAAGCAAGTGAGTGTGAGCACAACAGCGGTGATGCGCAAAATGAGTTTACGCTTGGCTTGTTTCGTATCCCACATATAGAGTTTTGATTTTAAGTAAGCATTTTAAATGAATGCTTACTAAAAGTTTGCAATGGTGTAGAGGTAGAGCACTGCGGCAGGAATGGCAAGAAGTGAAGAGTCGAAACGATCAAGCATACCACCATGTCCGGGCAGAATGTTGCCACTATCTTTTATGCCGAGTTGGCGCTTAAAGAGGCTTTCTACAAGGTCGCCCCATGTGCCAAAGATGCACACGGTGATGCCGAGTCCCATCCATTGGGGCAGTGTAAGAAGGTTAGGTGCTACTTGCCACAACACATATGCCACTACCAAGCAGAGCACGCCACCACCGATGCTGCCCACCCACGATTTGTTTGGTGAGATGCGTTCAAAGAGTTTGGCAGGAAAACGTTTGTGCAATAGTGACCCACAGCAGTAAGCACCTGTGTCGCTGGTCCAAAGAAAGAGGAAGATGCTTAGGGGATAGATAGGCTCGAACACCGTGTGGTTGGTCATTGCGTCGTAGCGGAATGCCAACACATTGAGCAAGGAAAATGCGAGTGCTACGTATATTTGCGAGGCAAAGGCGTATGCCCAATTTTTTAGAGGGTCGGGCTTTTGCAGATAGAGTTCGCTAACAAGCAAGTATACTACCGAGATGAGGTAGGGGATAAATGCTTTTGAGGGCACATAGTCGGCACAGAATCCGCCAAAGGCAACAAAGAGGTAGACTGCTGTCACGGTGTTGATGAGGCGGTTTACAGATGCACCCGCATGGTTGTTCACGTTGGTTGAAAATTCCCACACGGTGAGTCCGGTAATAGCGGCAAACAACACAGTGAAGGTAATGGGCGAAAAGAGCGTGCCGCCCACAAGCACTGCCACAAAGACAATGCCTGTGAGGGCACGCAGAATGAGGTTATTCATGATCGTTGCGTGAGTTGTTGATTTCAGAGTTAGGGGCTTCGGGGGCAATATTTGTATTTTCCTTTTCAGCCTTTTCGACATTTATGGCAGATGCCTTTTCGTTGTTGTCAGCGTGCAGTTCAGTGCCATTATTGTCATCGTTGGTCGTGTCGGTAGCCTTATCGTTGGCTTCGGCATTGTCGTGGTTTTTAGGCGCACGTTCTTCGGCAAGTTTCAGCGCTTCTTCTTCCATCAGCACATCGGCACGGCTCTTCCAGGGGCGTGGACCAAAGATGTGTTCTACGTCCTCGGTGAATATTACTTCACGATCTACCAAAAGGTCTGCCAACTGATTGTGTTGGGAAGCATGCTCGGTGAGCAACTGTTTGGCGCGATTGTACTGTTCGGTGATGAGGCGTTGCACTTCAGAGTCGATAAGCTCGGCAGTATGCTCGGAATAGGGTTTTGAGAAATTGTATTCGCTCTGTGCGTTATAGTAGCACACATTCGAGAGTTTTTCGCTCATACCCAAGTATGCCACCATGCCATAGATGCGTTTGGTGACACGCTCAAGGTCGTTAAGTGCTCCACTCGAAACGTGGCCTGTAAACAACTCTTCGGCAGCACGACCGCCCAAGAGCGAACATATTTCGTCGAGCATTTGTTCGCGTGTGGTAATGGTGCGTTCTTCGGGCAGATACCATGCAGCACCCAAGGCTTGACCACGGGGCACGATGGTAACCTTTACGAGCGGATTGGCATATTGCAAAAGCCAAGACACTGAGGCATGTCCTGCCTCGTGAATAGCGATGGCGCGTTTTTCGTTTTCGGTCATCACCTTCGATGTCTTTTCTAAACCACCGATAATGCGGTCTACGGCATCCAAAAAGTCTTGTTTGCCCACCTCTTTACGGTCGTGACGGGCAGCAATAAGCGCAGCTTCATTACATACGTTGGCAATGTCGGCACCCGAGAAACCTGGAGTTTGGCGTGCCAACATTTCGATGTCTACGGTATTGTCGAGCTTGAGGGGTTTCATGTGTACTTTGAATATTGCCACACGTTCTGAGAGCTCGGGCAAGTCTACATGAATTTGTCGGTCGAAACGTCCTGCGCGGAGCAATGCAGAGTCAAGAATTTCGACGCGGTTGGTGGCTGCCAACACAATTACCCCCGTGTTGGTGCCAAAGCCGTCCATTTCGGTAAGCAACTGGTTAAGCGTATTTTCGCGTTCGTCATTGCCCCCCATTGTGGGGTTTTTGCCACGTGCACGACCAATGGCATCGATTTCGTCGATAAAGATGATGCAAGGAGCTTTTTCTTTGGCTTGTCTAAAGAGGTCGCGTACACGGCTTGCGCCCACACCGACAAACATTTCTACGAAGTCAGAACCCGCCATTGAGAAGAAAGGCACATCAGCCTCGCCTGCTACGGCTTTGGCAAGGAGGGTTTTACCCGTTCCCGGAGGACCTACGAGCAATGCCCCCTTAGGTATTTTACCACCCAATTCGGTATATTTCTGTGGATTTTTTAGGAAATCGACAATTTCGCGTACCTCTTGCTTGGCGCCTTCTTGTCCTGCCACATCTTTAAAGGTAATATTCGTGGCGTTTTTTCCGTTCTTTTCAAAAAGGCGAGCTTTGCTTTTGCCCACGCTGAAGATGCCTGAGCCGCCCCCCATGCCAGAACTCATGCGTCGGAAAAAGAAGTAGTAGAGCGCAAAGAGCAGGAGAATGGGGAGTATGCTTGTAAAAATGCGGGCAAACATGCTGTTTTCTTCTTCGTAGCGCACCCCGCCCTTATAGCTGGTGTCGAGGAAGTTGCTAACCGACTCTACGTTGGGGTATTTAGCCGACACAGTGGGGGCAGTGCCCGTTTGGTCGCTTCCAGCCTTAAAGACCTCGCGTATTTTTTCGGGTTTTACCACAAGACGCACGCTCCCATCGCTTTTGTTTACGATCACCTCGCGTGCATAACCATTTGCCACGTATGAGCGGAAGGCAGAGTAGTCTACCTCCTTATTGAGTCCGCCTGTTGCAGAATCTTTGTTTTGCCAAACCATGATGCCAAGCGTAACAATGGCAATTATATATATCCACGAGAGTCTGAAGAACGGACGCTTGTTACGCGGTGCCTGGTTCGGGTCTTGTGGGTTATTGGGTATTTGTTGAGACATGATTTTTATAGGGAATTATTGGGAATTAGTGGGGAGTTGTTGAAAACAGCTCTCTTACAGTAAATCGGCTATTTCGGTAATGTTTGCATCGTCCCAAAGGTTCTCGATGTCATAGAATTCGCGAGCTTCAGGCAAGAATATGTGTACAATCACGTTGCCATAGTCCATTGCCACCCATTCGCAGTTATCGCGTCCCGCAATAGCCGCGGGTTTTTCGCGCAAGTGTTTACCCGTAAATTCTTCTACCGAGTCGGTAATAGCATCTACTTGTTGGGGTGAACCTGCAGTGCAAATTACAAAATATGAGCTAGGGGCACTGACGATGCGACGGAGGTCGACTGTTACAATGCTACGTCCTTTTTTCTCTTGAATGCCATCGACAATCGTATTAACCAGTTGTTGTGTTTCGTTCATTAGAATTTGTTGAATTTATGTCTTGTTTTGTTGAATATTGGGGCATTACAGCGCCATTCTGTGGTGCCCAAGTTTATGTTTCTGTGTCAGTGTATTGGCGCTTATTTGGCAATGGCGTGCTATTGTGGGCGCTTTTATACATGCGAAATCGTAGCAAAGTTAGTGTAACGCGTGAAACTGAGAAAGTTTTTTTGCCTAAAAAACCGAAAACGCCTACTTACACAAGGCCTTGCACACGCGGTCTTGAAAGTTCCTACCTGTTGAGGTGTGTCGAATGCCTTGATTCATAATGCTAAAGCACAATACATTGCCTTGTGCCGTGGTGCAATAGCCTGAAAGTGTGCTTACCCCTTCAACAGTGCCCGTTTTGGCATGTACGTTCCCTGCGGCAGAAGTGCCACGCATGCGCTTACGCAGTGTGCCATCGCGTCCGGCAATGGGCAGAGATTGGTGCAGATGACGGAAAATATCATCGTCGTTATAAGCATAGCGCAACATGCGACCCAATAGTTCGGGGGTGAGATAGTTATAAAGCGAGAGCCCTGAACCATCGGCTATTTGGTAGTGTGAGGGATCGAGCCCAATGTGGCTAATCAGTGCGTTATAGTGTGCCACAGCTTGTTTGCGTCCTACTTTAGTGCGGTCGCCTTGTGCAGCAATTTGATAGAACATAGACTCAGCCATTGAGTTGTTGCTCTTTTTCATCATGGGCACAAGTACATCGTCGATGTTGTGTGTGCGATTGCAGAGCAGTGTAGCTCCTGAGGGAGTGCGATGTTCGGTGGTGGTGCCGTCCCACTCAATGTCTTCGGCTTGGAAGATGCGTCGCATGTTTTCAATAAACGTGTCGCGATTGTTGAAAAGCAAGGGAGTTGTGGGCACTTCGTCGTCGTCCCAACACCATCCCCATCCCAATAGCTTATCGTCCTTCATGCTCAAATCTAAGCAGATGGGCGAGGTGATGCGTGTGATGCCGTGTGCTTTGAGTTCGCGGGCAAAGGCGTGCATATCGTCGGCATTGAAAAGGGGGTCGTATCCTGCACGAATGTATACGTGTCCGCTAAAAATAGAGTCACCCTCTTGAGGCAGTTGGTCAACGTAAAGGCGAGTGCTGTATTGATAATTTACCCCCAAGTCGTTCAATGCGGTGATGGCGGTCATTAACTTCTCGTTTGATGCGGGGCGCATACATTGTCTTTCGTGATAAGCTATCACTAAGGTGTCGGCAGTGAGGTCGTAGATGTAGAGCCCCACTTGTGTGCGTTCAAAAATATCGTTGTCGAGCAACTTTGTGACGCGTGCTCTGAGCGATTCTTCTGCGCGAATATTATCGATCACCGTGTCGGCTTGCACAGAATCTTCTGGCATAATGCTGTCGGTGCGCAAGGCATAGGCGATGTGTTCGGTGGTTTTGGGGTGGGCAGTGGCACAAATTAGGGTGCATGCCACAAGTGTGATGATGAGAAAAATACGTTTCATGCTGCAAAGTTACTCATATTGCCGTGGAAATGTGGGCATTTGGTGTGAAAATATTGCCTTTTGCGGGAGTATAGGCATAACTTTTGCGTTATAATATGTATTGCAAAAGGTTTGCCAAAAGTGATTTATACTTATACAAAAAAATCGCCTCCACCGACTCGCGTCGACAGAGGCGTATTTTGGGGTTGCGATAATAGAAGAACCACTAGTTCAAAAAACATCGCTTCCCAAGTTGAATTTCAAGTACTACTCGGGAATACCTGAAAATTCTATTCTTTCCTTAACAACCTTTTTTACCCGAGTAATTAACCTAAACCTATATGTCTTTTTCTTTCTTGCCTAAGTTAAAGATGCACGCGGTATGAGCGTGCGGTGCGAATGTTTGCAAGCTTACACCTGGCATGTGCTGTGGGGCACGAGTTTGTGTGCACGTAGCATAATGCTTTTGGTTGATTATAGTGCAGAACCCGTCTGCAAATAGTTTAGTTTGTGTTGGCTAATGGAGTCGTGATTTGTGAACACACTTCCATAGTGCTCACGCAGACAGCCAGTAGCTTGCTTAAATTCACGTTGCAAAGGTACGGTGTTTTAGCACAAATGCGCTAATACAAATGTTGCGAATGTTTGTATAAATGTTGCACAAATTTTTAAAGCATTGATAATCAATAGTTTATGTAATTTCCTTTTTTACGTGCATCGCACTTTTGTTGCAAACATTTTTACCCTAAGTTCTTTTTTTTATTGCAAGTTTTTTATAGTGTAAACTCTGAGTTTAAGGGTCTGAAATCACCTTTTTGGCAATCGATTTCTGGCTTGTAAAAGCAAACTGAATGGGGGGATTGGGGGAGCATGTCAGCCAATGTCAGCCTAAGACTGATAGTGAGGATTTGCGATGTTGTATCTTTGCATGGCAAATCAAGCAATGGCACACAAAAAGCGCGGGAGGCAACAACCAGAGCTGTAGCCTCCCGAAAAACTTAGAGGTGTTGCTGCATACCACCTTAGAAGGGCCAAAGCAAGGGCACCACGGTAACTGTGATGATGAGTGCAATGAGGTTGAGGGGGAGACCTATGCGCACAAAGTCGGCAAACTTGTAGTTGCCCACACCTTGCACAATGAGGTTGGTTTGATAGCCAATGGGGGTGCTAAAACTAGCTGAGGCTGCCATGCAGATGGTCACAAAAAATGGCATGGGACTAACCCCCATGTGTTGTGCAATGCTTAGTGAAAGGGGGAATGCTAAAGCTGCTGCTGCATTGTTGGTCATGAGTTCGGTAAACAAGTTGGTGATGATGAAGATAACCGCCAATAACACCACCGGACTGCAACTTTTGCTTAGTTCGACTGTGAATTGTGCCACTGCATCTGCCATACCAGAGTTTTGCATGGCGCGGCTAATGGCAAATGCCGAGGCAATGGTGATGAGAATGTCCCACGAGATGTATTTGGTATATTTGCGAGCAGGGAAGATGTTGAGCCATGCCATGATGATGGTGACCACGCTCACAAAGAAAAACATGTCTAAGTGCATGCGTGGAGCGGCTTGGCGCACAGCAGGGAGTTCGCCTACGGTGGCACCAACAATCATCAAAAACAAAAGCACCACAGAGAGCCAACATTTCCAGCGCGGCATACGAAAATCTTGCTCTTTGCCATTCGACACCATAAGGAAGAACGAAGAGTCGCCCCAGTTTTTCATAAAATCGTCGTTGGCAAGCAACACCAATGTATCGCCCTCGTGAAAGCGTTCGCGTCGCATGTCGTGCATAATCATGGTTACACCCCCGCGCTTTAGTTCGAGGATATCGGCACCATATTTGCGCTTAAAGTCGAAGTCGATGATGCGACGGTTGATGGCAGGGAAACGTGCACCCAAAACCACTTCAATGCGGTGCATGCCATGCGAAAGTTCGTCGGGTCGTGTTGCTTCATCGCGGTCGATACGTTCTGAGGGCAACAGCTTGTTTGAGAATAACCACACGTAGAGCAGTCCTGCCGTAGCCACAATGATGCCTACTTTGCCCAATTCAAACATTGAAAAGCCTTTGAATCCTGCATCAATTACCATGCCATGTACCACCAAGTTGGTGCTGGTGCCAATAAGGGTGCATACACCCCCCAAAATGGTGGCATACGATAGGGGAATAAGTAATTTAGTAGCTGCTACGCCATGTTTCTCAGCCCAACGCTTCACCATTGGGGCAAAAATAACCACCACTGGCGTATTATTCAAAAAAGCAGAGATAAAAGCTACCGTGGGCAGCATGCGCATTTGCACACGTCGCACACTATTGCCCGTCTTGTTGTGTGGTAAAAGCCGTTTAAGCAACGCCTCGAGCATGCCTGACCGTCTTACGCCCTCACTCACTAAGAAGAGCATTGCCACGGTAATCATACCTTTGTTGGCAAAGCCTTCGAGTAATTCTTTGGGACTAAGTATGCCGGCACACATAAACACTACTGCACCAGAGAGCAAAATTAGTCCCGGACGCATGCGGTCTTTTATGAGTGCCAACACAACGATGGCGAGTACGATGATAACAAATAAGGGTTGCATATAGCTTTTGGGGTATTTAGGGCGGATTTTTTACCGCCCTGAAATCACTGCGATGTGTTTAGTTAATGTGCAATTTATTTCACCACAAACCATGGGTTGTGCAAGTCTTCTTTGTTGTAAGTGAGTGGCAAGTCGGTTTGTGCGTCGAGCACTTGGCAACCTGCAGCCAGCGCAATGGCATGGCCTGCGGCAGTGTCCCACTCCATGGTGGGAGCCAAGCGCGGATAGATGTCTGCCTTGCCTTCGGCTACTAAGCAAAGTTTAAGCGATGAACCTGCGCTAACCATTTCTAAGTCGGGATGATGGCGTCGCAAGTCAGCAATAAATGTTTCGGTCTCGGGCGAAAGATGCGAGCGCGAAGCTACTACGCGGTAGGGACGTGCCGTGTCGGCACCTTTAAGTGGGAGCGCTTCGGGATTTCCTACGTGCAGGGTTTCGGGTTCAACGTCGGCAGTGAAGGCACCTTGCCCTTTTTCGCCCCAAAAAAGTCGGTGCTTAGCAGGCACATAAATCACACCCATAACGGGTACACCATCGGTAACAAGGGCAATGTTTACTGTAAACTCATCGTTCTTCTTTAAAAACTCTTTTGTACCGTCGAGTGGGTCGACAATCCACAGCGAGTGCCAATCTTTGCGTTCGTCGTAGGGCAGATGTGCGCCCTCTTCGCTCAGCAGGGGATAGGGGGTAGACTCTAATGCCTCGGCAATAACGCGGTGTGATTCGCGATCAGCCAACGTGAGTGGTGAATTGTCAGCCTTTCGTTCAACTTGCCAATCAAGGTCGGGGTGTGTATAGATGTTCATAATGGCACGCCCAGCTCTGAGCGCAGCATTGATTATGGTGTCAATCATTGTAAATGCGTTTATAGAATGGTTCTAATATTTCTTAGATGTATTGAGGGAGCAAAGTTAATGGTATTTGCGTAAAAATGCGGTATGGAGAAGAAATATTTTTATTTTCCCAAAAAGTTTTTGGGGTAAAATCTTATCGAAATAAATGGAATCAGCCTTTAGGATAAATGTGCTGTGGAAGTATGGATAAAAAAACTTCATTCTTTTTTGTGTTAATAAACATCTTGGTGGGACGTGTAAAAGTTTTTTTATAAATTTGTGGCAAAATTTTATGGAACTTTACGCTGTATGTAGGTTTTAACAAAAATCTACGGTATGCCTTAAAGAATACCGCCTTATGATGAAACAAGAAGAAAAAGCAAGTTTGATGCGTGTGTTGTCGGACCTTGTAAAGGCTGACGGTATTATCGACATTAACGAGATGGATTGCTTAGACCATCTGCGCAGTAAATATAAAATAACCAATGAAGATGAATGTCGAGCTGAGAACTTGACATTCTCTGTGGCAATCAATACGTTGGCAGAACTCGAAATGGCACAACGTGAAGAACTCATGCACGACTTTGCCAAGGTTACGATGAGCGATAACTATTGTGCGCGTTCTGAGGCGTTGTTGATGCTTGCCTTACGTTTTAAACTCACAGAAGACGATGGGGTGAATGCTACCATGATTTCGGTGAGCAACGATTTAATGCACTTCGACGACAACCAAATGTTGTATGTAGAGGCTCAACCACATCCCGAATTACACGAAGAGGTGAATGCTCATTATACCGATTTGCAAAACATGATTCGTTTAGAAGGCATGGACTTTGTGTATATTCCGCGTCTTTCAGCTCATTATAGCAGTTTGGATAAGGAGGCATTGAAAAATATGGTGAAATATCTTTATCCCAAAGCAAGCAACGATCGCATTTCTGTGGCTTTGCTCAGTTTGTGCAATATGCAAACGCACGAATTTTGTCGTGATTTGCTCTCGGCAAAGTTGGGCATTCGCGAAATGTCGATGGTGGAACCTTCGGTAATGATAAAGGTGGGCGAGTCGTATACAGATGGTGAAGCATTCTCACACTTTTTGCTCTTTGAGGTGGGCAATGACATGGTGCAGAGTGTGCGTAAACTGCTTAGTGTTTTCTCGCAATATTATAATAACTTGCAACTTAACTACCTACACGAACAATCTGGACGCTTTGTCTATAAAGGCTTTTACAGACAGGTGTTCGACTTGCTTATGTTGCAACGCGGCATAAAAAGTACGGTGGCGGTAGACTCGGCAAATGGCAACATAAAATTCCCCGATGCCGAGATCACATTAACAGGTGTGCATCGTCGCGAAAAGGCTCTTTATGCCTTGTTTTTATTAGAATCGTCGCGTGGTGGCATAAACTTTACGAAGCCAGACGACAAAAAGCATATCGAAAAATATGACCGCCGCATGGAGCAGTTAATGCAGAAGTATCGTTGTATCTATGCACGCTTTGGGGGCGAGGCTTCAAAGGCTCCCAACATTTGCGACTATTCAACACGTGGACCGATGGTGGCTTTGCTCAAAAAGCAGATTATGGCACTTAAAGGTGTGCTCCATCATGCCGATAGTTATTGCATTAAGCGCAATGTATTTGGCAATTATTCAATAGACATCCCTTCTTCAATGTGCTACTGTCTGAATCTTGAGGGACAGTTGTGTTTGCTGCATGAGGACGAGGAGTGGCAAAATATTGCTGCATTATAAGCGTTCGGGGCAGAATGGCCTCTGTCATGTAATGTACGTTTTTCTTGTAGTCCCCCTCCTTCCAATAATTGCACATTGATTGATTCATAAAAAAGTCCGTAACCAAGGTAGATATGCCCCTTTGTTACGGACTTTTTGCGTAGCCCTAAAAACTGATTTTTAGAACCATCAAGAATGCCTTTTACCAAGGTTCAACTCTTGGGGCAGTGCTGCGATATTGTGGCATGCAAAGCCCTGTGTTGGCACCAATGTAAGTGGGGTCGGAAATGTAATATTGCAAACCATCTTGTTCGTAATAAGAACCCGAGATGCTTTCGCCCGGAAGTGCGATAGAAACACACTCATGCCCAGGGAAGTTAATAAGATGGTTGTTCACACCCATTATGCGACGTAGCAATGTGGCGTAGAACACCGAACGATCTTCACAGTCGCACTTTGGATAATAGAGCAGTTCTTCGAAGAAGTAAGGTTTTTCAAATCCAAATTGCTCATCATCGGTAGCATAGGCAAATGCCGATTGCACAAAGTGGAGCAAGCGGTTTACACTGCTGAGGCTTGCTTGTGTGCCAATTTGTGTTTTTATTTGCTCTTCCACTTCGCGGCGTGTATCGTTATCGAGCACAGATTGTGCATAGCATGGAACGGGCATTTGTGGATATTTATAAACCATCTTCATCAAGCGCTCGTTCACAGTGCCCTTCACCGTGATGCCACCTTGTGTCAGGGTGTAGTTGTGTTTATCTCCCTTTACATTAAGTGGTTTACGAATCACGAGGTCCACATTGTGCAATTCGCTCATAGGAGCGCTAAACTGCGGTGTGCGGAAGCGTGCCTCATCGCCCTGAAGTTTACCGAGATCGGGGGTGAAGATATAGAATCTTTGTCCATTCATTTCCAAGTAGGCGCGAGCATACACCATTTGGTCGAAGGGGATGAGCAAGATGGGGGTACCCGATGTGGTTTCGAATGCTGGACGAATGTCGTAACCACAGAGCAACAAAATGTAGTGCATTAAGTTGGCACGTACGGTAAGTGAAGCCTCTGGCACAAGCGCTTTTGCATAGTCGCGCACCAATTCCATTACGAAATAGTCGGGTAGTTGCATCTCGTTGATTTGTTTTTTGAGTGAGGGCAAAGCCTTGTCTTCGAAAGTGGATTTGTTGAGTGCTTTAATGGCATTGCCATTTCCCATTTCATCGAGCTTATTCACAGGGATGTCCACCTTTGGCAATTTTATATTCAGCCCGTAAAAGTCGAATTGCACTTTGGGCGTGCGGTCGGGTGCAGGTGCAGGAGTAGGCACGGGCACAGTAGGGGTTACAGGCACGGGCACTGCAGGCACAGGGACCGTGGGAGTTTTAGGCACTGCGGGCTTTTCGGGTACCGTGGGTTTAGTAGGCTCCGTCGGTTTAGTAGGTGCAGCAGGCTTAGTGGGTTCCGTCGGCTTAGTAGGTGTCGCGGGCTTTGTAGGTGTTACAGGCTTTGTGGGCAAAGCCGGTCTCGTAGGCACCGTGGGCACGGGCACTTGGGGTGTGCTAGGCTTAGTGGGCGTAGCTGGTTTGGGTGTGGCAGGTTTAGGTTTAGGCGCTGGGGTAGGTGTAGGCTTGGGAGGAGTGGGTTGAGGCACTACGGGCTTAGGTTCTACCACAGGTTTAGGCATGGGTGTAGGCTTTACGGGATTGGGGTTTTTAGCCACAGGCGTATCTTTGGGCTTAGGACGTTGAAAACGCTGAATAGGGCGTTTTTGTTCAAAGTCCTTCCACACCATATCCAAGAAGTCGGCATAACGATTCAGCATTTCGTTGCGAAAATTGTCGTACCGATTGAGTATATCTTTCCTAAAAGCTTCAAACGTCTCTTTCTGTTTTTGGGCTTGCGCACCACTCACAACAGTAAGCAGGGCAAGGGTGATGAATATCTTTCTCATAGGGGTGAGGTTTTAAGAGGTTATGGGGTAGGGTGTTTAAAACCCACCCAAAATCGTGAATCGCAGAGGTGCGTTTGATCATAAGACGGGGATGGGTAGGATTGTCTGGGGGGAGCGTTCATCGAAAATCGTGAACGAGTTGACGTGTTGCCGACATCTCCCACTTTATCTTTCGTGTGTGTCTGTAACTTGTCAACTCGTTAGGCATTCTTTTTTTGCGAAAACGCACCCTTCCTGAGTTTCGGGGTGCGAGTCCGAGTGAGATTATTCGCCGCCCGTGTTAGGGTCGAAAGCACCCTTTACGAACTCCGAAACCTTATCGGCATATTTCTGAGCCGCTTCGCTCTCTTTCTTCGCATTGTCGAGTGCACGTAGACGCGCACGGCAAGCCGCGTTTTCAGAGATGATAAAGTAAGTTTGCATTTCGTAGAGCGGTTGTCCCTTAGGCGTTTTGCCAACTTCGCGAATCAAGCTAAACGACTCTGTCATTTCGCCACGAATCTCCTTTTCAACACTACTTTCGTAGGCTGCATAAAAGTGGTCGAATTCCCCGTCACCATCAGTGCCGTTGGCAGACATATCGCTGACGATGCGTCCTTTCACGATGGAACCAGCTTGACGAGCATAGTTATTGCAAGCATTGTTTACCGCTGCTTGGTGTCCTACGTTTTTCGAAATAAAGTTGCTGGCAGTACCCACAACCTCGTAGGCATCGTTACCATCGTCGCTATTGAGCTTTTCGTAGTGCTTAAGTAGCATCACCTCGAGCGAGCGTGATGAACCAAAGAGCGCCCAGTTTTCTTTTTTCAGCGTTTTCATTTTGAGCTTATACTCCTTTTTGAGTTGCTTGTTAAGCTCTTTGTTGTTTTGCGCTGCCATAGGCATAACCATGCAGAGCGCAAGAAGGAACATTAAAATCTTTTTCATAATCGTGAGTTTTTTTGTGAGGGGGTAGTTGCAAAAGCAAATATATGCCCCGTGGCAAAGTTGCATAAAAAAAACATACTAAACAAGTTTTGTCATAAAAAACACACTAACGTAACAATATATATGGGGTGAAAGCGAAAATGACAAATGACAAATGACAAGTGAACTCTTTGAGAATCAGATAATTTGCTGTCGTTTTGTCATTTGATTTTTTTAAAAAATTCGTGGTTAACGAATGTAAAGGCTTACATATACTCGTGCAGCGTCAAGGTTAGGGCAAGACTTGTGCTTGTAATGTGGTTATGACCTAACACCTTGGCATGTTTTTTTAGTTTTTAGGCGCTATGGGAGTAATTTTTGTCATGATAGTAGTGTTTTTAGGGTTAGAAAATAGCTCCAAAATGTGGTCTGTGTTCCTTCGGAATGATATCGGAATGATATCGGAATTGTCGTCTGCCAAAATGGAGCGTGTTTTAGCATGCTTGCGAGTGCAAAGTTACAGTGCAGTGGAGGAAATTCCAAATTTCGTGCAAATTTGTGGCGCTTCGAAATGTTAAAATCAGCTCACTTCTCTAGTGTTTATTGGGGAAAAATAATTTTTCTGTACCGCGAGAGTGTACAAGTTTAGAAATGTCATTTGACGCAATTTTTTTGCTTAGGCTTTAAAAAAAACGCGCAAATTTTTTCTTTGCAGCTTTACAGGGAAAATGTGGGTTGCTGAAACTACTTATTTCTTATCTCTTATTTTAACATTTACACTAGTTAACTCAGAATTAAGAAATATTTCAAGTGACAAAGTGATACATAAGTTATTGATTATCAAGTGCTTAATGTGTCACTTGTCATTTGTCACTTTTGCTTTCACCCTAAGTATGTTGCAATTTGCCCCTTGTTTATGGGTTGAAATTCTGCGAGATAGACTTGGGTTCTTGTCCTATAAAACGGCTATTCGCCTAGGCCCAATCGCACCCATAACAGGGTGCCCCGTTTGGTATGATGGCATACGTAAACCAGGCATGAGAAGGGGAATAAATTCCCTTCACATACCTGGCTACCTTATCTCACCCCTAACGGGGTAACCCATTAAAATAATACACGAATTGAGGCATTTTATGCGTTTATTATTGTTGAATATCAACCATTTATAACATCAAAACCATGCAGAAAAATATTATAGATTTTGAACACCCTATCTAATGGGGTAACCCATTTCACCATGCCCCTTGCGTTTCCCCTGTTGGCGCGTTTTCGTTTCCTCAGTTGGCTGTTTACACTCTCAAGAATTTAAGTGCTAAAGCCCATGCCCAGTATCGCGGTGTGTAGTGTTTTAGAGGTAGGGGGTAGAGGTTGTGTTGGCGCAGTGTGTGTGCGGTTAGTCTGAGTTGTTGGAGGCTGTGTGTGTGGGTCCAAACATTATAGAGAAGGTCGGCTGCGAGTTGGTGGAGTCTGCGAGTAATGGCTGACAGTTGGTCGGCAGTCCAGCGTTGGGTGGATAGGTCGATTAGAATTTTTTGTTTGTCAGCGATTTTGCGCATGCGGTGTGCGCGGTCTGTGGTGTGACAAATGGAGTTGGCACGCTGTCGATAGTAGTAGAGCGGTGTGTGGGTGCTTATGAGGGTGTGGGCACGCAGGAGCAGGCGAGGGGTGAAGTATTCGTCCTCGTGAAGCATGCCTTGGGGAAAACGGAGGCTGCCCATGATGCTACGTTTAAAGATGTAGCCCCAGCATGCTGCTTGGAGGCTGTGGTGGGCGAGGTGGTGTGTACCCGTGGTTGGGGTGCTCCATTGCACGTAGGCGGTGTGTGGATGGCGGGGCAAGTGGTGGCAGTGGTTGAACATGAGCACGTCGGGGGGCGTGGGTGCGCGCAGTTGTTGCAAGAGTGCGTTGTAGGGGTGGACGAGGAGTGCGTCGTCGGCATCGATAAATTGAATGTAGGTGCCCGTGGCTTGAGGTATGGCTGCGTTTCGGGCAGCTGCTAGGCCTTGGTTCTGGGGCAGACGGATGGGGGTGATGTGGGGCGCGATGTGTGGTGGCACTTGGGTGATGGCAGGGATGGTGCTGCCGTCGTCAACAAGGATGATTTGTCGTTCGGTGGAAAAGAGGTCGAGGGCGAGTATGCTCTCGATGCATTGGTGTAGCAGGTGGGGCGGGGTGTTGTAGGTGGGGATGATGAAGGTGATGAGGGGGGTGGGCATGGGGATGGGCATGGGGGGTGAGGCTTTTGGGCGTGGCGTGTGAGTGGGGTGGAAACGTGTATGGCTATGCGCCTGGTGCGTTTTTTTAAAAAAACTTAGGGCACGGTGCGCATAGCCAAGGTGTGAGAGGGGAGATTTTTTTAAATCACTTCGATAAGCGAGCTGCTACCACCAGGACGCTTACGAAGTTTGATTTGTGGGGAAATTTGTGCGCGTATTTGCTCGGTGTGGCTGATTACGCCGACTTTTCTGCCCTGTGCGTTCTCGAGGTTAGAGAGTGCGAGCATGACGAGATCGAGTGAGTCGCGGTCGAGGTTGCCAAAGCCTTCGTCGATGAAGAGCGAGCCAATGACGAGTTGGTTGGTAGACATGGAGGCTAAGCCGAGGGCTAAGGCGAGTGATACGACGAAGGTTTCACCGCCCGAGAGAGAGGTGACGTAGCGGTGTTCGTCGAACATGTCGTGGTCGATGATTTCGAGTGCCAAGGTGCCTTCGATGTTGTGAAGCTCGTAGCGCGGAGAGAGTTGGCAGAGGTGGCGGTTGGCGTGTGCCACAAGATAGCTGAATGTGTAGCTTTGTGCTAGGGTGCGGAATTTCTTACCATCGGCTGCGCCAAAGAGCGTGTTAAGTCGGTTCCACTGGCGTGCGTCCTCGCGTGCATTGTCGAGGGTTTGCTGCATGCGTGCTGCACTGTCTACGCTTTGTTGGTGTGCTTGCAGTGTGAGCCTTACGGTAGCCAATTCTTGAGCTACTTCGTTGGCGTGATGTAGCTCTTTTTCGTGCTCCTGAGTTAGCGTTTGGCGCAGTGACAAGTATGCCTCGAGGTGGGTAGCCACGGTGGGTTGTGCAGTTTGTGGCGCATGGTTTGTGGGCTGCGCTTGGGGTGTTTGGGAAACTTCGGGCGTAGCTTGTGCGTTGAGGGCAGGACGGATGGATTCAGCTTGTAGGTTTTGCAAGGCTTGTTGCGCTTGTTCAAGGTTGTGTTGCGCCAAGATGCGTTGTTCCTTGAGTTGGTCAATGCGTTGGCGCATGGCTTTCCAATCGGTGTTAGCCGTGAAAATTTGGTCGAGTTCAGAGAATTGCACGGGCGAGTGTGTGCCGTTGAAGCGCAGCATGAGTAAATCGAGCTCTTGTTGCTTTTGCTGCTGCTGTTGCTGGCTCTCGAGTCGGCTCTTCAGCAGGTTGTTACGTTTGCCCTCGAGCAGGTGGAGTTGTCCTTGCATTTCTTGGAAACTGCGTCGTGTGGTGGCCTCGACTTGGCGTGCGCTGTTGATGGCATTTTGTAGCATCTCTGCTTCTTTTTGGGGCGTGTTTTCGCCCATAATTCGTCGCAAGTCCTCTTGTTTGCGTGCCAATTCTTCGCGTGTGGCGTCGCGACTTTCGCGGCATTGCACAGCGTGGCGTTGCTCTTCAGCCACATGGGTTTCGGCACCCTTTATTTCTTCGCGCAAGATGGCGTCAGCACGTTCAGCCTCGTCGAGTGTGGCACAGGTTTGTTGCCAGTCGTGGTGTAGGTTTGTGAGGCGAATGCGCAGTCCGTCTGCATTGTTCTTCCATTCGGTGAACCAGCCCGAGAGGGTGATCATTTCATCGAGGTCGGTGTAGAGTTCAGAGCATGCGCGGTCTGAGAGCACTATGACGTGTTGCAACTCTTCGGCAGTGGTTTTAGCCACATTCGCCTCGGTGTGTAGTTTGTCGAGGTAAGTGCGGTTGTTAGCCATTACGCCATTGAGCTCATCAATTTGAGTGTTTAAGCGGTTGATGTGTTGTTGATGCTCGTTGTAGGTGGTGAGTTCTTGTTGTGCCTCGTCTGCCGAGCGTGTGGTGTTGTCGAGCAAGAGTTGGAGCATCATGCGGCGTGCTTCGCGATTTACGGTGGCAGAACAGTCGGCAAAGGACACGTCGAGGTCGGCAAAGGCTTTCCACTCGTCGACATCGGCAGCTTGGCGCTGTTTAAACTCATTGAGAGCAACCTCACCAGCGGCAATGCGTGCGGCATCGGCAGCCATCTCCTCGCGTAGGGCAGAAAGTTGTGTGCGCTTGAGCAGTACATCCTCTTTTAGTGCATCGAACTCCTTGCTCATACTGTTGAGCAGATTGCCCAATTCGCGTTCGGTTTCGGTGTGATAGGGGTGGTGTGTGGCGCCACACACAGGGCATGCAATGCCCTCTTTTAGCTGTTTGCGCAGCTGCACAATGTCCTTAGACTGGCTCAGTGTGTAGGTAGCAGAAATGCGTGCAAAGGCCTCTTCGCTGGCATGCAAGGCAACCTCCATTTTGTTCGCCTCTTGTTGTTTTTGCGACAATTCGGCTGCTTCACGGCGTTGGGTAGCAGCTTTTTCGGCAATACGAGCGTAACCTTCGGAAATGTGTTGCCACAAGACGGCAGCACGCGAGAGAGACACGAGGCGACTGCGGTTGTTGGCAACGGTTTGTTGCAACTTTACGCTGTCGTGTCCGTGGTTGGCTTGTTGGTGAATAAAGAGTTCGCTTTTTAGGGCGTTAAGGCGTGCTTGGTTTTTGTGCTGTTCCTCTTCGGCACGTTCGCCCTGCTCGCGCAGTTCGGTTTGTTTTTTTTGCAGGAGAGTGGCTTTAGAGTGGCACTCCACGTTGCGCTGTGTTTCGCTATAAAGATTTGAGAGTTTATCTTTTATGAGGTCGAACTTTTGGAACATGAGTTGGTGCACCTCGAGCGACTGCTTGTGGAGTTGCTTTTGTTTGATGCTTTCGCTCAATTTTTGCAATGCCTCTTGTTTAGAGGCTAAGGCACTTTGGCTTTTTTCGCACGATTGAGTGGCCAAGAGAAGTTGTTCTTCAAGTCGCTTAAGCTGGTCGGCAGCCATTTTGATTTCGCCCATCAAGGTGTGTCCGCGATCGATTGCAGGACGGCGCACTTCGAGTTGCTTTTCGGCATCAGATGTGCGTTCGTGTGCCACATCGAGTGCTGCGCTTTGTTTGTCGAGCGCTTTGCGAGCTTCTTCGAGTTGTGTGGCATTTTCAGCTTCGCTACTTTTTATTTTATCTACGTCGGCACGACGCATTTTTATTTCTTGATAAAGCGGTTGCATGTCGAGCACTGCATCGTAGCGCTCGAGTTTAACCTCGTCGGCACGTGCCTCCATGCACGCCTTGGTGGTTTGCGCGAACTGCGATTCGCACTGTTGCACTTGGCGAGCTTGTTGTGCAAAACGGTCAATCCAGTCTATTTGCTGCTCGATGCGCTTGGTGTTTTGAGCCACATTTTTTTCGGAGGCTTCAAGCAAATGGGCACGTTCATTTTGCTCGGCAAGCAAATGCTCGTCGAGCCGTGTGTGGAGCAAGCCTTTCATCTCATCCTCGATAGACTGCACATGGGCATCAGCCTCTTGCGAAAGACGGTAAATGCGTTGACTCACGTTGCTATAAACCTCGGTGCCCGTGAGTTTTTCGAGCAGTGCAGCCTTGTCGTCAGCCTTTGCACGGAGAAAGTTGGCGAATGAGTTTTGTGCCAAAATGACGGTGCGTGTAAACTGGTCGTAGGTCAAGCCAATGGCATGTTCGATGCGTTGTTGCAAATCGCCTTTATCCACAACTTCTTTGTGTGGCGCAAGTTGTTGCAGTGTGCGTTCGGGCGTTTTATAGTTTCCAGTTTTTGTAATGCGCGTAGTCCATGTAGCCTCATAGCGTTCGCCATGGTTTGTGCTAAACGTGACACTGGCATATCCTTGTTTTTGTCCGCGTCGCAGAATGCTTGCTGTGTTTTTGGGTTGCACCTGTTGTGCTTTGTCTTCAACAAGCTTCAATTCTTCGCTTTTAATGGTCTCGATATTTTCGAAGCGTGGTGCTTTGTTATAGAGAGCCAAGCAAATGGCGTCGAGAATGGTAGATTTGCCCGACCCCATGTCGCCTGTAATTGCAAAGAGTCCAGCAGAACGCAGAGGCTCTTCTGTAAAGTCTATGGTTTGTTCACCCTCAATCGAAGTAAGATTGCAAAGGGTTATTTTTTCTATCTTCACCTTGTATGAATTTTTAGGTTCACCTTTATTGGTTGGCTTTGTTGAAGCGTTCTATCAGTTCAGAAGGCATGGGCGAGTTGAAGCGTGCTTTGAAAAAGCGTTGTGCCAACTCAAGGGGGGTGGTGCTTGCCAAACTGTCAGCGGTAATGTCTGATGGGTCTGTTAGGGGTGATTCAGATTGTGGACGTATGCGTGTAATGCGGCAAAAGCGTACGGCGCAATCCTCTAGAGCCTGCATGATGTCGTGCATCAGTGTGGGTTCAGGTTGTTTCTCCTCAATGCGTATTTCAAGATAGGGCCAAGTGTCGGCATTGTCGTTTTTTTTGCGTCGGGGGAGTTGTGCAATCTCGTCGAAAGCTTGTTTCACGCTAGCAGCTTTGCCGTGTGCAGGTATGGTGATAAGGCTGCGTAAGGGTTGGTAGTGAATTTGCATAACTTCAGTTTCGCCCGCAGTGTCAATATCTACCAAGTTTACGCCATGTTGATAATTTTTTTCGGCAAACGACATGGGTAATGCGCTACCTGCATACCATGCACAATGTCCGTCTTTAACTTGTTGCGCCTTGTGAATGTGTCCCAAGGCAGTATAGCTCACATTCTTGCCCACCACGTTCACGTCAACGCAGTCTTGTCCGCCCACCACAAGACGTTCAGAGTGTTCGCCTTGGCAAATGTCAGCGCCAGCAGCATAGAAGTGTGCAGCCACCACGATGGGTAGTTTTTTAAAGGCAGATTTGCGCACCTTTTGTTGCAGTTGCGTAAAGAAAAAATCTAAACCCTGTTCGGGTGACATGCTGGCAGGGTAGTCGCCACTTCGCAAATAGGGCAATGCGATGCAAGTGCAAGCAGCTTGTCCGGTTTGTCGGTCGGCAAGTGGCAATAGGTAGTAATCAAAGTCGGGTTCGCCATTAGGCAGATAGTGCACTGTGCCACGCACATATACATTGTGCGTTTTTAGTAATGCCGCGGGGGCTTCAAGTCGTCCTGCCGAGTCGTGATTTCCTGCAGTGATAACCACTTGTAGTCCGGGCACAGCCAGAGTGGCTTTGAGCAAAAAGTCATAAAGTAATTCTTCTGCGGCAGCCGAAGGGTTGGCAGAGTCAAATACATCGCCCGAGATAATCATTGCATCGGGTTGTTGTTCTTTAAGTACGTTGAGCAACCATGCCAAAAAATGGCGATGCTCAAGCAAGCGGTTGTGACCATGAAAGGTGTTGCCCAAGTGCCAGTCAGCAGTATGCAGTATCTTCATTTTCGTATATGTGTGCGCTGAGTTGTTTTAGAGTGCAAAGTTAGTGCAAGGCGAGTGCAATACAAAATAAAAAGCCAATGGATTTTTATTTTTATTGCCGAGCCGCCGCCTAACTTGGTGTAAGCGGTGTGAATACAAGTCAGAGGCAAAGTTTCGTTTCATATATAAAAAGCCTATGAAACAATTTGTTTATTTGTTTCATAGGCCTGTGTTTTTTTCAAAGGGAGCTGCTTTGCATGTCTCCCCATGTGGTTGTGTTATCTTGTTACCTCGTGAATACTTGTAGGTACTTTGATAATTTCGTAGTTGCCACATTCGGCAAAAGCATTTTCTGAGATAGAAATAACAGTTGCCGGTATGTAGATACGCTTCAAATTGGGGCAACGCTCTACAGCGTAGTCGTCAATATACTTAGTACCTTCTCCGATAATCAATTCTTCGAGATTTTCAAGATGAGCTACCATGTTCTTATCCAATCTCTCAAGAGGTCTGAGTGTAAGACTACGAATACCAGCGGGAATGAGGTGAGGTCTGTTCTTGTCGTAAATGCTGTATACCACACCCTTATACGATTCAAAAGCGTAGTTTTTAGGATCAACGTTAATTTCCTCTACGTTGGCAAGCACTCTGCTCAAACTTGAAGTGGGCTCATACTCGCCAAATGACTCGATGTTACTACCTATATTGAGTTGTGTAATGCTCTTAGGTAACTCTACGCTAGGAATAAACGACATTACGCGCAAACCATTTACACTATAAGGCACGGTAAACGAAGTGCTTGTAGTTGGCTTAACACTCTTAACATTGAGAAGTCGGTTTTCGTAAGTATACTCACACTTATCGTCTTCAAAAACAACAAAATCCATACGTTGGGGAATAAGCGTACTTTCGTAGCTGCTTAAGTCTGCTGCCTTGTAGTCGTGTCCATTGGTTGCATCGCTTACATACCAATCACCATCCACGTATACATAGTTCCAAGCATGTGCGCCCAGCGGTACTAAGTCGCCATTAACACATGCACAAGGAATGCCCTGCGTATGGCACATCGTTTTAAGCAAATTGGCATAGCCTTGGCATACACAGCACTTATGCTTAAAAATGTCGTATGGTCTGAGGTAAGGAACAGCATTAGGATCCCAGGGGTACTTAATGTTCTTAATCAACCAGTTGAAGATGTTCTTATAAGTTTGGTAGTCGTTTTCAGCCTTCAGGTTCTTAGTAACGTATCTTTTTATTTCCTTATATTCAGCGTCTGTAATCTCTTGATCGTTCAAGTTAAGAGCCTTCTTAGGGTCGATACTTTTGAGCAGCTGTAATACGCCTTCGGCTTCGTTAGCACTGAGTTGTACGGAGTTATCAGCCTCAGGGAATATGGGTGTGGCTGTTGTAAGGATGTTTGAAGAATTGGTGATGGGCAGATTATTCTGTACACCCTCAAGTTCTTCGTTTCCGCAGGCAGCAAAAAGAAGTGCTGCGGGGAGTAAGAAGTAATGTAGTTTCATGTAGTAACAGTTATTAGTTTTATTTCGGGTGCTAATTTCGGCATTTTTGTTGATATAAACAATTTGTTTGCAAAGAAAAGGTTGCAAAGCATGTGTGTTACATGTAATTCTTCCCGGTTTTTAGTCAGACAAGAACAATTCTGGTTCTATGTTACAAAATTTGTTGATAAAAAAAGCAGACACATTCGCGAGGAATGTGTCTGCCAATATACAGATTAAGTATGTGGATACTTATTGATTAACGAACCACCTTCTTACCATTTACAATGTAAACACCTTTTTCAGCGTTCGCAACGCGACGACCACTGAGGTCGTAGATAGTGTTGCTCACCTTTACGGGAACGTAGGCATTGTTGATAGAAGTGGGGAGGCCTTCAGCAAGGTCGAGGCTAATTTCTCCCTTAGCAGCGATGTTATACTTTTCAACCTTGTTACCAAGGCGAACAGCAACCACGCGATCAACGTCCATGTTATTAGTAATAACCACCTTAGTAGCCTTACCATCAACCCAAGTTTCGTCTACGTTGTAGTTACCTTGAGCCTTTAAGCCCTTTACGCTACCGTTAGTCCATGAAGAGGGCAATGCGGGAAGAATAGTGATAACGTCGTCGTAGCTCTGGAGCAACATTTCTGCTACACCACTTGTGCAACCATAGTTACCATCAATCTGGAAGGGTGAGTGCGCATCGAAGAGGTTGTAGTAGCAACCACCTTGACCACCCATGGCGATGGTGTAAGAAGTCGAGTGACGGAGGGCACGCTGCAAGTTGTAGTGAGCCTTATCACCATCCAAACAACGAGCGTAAGTGTTAGTCTGCCAACCCATTGACCAACCTGTTACGTCACCGTTACGAGCAATCTGACCATTGTAGGCAGCTTCAAATTGTTTTACACTGTCAGCGTCAGTAGCAAATGCACTAACTTGATTGAATGGATAGAGACACATCAAGTGAGAGAGGTGACGGTGACCTGGTTCTGAGAGTGCATTGTTCTTCCACTCAGAGATACAAGGCTTGTTGCTTGACCAATTTACACCACCAGGGTTGTATTGTTCAATCCAAACACCCTTGTCGAAGTTCTTGTAGAGGTCTTCGA
>OMBG01000347.1_pt1 | contig 25076 bp, 13 predicted proteins | sample 1674251 | NCBI WGS metagenome assembly OMBG01 (sample SAMEA103958153, study PRJEB25191) | human gut metagenome | reverse complement strand
TGGATGTTGTAGGTAACCTCAAGAAGGTGATGGATGGTGAGGAGATTGGTACGCTCGTACACAACTAATCATCTCTCTTCAACAGGAAGAAAAAGCAAATGCGACTGGATTCACATCTAGCCGCATTTTTCAGTTATAATCTACCTAAATACCTAAATATCCCAATAAAGGGGATTTCTTCTATTTCGTCTTCTTCAGATAAATAATCGCCGAGATGATGACGTATGCCACGATGACAAGCCACCAGCCGGTGAGGAAACCGGTCAGACCATCGAGTGCTACCGAAGTAGCGAGGATGATGATGGTGAGCGCGGCAAAGCCATATTTCACCTCATTGCCCTTGAAACCCCACTGCTTGAACTTCAAGGCGAAAAGAGGCATCTCGCAAACCAGCAGATAGCTGGTGATGAGAATCAGAGCCAGAATGATGAATACCGACCATGAATATCCTTCGAGCCAGCTTGGATTGAACACAATCAGCGAACCCCAGAACAGGGCGTTGGCTGGTGTAGGAACACCGATGAAAGAGGTAGTCTGGCGCTCATCAAGATTAAACTTAGCCAGTCGCAATGCCGAGAAGGCTGCGATGATGAAGGCTACGTAAGGCAGCCATGGGCGCAAAGGCTCCAGAAAACCCGGATATTCCATCACAAAGAGTTGTGAGAATACGATGGTGGCAGGAGCCACACCGAAGGTTACGTCATCTGCCAGCGAATCGAGCTCCTTGCCTATTGGCGATGAAACGTGCAGCAGGCGGGCGCTCATGCCGTCAAAGAAGTCGAATACGGCTCCGATGATAATCCATAACAATGCCATCTTTGGGTTCCCGCCGAAGGCAAACGATGTTGCGACGCAGCCCGAAACCAGGTTGCAGCAGGTTATCGTGTTTGGAATATGTTTCTTGATACTCATTTCTTTCCAGTATATTATGATAGAGTGAAAGCCGGAAGTATGTTCCGGCTTGCCCTCTATCTGTCAATATGTTATTTCAATTTAGCGATGACGGTCTGGTCGCCAGTAGTTGACTGTCCCATCTTTACGCATACTTCTGTACCTACAGGCAGGTAGACATCCACGCGCGAACCCAGCTTGATGAATCCCAGGTGCTCGTCGATGAAGCATTCTTCCCCTTCCTTGGCATAGGTTACGATGCGGCGTGCCACTGCACCGGCAATCTGTCTGCAGAGTACATCCACTCCCTCAGGTGTGGTAATCATCACGTCGGCATGCTCGTTTTCCTCGCTAGCCTTAGGCAGCCATGCCTTGTGGTAGTTGCCGTCCACATGCTTCACGAATTTCACCTTACCATCCACTGGGAACCAGTTGGCATGAACATTCCAGAGGCTCATGAAGATGGAAATCATCAGGCGGCGGTCACCGAAGTAGGGAGCATTCTCCACCTCTTCTATCACCACAATCTTTCCGTCGGCTGGTGCTACTACCAGTTTCGAAGTATCCTCTACGTTGAGGTATCTGACAGGACAACGGTAGAAGTTGAGCACGATACCATATACCGTACCGAACACAACAACAAAAGCCCAGAACGGAATCTTGTTGTCTAAGGTTGTCCACAATATAGCCGCAATGGCTACTAACGCTATCGCTCCGGTTACCAGCTGATCGGTACCTTCGCGGTGCAATCTTATCTTCTTTAATTTCTTTATTTTCTGTCCCATACAGTAGGATTAAGTTTTTATTGGTGCAAAGGTACGTCATTTTTATCACTTTTGCAAATTTTTTGTGGGTTTCTTTTACCTTTTTCAATATTTTCGCATATTTCTTTTGGCTTTTTCAATATTTCGCCGTAACTTTGTTGTCAAAATTCGAATTTTAAACAGATAATGGAAGATTTTGTTCATTTGCATGTACACACCCAATACTCCATCCTCGACGGCCAGTCGAAGATACCGCATCTGGTAGATAAGGCCATCAAGGACGGCATGAAGGGTATGGCGGTAACCGACCACGGTGTGATGTTCGGCATCAAGGAACTCACCGACTATTGCGGCAAGATTAATAAAGACCGCAAGAAGGAGGGACTCGAACCTTTCAAGCCTATCATAGGCTGCGAGATGTATGTGGCACGCCGAACCAAAGCCGACCGAGAGAAGGATAAGGGCGATATGAGCGGTTATCACCTCATTGTACTTGCCAAGAATTATAATGGATACAAGAACCTCATCAAGCTGGTGAGCAATTCGTGGGTGGATGGTTACTACATGCGCCCACGAACCGACCGTGCCGATCTGGAGAAGTATCACGAAGACCTCATCGTATGCTCTGCCTGTATTGCAGGCGAGGTGCCATCCAAGATTCTGCATGGTGACCTGGAAGGAGCCCGCGAGGCTTGCCAGTGGTACCACAACCTCTTTGGCGATGATTACTATCTCGAACTCCAGCGCCATAAAGTGCCCGATGATCCAAGTCTGCTTGCCAACCGCGAGGCTTACGAGTTGCAGCAGCGTGCCAACAAGGAACTCATCAAGATGGCAAGGGAGTTTAACATCAAACTGGTGTGCACCAACGACTGCCACTTCGAGGATAAGGAGACTGCCGAGGCTCACGACCATCTGCTCTGTATCGCTACCGGCAAGGATCTCGATGACCCTAACCGTATGCGCTATTCCAAGCAGGAATGGTTCAAGACCCGCCAGGAGATGAACGATGTGTTCTCGGATATTCCCGAAGCGCTTTCCAATACCCTCGAAGTATTGGATAAGGTGGAGATTTACAGCATCGACCATGGTCCTATCATGCCTTTCTTCCCGATTCCGGAGAGTTTCGGTACCGAGGAGCAGTTGCGACAGAAGGTAACAGAAGAAGACCTCTACAAGGAGTTTACCTCTGATGAGAACGGCAAGAACCCGCTGCCACCAGAGGAAGGTCAGAAGGTAATCGACCGATTGGGCGGTTACGATAAGATATACCGTATCAAGTTTGAGGCAGAATATCTGCGCCACCTTGCCTACGAGGGAGCCAAAAAACTTTATGGCGACCCGCTGCCCGAGAATGTAGACGAGCATGTAAACTTCGAGCTCCACGTGATGAAGACCATGGGTTTCCCGGGCTACTTCCTTATCGTGTCAGACTTCATCAGGGCGGCGCGCGAGGAACTCGGCGTGATGGTGGGCCCGGGACGTGGATCTGCGGCTGGTTCGGTGGTGGCTTACTGCTTGGGCATTACCAAGATTGACCCATTGAAGTACGACCTCCTGTTTGAGCGTTTCCTGAACCCAGACCGTGTGAACCTTCCGGATATTGATACCGACTTTGATGATGACGGTCGAGGCAAGGTATTGCGCTGGGTAATGGATAAGTACGGTCATGAGAACTGTGCCCATATCATTACCTACGGTTCCATGGCCACGAAGAACTCCATCAAGGACGTGGCGCGTGTCGAGAAACTGCCGTTGGATAAGGCGAATGCACTCTGCAAGGCTATCCCAGACCGTTTGCCTGACGGTGCCAAGATGAACCTGACCAATGCCATCAAATATACCCCAGAGCTGCGCGAGGCAGAGTTCTCCAACGATCCCCGCGAGAGCAATACCATCAAGTATGCCAAGATGCTCGAGGGAACCATCCGAGGCACGGGTATCCATGCCTGCGGATTCATTATCTGCCGCGACCCTATCAGCAACTGGGTGCCTGTATCTACTGCCGATGACCCTGATTTCCCGGGACTGAAGACGGCGGTAACGCAGTACGACGGCCATGTCATCGAGACCACCGGTCTGATTAAGATGGACTTCCTGGGCTTGAAGACCCTCTCCGAGATGAAGGAGGCTTGCAAGGTTATCAAGCAGACTACAGGCGATGTCGTTGACCTCGATACCATCCCTATCGATGACGAACTGACCTATCAGCTCTATCAGCGCGGTCAGACCATCGGAACCTTCCAGTTCGAGTCGCCGGGTATGCAGAAGTATCTCCGTGAGCTGAAGCCTACGGTATTCGAGGACCTCATCGCCATGAACGCCCTCTACCGTCCGGGACCTATGGATTACATCCCTGACTTCATTGCCCGCAAGAACGGCAAGCAGGAGATTACCTACGATATCCCGTGTATGGAGAAGTATCTGAAGGATACCTACGGCATCACGGTCTATCAGGAGCAGGTGATGCTTCTTTCCCGTCAGCTGGCGAGCTTCACCCGAGGCGAGTCTGATGCGCTGCGTAAGGCGATGGGTAAGAAGAAAAAGGCTATCGTAGATGCGATGAAGCCTAAGTTTATCAAGCAGGGACAGGAGAACGGCCACGACCCGAAGGTGCTGGAGAAGATATGGGGCGACTGGGAGAAGTTTGCTTCCTACGCCTTCAACAAGTCTCATGCCACCTGTTATTCATGGGTAGCCTACCAGACTGCCTATCTCAAGGCGCACTATCCTGCCGAATACATGGCGGCGCTGATGACCCGACGCTTTGCACAGATTACCGAAATCACCAAGCTGATGGAGGAGTGCCAGTCGATGGGCATCAAGACCTTGGGTCCGGATGTGAACGAGAGTTACCGCGTGTTCGGTGTGAACGAGCATGGAGAGATACGTTTCGGTCTTTCAGCCATCAAGGGTATGGGTGCTCCGGCAGCCGATGCCATCGTGGCAGAGCGACTGAAGAACGGACCTTATAAAACCATCTTCGATTTTGCCGAGCGTGTAGATTACTCCAGCGTGAACCGCAAGGCTTTCGAAACCTTGGCGCTGAGTGGCGGTTTCGACAGTTTCGGCATCCGTCGCGAGCAGTTCTTCGGCAAGAACAACAAGGGCGAAACCTTCCTCGATACGCTGGTGCGCTACGGTCAGCTCTTCCAGCAGGAACAGCACGAGGCTGCCAACTCACTCTTTGGCGGTACCGAGGCGATAGAAATAGCTACGCCGCCTATTCCTGATGCAGAGAGCTGGAGCACCATCGAACGTCTGAACCGTGAGCGCGAGCTTGTGGGCATCTATCTTTCTGCCCATCCGCTCGATGAGTACAGCATCATCCTCAATTCCCTCTGCAATACCCATTGTTCTGAACTGGGCGACAAGCAGGAGCTGGCAAAGAAGGAGGATGTGGTGCTGGGCGGCATCATCACGGGTGTGAAGTCGAAGTTTACCAAGACGGGCAAGCCGTGCGGTTTTGTTACGCTCGAAGACTTTGAGGGTTCAGGCGAGCTGGCTCTCTTTGGCGAAGACTGGGGCAAGTGGCGCGGCATCATGGTTGAAGGCAGCACCATCTACATCACCGCCAAGTGCGTTTCCCGTTACGGCAATGCCAACTATCTCGATTTCCAGATAGGCAATGTGGAGTATCTGCAGACGGTCAAGGAGAACCGCATCGACCGCTTTACCATCAATGTGGAGAGCGATGCGATAGATGAAACGATGGTCAGCGACCTGCAGACCATTCTGGAGAATGACGAGGGCAAGGCGCAGCTCTTTTTCCAGATACATGATGTAGACAGCAATACCTATCTGCTGATGCGTGCCCGTGAGCATACGGTGGGTGTGGGCCATGCCCTCATCCAGTATATCGAGCAGCATCCTAAGATGAGCTATCAGATCAATTAGAGATAATTTTAGTTTTAATATATAAAAGTATAGAAAAATGGAAGTAACAATTACAACCGAGAATTTCGAGAGCTACAAGAATGGCGAACTGCCATTGGTAGTAGATTTGTGGGCAACATGGTGCGGTCCTTGCCGCGTGGTTGCTCCTATCGTATCACAGCTTGCTGAGGAGTTTGACGGCAAGGTGGTAGTAGGCAAGTGTGATGTAGAGGAGAACGACGACATCGCTATGGAGTTTGGTGTTCGTAATATCCCTACCATCCTCTTCTTCAAGGGTGGCCAGCTGGTAGACAAGTTTGTTGGCGCAGCCTCTAAGGCAACCCTCACCGAGAAGATCCAGGCCCTCCTGTAATCAGCCCGGATAGGAAATGATAAAAGCATCTGGCTTGAGAAAACATGTTCTCAGCCAGATGCTTTTTTGTTCGGGGCTGTCGGTGACTTACCATTCTACGCTTCTTGTTCCGTCTTCTTCTACGGTGATAGTCACTTTGGTGCAGTCTTCCGGCAGCAGTTCTTCTATCAGTTCCGGCCACTCCAGGAAACAGAGGTTACCGCTGTAGAAATAATCTTCGTAGCCCATATCGTATACCTCATCGAGTTTCTTGATGCGGTAGAAATCGAAGTGGTAGACAGGTGAGCCGTCGCCCGCTGTATATTCGTTTACGAGGGCGAAGGTAGGAGATGTGATGACATCTTCTACGCCCAGTTCTTCGCAAATGGCTTTTACAAATGTTGTCTTTCCGGCTCCCATCTTGCCATAGAAGGCAAAGACCTTGCCGTCGCCCATGTTCTGCAGAAATTCCTTGGCTGCTTCATGGATCGTGTCTAATGAGTCAATTTTTATCTTCATATATGTTTACTATAAACTGTTAACTATCAACTATTAACTATTAACTGACATTACCTTTTTCTCGGTGTCAGCGTGATGAGCGGTATGAGCATTTCCTCCATCGAGATGCCGCCGTGCTGGAAGGTATCCTTGTAGTATTGCACATAATAGTTATAATTATTCGGATAGGCGAAGAAACTGTCGCCTGTGGCAAATACATAAGAGGTACTCAGGTTAGGTGCCGGCAACTGGGCGCGCTGAGGCTCCTTGATGGTGAAAACTTCCTTGCTCTGGTAAGCCAGATTCTTGCCCAGCTTGTAGCGCAGGTTGGTGTTCGTATTGCGGTCGCCTACAATCTTGATTGGTTTCGATGCCCTGATGCTGCCGTGGTCGGTGGTGAGCACTACCTGGTAATCGCTCTGCGAAAGGAGCTTGAAGAGCTCGGAGAGAACCGAATGGCGGAGCCAGCTCTGCGTGATGCTGCGGTAGGCACTCTCGTTGTTGGCAAGCTCGCGCACCATCTTAGATTCGGTACGCGCGTGAGAGAGCATGTCGATGAAGTTAATCACCAGCACGTTCAGGTCGTTGTTCCGGCATTCGTTGTAATGCTCCAGGAAGCGGTCGGCACCCTGCGAATCGTTCACCTTGTGATAACTGAAGGTATAGTGCTTTCTGAATCGCTCTATCTGGGTCTGTATCAGCGGCGCCTCGTTGAGGTTCTTGCCTTCCTCCTCGTCCTCATCTACCCAGAGGTCAGGGAACATTTCGGCTATCTTGTTCGGCATCAGACCGCTGAAGATGGCGTTGCGCGCATATTGCGTGGCGGTAGGAAGGATGCTCATGTAGAGCTGCTCGTCGATGTCGAACAGGTCGCCGATGTCTTCAGCCAGCATGCGCCACTGGTCATAGCGGAAGTTATCTATCACAATCAGGAACACCTTCTTGCCCTCATCGAGCAGCGGGAATATCTTGCGCTTGAAGATGTCGGGACTCATCAGATGGCGGTCTCTGTTGTCGGGACTCACCCAGTCGAGATAGTTCTTGGCTATGTATTTGGCGAAACCCTGGTTAGCCTCTTCCTTCTGCATGCCCAGCATCTCAGCCATCGGACTTGCCGTATCGCTCAGCTTCAGTTCCCAGCTTACCAGTCGCCTGTAAATCTCCATCCAGTCTTCCGCCGTTCTGCATTCCATCATCTGCATGGCTATCTGCTGGTAGTCCTGCTGGTATCCGCTCTGCGTCACCTCCGCCACGATGTCTTTGCGGTGGATGTTCTTCTTGAGCGAGAGCAGAATCTGGTTCGGGTTTACGGGTTTGATCAGATAGTCGGCTATCTTTGAACCGATTGCCTGGTCCATGATGTTTTCTTCTTCGCTCTTGGTACACATCACTACCGGTGTGGCAGGCTGGATGTCCTTGATGCGTAGCAGGGTTTCCAGTCCGCTGAGTCCCGGCATCATCTCATCGAGCAGGATGAGGTCGAAGGTCTGCTGGCGGCAAAGTTCAATGGCATCAGGGCCGTTGCTTACCGTCTGCACCTCGTATCCTTTCTTTTCCAGAAAGATGATGTGTGCCTTGAGAAGTTCTATCTCGTCGTCTATCCAAAGTAATAAACCGTTGCTCATATTTTATATCCTTTTTCTTTTCGGGGTGCTAAAGTACAAAGAAAAATGGAATGAGGAACACGACTTCGTGTTAAAGAGAGTTAATGATGAAGATTCTTTGGTACTTTTTATGAAAACGTTTGTATTACCTTGTGACAAAACCTGAAAACATAGGTTATTTGAAACTTATTTGTATAACTAAACGTAAGCATTATGATCAGACGCAATTACTTGAAAAGTTTGTCTATTTAGCAATAATACGACCGGGAATCCGTTTTTTATGGTAAGGTAATTCATAAAAACGAACAATAAAAAGAAGAAAAACAAGAAACAATGCTCAAGATAGTAATGATTATGCTATGCGGAATAGGTACCGGCTATCTGCTCCGCAACAAGAAAATGAGTTTTATCGGCCGTATCATCACGGCGCTGATATGGGTACTCCTGTTCCTGCTCGGTATCGAGGTAGGTTCTAACCCTCGTATCATCAGCGGTCTTCAGACTCTGGGACTTGAGGCGATAGCCCTGACCTTGGGAGGCAGTCTGGGTAGTGCACTCTTTGCTTGGGCATTGTGGAAGTATGTTACAGCAAAGCAGGCTAAATCGTCGGCTCACGCTGAAACCGGGAAAGGAGGCAAGGCATGAAAGGTAGTTTGATTATCGTAAGTTTCTTTGTTCTGGGTATCATCGTAGGCTTGTGTGATGTGATTCCGGCAGGTCTTCTGGACAGCGACGTGAGCTATTGTGCACTCTGCTGCCTGATGTTCTGCGTAGGTATCAGCATCGGTTGCGATACCTCTGTGCTGAAGAGTTTCAAGAAGGTGAATCCCCGTCTGATGATGCTCCCTGTGATGACCATTTTGGGTACGCTGGCAGGTTGTGCTGCCGTATCTCTCATCTTGAGCCACCGCCAGCTTACCGATTGTCTGGCTATCGGTTCAGGATTCGGATATTACTCTCTTTCGAGTATCTTCATCACCGAATACCGGGGCGCCGAACTGGGTACCATCGCCCTTCTTGCCAACATCTTCCGCGAGATTCTCACCCTGCTGTGTGCTCCGCTGCTGGCAAAATACTTTGGCAAACTGGCACCTATCAGTGTAGGTGGAGCCACGACCATGGATACAACGTTGCCAATCATCACCCGCTATTCGGGCGAGAGTTTCATCATCGTTTCCATCTTTCATGGCTTCTGTGTCGACTTTTCTGTACCCTTCCTGGTTACCTTCTTCTGTTCTTTGTAGAAATAGCTAAAAGCAGTTCTTAAGACCTTAATAAAAAAGCCCCCGATGCGTTATGCACCGAGGGCTTTGCTATGTCGAATCAAAATTTTAAAAACATCTTTTTTTTACTTTTTTACCTTTTACCTTTAAAGAGCAGCCTTGCTGGCTTAACATCCCGCTAGGCTTTTTTACCTTTTTACCCTTTTACCTTTTTACCTTTATAAGGTGCAGCTGGTAACTCCGAGCGTAGTAGCGATGGCTGTAAGGACGGAGATAGCAATCTGCAAAATCGTTTTCCAAGTATTTGCTTTCATAATCTTTATTTTAATGTTGACTTTTTTAATGTTGAATGTTGACTTTTTTAATGTTGAATGTTGAGTGTTGAATGTTGACTTGGTGGGGGGATGCGCTGGCTTCCGTCAGGCGTTAGGGAGAGACGCACCCCCGTTAGGCGCTCCTGCGGGGCGGCCCTCAGGCGAGGGCTTTATTCAAGCCCATCGCCGCTATCCTGAGAGCCTCCGCCGCCTTCTTGGGTTCCGCCACCGGTAGTACCTGAGCCGCCCTGGCTGGTGTCAGAGCCGCCGCCCTGAGTTGTGTCACCGCCGCCTGTGGCGCCCTCCTCGTCGGTGCCGATATAGCCGCCGTACTCCTGAATCTTGCACTTCTTGCGCAGCTCGGCATTGCTCCAACTTTTCGTGTTACGTACAATAAGATGTACGCCCTCTACGCTGGCAGCCGTCACCTTCTCCTTGGTATCCTCCGCCTTGGAGCTCATACCGATGGAGAACAATCCGAGGTCAGAGAGACGCACGCTCTTGCCGTCGAGAATCAGCTCCTGTAGATGGTCGAGTGCATCCATCAGCACACCGTGGATGGTACCTCGTGAGTAAGGCGAGCCATGGTCGGAGATATGCGATACGAATCCCTCGAAGTCCACTTCGCGGTCGGTTACCGAAGTAGCATACCACTTCTTCTTACCTGCGTTTTCACCAGTCTGAGGTGTGCGCTGTACTTTACGATATTTCAATGTTCCTTTCTGTTCCATAATCTTTAGTTTTAATGTTGAATGTTGAATTAATAGTGTTGAATGTTGAATGTTGACTTGGTGGGGTGTATAAGCCCTGAACCACACGCTGTTGTGCGCAAGTTTTGCCCCACACGCCCTGAAAGGGCAGAAGCTCCTAGCCCAGGGCATCGCCCTGGGTTATTATGGGCGCAACCCTGTCGCCCTGTAAGGGCAAAAGCTTTAAAACTTATGATTGTAGCCTTTCTTCGAACGACAGTGCAAAGATACGGCAATTTCCCGATACCACCAAATTTCAGCGTGTGATAAGGCGCGATTTTCAGCACGCTTTCAATCCGAAACCTGTTAACGAAACTAACTCGCTCTAAATTGGACTTTGATTGAAAATCAAGAAGTTGGGCGTTTGCCTATATTATATAGGTAACAATATGGAAACGAGCGGACTTCTGCTCGTTTCTGTATTTTGCAATATGCAAAGAACGCCTCAATTCGGGGACAAAGATACGATATTTTTCTTAATATCCCATAATTTGCAAGAAGAGAAATATAGAAATTAGGACTTTTTTACATGAAATCTCAAACTTGTGAACATAACCCCATCATAAAATGAATAGCAAGTATTCCTGCTGAGTTTATCAAATCAGGGCCATTGTTGTTGATGATGACTCTACCATCAGCTCATATATACCTTTCCGACACAAGCATATAGTGCTTTCATTTGTACCCCGAGTGTGTACAGTTTCAAACCATGATTTACATTTTAACATAAGAAACTGAAGCCGTGACCATTTGTGAATTTTTGCCAAACTAACTCCAGTACATACAACAGATGTAAAAGATTTCTGCAAAATTGACCGAAACCATAAGAAAAAAACACCAAACCAGCAAATTTCTTAAAGATTATATCCGTTTATTAAGATTATTTTTGTATATTTGCAGCATTAGTTTGGTGGTAAAGCCTATTGGCCTGCCACGTGGCAATAGGACTTTACGGAGCAAGCCTATATCACAATTCTTCTCCGTAGTAACAGTCCGTTCTCTCTCTCACTGGTCTCTCCCTGCGCGGCAGAGGCATACGTTTTTATATTTTTCAAACACTCCAAATTGACAGCGCATGAGAAAGTTTACTTCTTTGTTACTGTTAGGCTTCGCTCTCGGCAGTTTCGCGCAAACGCCCGGAGGAGTCAGCGGAAGCGAACTGTGGTTCAAGACTGCGCCTTTGAACTCAGACCTGCAAGGTTATTACCGTTGGCAGGATTTCTCTGGGGATTCCATACGGCTGATGCTATTGGACAGCCGTGGCGTCAAGTCTGAACTTACTCTTCCGAACAGTTCAGTCCATTACTTCAATTTCAATCCGAGTCTCTGGCTCGCAGACGGATTCCGCAGCCTGAGTGCCAGCCTCAAGCACGGCGACCTCTCACAGGCTACCGTCATCGGTGTCTTTGCACCGGAACTGGCAACCATCGGCAAGGATATGGTTGTCTATGCTCTTGACGGTCGCAAGGGCGACGGAGCCATTCTGAGCAAGGACAAAGCCGTAAGGGGTAGAGGTGTTGAACCACTGGACTATGGTTCAGCATCGGGTGAAGACCTGCTTTATCAATCAAGAGATTCTTTGTCCGAGAACGGTTTTAAGGAAAGCGCTCTGCGAGTTGTGTCCTACTTCAAGGTAAGCAATCCTTCAACAACATTGTGGGGAGACAACTCCAATACCACATTATTCATCGGAACCCCTTCCACCTCTGGCAGTTTCGGTACGGATTTCCCGACCTCGCTCTTCGGTAATGCTTCCATCCGGGGATATGCCCCTGAGCTTATTGTTTTCAGCAGGATGCTTACACCCGATGAGCGCAGAAAAGTGGAGAGCTATCTGGCGGTAAAGTATGGCATCACCCTCAAAGGCTCGTATCTTGACAGCGACGGAAACCTGACTTGGGACATGGCAGAGAACCAAGCCTACCACCATAGGGTCACAGCTGTTGGAACAGACATGGCAGGAAGTCTCTCCCAACCGCTTTCCGCAACATCATATGAGGAAAGTCCGGTGTATGCGGCCTTGAAGGAGAACGGAACTTATCATGACGCAAATCCATACAACCCTTCATCCGCTTCCCGTCTGCTTGTCATGGGACGTGAAAACGGCAATCCGATGCCGGACAGAGGCTTCACTTTCTGGGGCGACGATGATGTGGCACTTGCAACATATACCTCACCTACAGATTCCCTGTGGCATGTCATGAAACGTACATGGATGGTCAAGACCAACGTGCCGTCAAAGCCCGACAGTACAGTGGCAAGATGGACTGCGCAAGGACTTGAAGTGTCAAGGAATGGCTTTACTGACAATATCATCCAAGAGAAAGCCGCTTCCGGAGCTTATGCCACGACCCCAGCCCTTGTTGGAGGTGGCGGTGCTTTTGAGTTCACCTGTCCGACAAGTCACCCGACTTTTGACGTTGGCTTCGGAAGCATCGGTGGCAGCACATGCAAGTATGGATTTCGGTTCACCAATGCTGGAGTTGTTTATCCGATCATCAACGGAGCGGTCTCAAATTCATACATCGCCACGGATGTTGACGGAACGGACATCTCTATCCGCAAAGAAGGCAAAAACATCTATCTGCGTGTTGACGGAACAGGAAGTGCGACAAGAACCATATCCCTTTCGGATGCAACTGACACAGACACAAATGTGGGCATTATCCGAACGGAAGGAGCAGAGTCCGCCTTGAACATGGCAGGCTTGAGGACAGGAGGAATAGATGATGTCGGCTATATGGCAGAGTTGAGCTATGACCTCACACCGGGCAGGGAATTCTCGGACTATTGCCGCAAGCGTACCGTCATGCTCATAGACCCAAGCGGTGAAGGTGATTTCGACATCAACAGCAACAGTAACATAAGATGCTCCAAGCCTGATATGACAAGGGGCAAGACCATATTCCGCAATATCCTATGGGATGCAGACGGAAGCGGAAGCGATGTGTTCACATTCGCCTATTATGACGGCATTTCCTATGATGCCACTCCTACGCCGTCAAGTTGCGAGAATGGAGTTCCACGCAATGACGGGTATATCGACATCGGCATCAACATCGGTACACCAGTCTATTCCTATGTGCTCAGCGTTGACACCGTTGCAGGAAAAGTAAAAGGAGAAACCATTGCCAGAGGAACATTCTTCGGTGACACGCATAGAATCACGAATCTTGCCCCCGGCACCTATGCGCTGTCCGTATCACAAGGTGGAGGCAACGAGATTTATGCCACTGGCAACGCACTCTACACCTCATACTCACATGACACCAGGACCTATCTGTCTGGCGACATCTCATGGACGGTGAACGATACAAAATCAAACTACCGTGTGGGATTGGAGCCAAGCCTCACGGACGAGATCACCCAATATGGCTTCGACGTGCGGGGCGACAAGGCGCATATCATAACCGGTGGATATACAAGCCTAACCAAATATGTCACCATCAAGCCGGGCGATGTGCTTAGCGTAACAGTCCGCAATATGCAGGTCACATACAAGTTGAACGGACAGACCGTGCATCATGAATATGTCTGGTCACTTCGTGCATGGCGGTTCTGCATCAAGTACGGAAAGGGCGAGACCCATATCACAGATCTTACCGTAAACGGTACGCCTGTAACCTCATTCACCACAAGGGGCAACGTGCAGATAGAAACACCCAAGAAGTGTACGACAACGATGACCGTCTATGTCGGCAGCGAGTGTGATGCAAGTATGCCTAACGGAACACAGGCAAGGGAGAACCATGTGGGCAGCTCGGACAGACAGGCTGACAACTCCTTCATTTCTGGAGAAAACGAGAATTTCACTGTCAATGGCAACGGTTCTACGACAGGCATCTACGAGGCTAAACTCACACAGGACAAGCCTTCTGCAGCCACATTGATGGTGTTTGACGTATCAGGCAAACTGGTAGTGTCACGCCAAATGACAGGCGAAAGCGTCAAGCAGGCCGACTTCAGGGTTCCCGCATCGGGTGTGTATGTCGTGAAGGCAATCTCCGAGAATGGGGAGCATACAAGGAAAATCTCAGTAAAGTAACTTAAAGGAAGATACGCATGAAGAATTATATACAGAAGGTGGCGTGGGCATTGGTTTTACTGCTTGCCGCCACACTGTCCCTTTCGGCAAAGGACGGGACAGCCGTGAGAAAACTCTTCAAGAAGGGTGTCTCTGACAGTATCTCTGTAGGAGGTAGCAAACTGGTCGTTCTTCAGAAAGACCTCATTCGGAACAGAAGCCTTTCCGTGAACTCTATCGGAGAGGAGAATGTTCCTGAGCTTGACTTTGCCATGACCAATGTCACGGCAGGAGGACATGGCTACCGTTTTCTCCCTCACGGAACCCATTTCACAGGCGAGGGCGCGACTGTCAAGATAAAGTATGACCGCACGAGAATACCAAGCGGCTATACCGAGGACGACATCCGTACCTATTACTACGACCCGGCCGAGAAGCATTGGGTTGCGTTGGAGCGTGTGCGTGTGGACAAGAAGGAAGAGTGTGTCGTTTCAAAGACCACCCACTTCACAGACATGATCAACGGTGTGATACAGGCACCGGAGTCTCCGCAGACCGAAGGCTTTGCCCCGACGATGATGAACGACATCAAGGCGGCAGACCCGACGGCAAAGATAAATGTCATTGCTCCTCCAAGCGCAAACAACCGTGGCTCTGCCAACTTGCAGTATCCGTTCGAGATGCCGCCAGCACGAAACGGCATGCAGCCAAGTCTCGGCTTGCAGTACAGCAGCGAGGGCGGTAGCGGTTGGCTCGGTGAAGGTTGGAACGTCAGCGTGCCAAGCATAACGCTTGACACCCGGTGGGGCGTGCCTCGTTATGACCAGTCAAAAGAGACGGAGACTTATCTCTTGTCCGGTTCAATGCTCTCCACCATGGACGACAACGGACAGATGGGAGTCGCACACCGTGGCGAGAAGATGAACAGAAAGGCTGACCGCCAGTTCTACACCCGCCAAGGCGGTGATTTCAGCCGTATCATCCGCAAGGGTGACAGTCCTGCCAACTATTATTGGGAGGTTACAGACAAGCAGGGTGTCAAGTACATCTATGGTGGTGACGGAGCTGTTGTAAAGGGCAATGTCACCGATGCTTCGGGCAATACCCGTGAGGTGATTGCCGAATGGAAGCTGAAACGTGTCGAGGAACTCCACGGTGACTATATAGAATATGTGTATGACATCGTGGATGAGGATGTGCGTGGCGGCTTGAAGGCCAAGGCTGCATATCTGAAGGAGGTTCACGCAGGTAATGCAGGACAGGAACCGCACACCGTTGTACTCTTTGAAGGCAACAAGATAAAGCAGGTAAAGACCAACAATGCCCGCTATGGATTCCTCGCCTCCTCCAACAAGCTGTTGGAAAAAGTGACCGTGAATTTCCAGGGCGAGACCCTGCGCAGCTATGCCTTTGACTACAAGGAAGGTGCTTTCCATAAGGAAATGCTCACTGGTGTCAGACAGTATGACAACAACGGCAAGGAGGTCTCCTTCCAAAACTTCGACTACTATGATGACGTACAGGCAGACAAGGGCTATGTTCCTTTCAAGGATGATTCCGAAAAATGGAACACCCATGATGATGGACTTGACGCAGGGTTCATCAATCCATTGAAGACTGTCAGCAAGCGTTTCAGCGACAAGCCAACTGCACTTGGCGGAACGACAAGTTCTTCTGTAAGCGGTTCGTTCTATGCAGGTGTGGGTGTCGTGGACGGAAGTCCTTGGAAAGGCAATACCGTAGGTGGCTCATACAGCTATTCAAGCGACACGAGCAAGGGACTTTCCGCATTCGTTGACTTGAACGGTGACGGACTTCCAGACAAGGTGTACAAGTCTGGTGGTTCTGTATATTATCGTCCACAGATTAAGACAGACAACGGAGAAGTCGTATATGGTGAGCCTGTCAAGGTAAAGGGCATCAGTAACTTCTCGACAACCAAAAGTTCTACCAACACTTTCGGTGCGAATGCCGTTGTCGGTTGGAATGTCCTGACTGCCGTTGTCGGAACGGACAAGTCAACCACTAAGACCAAGACCACTCAGTATTTCAGCGACATCAACGGTGACGGACTTGTTGACCTCGTTTCCAATGGAAAGGTATATTTCAACCACTTGGAGTTTGACGGATCAGGCAATGCCGTGCCTACGTTTACATTGAGCAGTGCCGACACGCCAAGCCCAATCATCTATGGTGGCAAGGTTGACACTTCCGTCATGGAGGTCAGTAAGGATGAGCAGGCGGAAGCCATCAAGAACTCACCGATGGAGGATATTGTGCGTGTATGGCAAGCACCAAAGGATGGAACTGTCAGCGTGGCAGGGCAAGTGAGCCTTGTCGCTCCGACTGGTGACTATGATGCTGACGAGTATCAGAAGGCAGACGGCGTAAGAGTTGCTATCCAAAAGGGTGGCAATGAGCTTTGGAACAAGACTATTGCAAAGGGCGACGGCAGTTCTTATGCCGCTGCCGTATCATCTGTTGCCGTCAAGCGTGGTGAAAGGATCTATTTCCGTGTGCAGTCTGGCTCTGAGGAAACAAGCAACGGCTCATTTGATAAGGTGAACTGGTCGCCTACCATTACATACGCTGGCGAGTCAAATATCTTGCCTAACGGGCTTTCTTCAACAGAGTACAAGCCAGAGGATGGTGCCATCTACGATGTGAACACCTCCGCTAATGTGGAGAATGGTTCAAGCGTGGAAGTTCACAGTGCCTTCCACAAGCCTGTAACAACCGACGATGTTGTTCTCAGCATCATTGGAAGCAATGATAAGAAAGACAGTGACGGAAACGACAATCCTAACTATATTGAGAAGACGGTCTTTGCTCGTACATTAAAGGCTTATGAGGCTTTTGGTGGCGATTCTCTCAACATCAGTCTGAAGAATACTGAAAAGCTGACCAACTTCAGCTTTGAGATTTCATCTACCTCAAATGTTGATTGGAAGAATATCGGTTGGCAAGCGTCTGTAACTTATAAGGACTCTGCCAATATCGAACAGACTGTAGCCGTTCCTGCACACTACAAGATATTTGCAAATGCCTTGTCAGAGGGCAAGCCATACTTGACCACTGCGACAGATACAATTATGGTTGTGTCTCCAGTGCTTACCCTTTCGGACAATTCTATCAACGGTCAGATTACTTTGACCGCAAAAACAGAGGATGCGCTTGTTGGCAAGAAGTCTTTCACTATCGAGAATGGCATCTTGAAAGCCGATACTCTGCGATTTGCAACTACTGCAGGAAAGAACATCTGGTTTGAATACAGCTATCCGGCAGCAATCTCTAATGAAACTGTTACTTCAGCCTCTGTTTCCATTCTGAAAGATGCGGCAGGTCTCGTAACAGAGAATGTGCTTGCTGGATTCTATGCAGAGAATGACAATCTTGGCTTCGGTATGCTTTACCGTGGCTGGGGAGGTTTTGTCTATAACTCGGCAGAGGGCAGATATGCAAAGCCTATTGACGAGTCATTGCTGAAATTGCCTGAAAACGAGAACGACAAGGTTGATCCTCTCACAATGGCATTCACTCCATTGGGTACAGACCAGACTTCTATGGACAAGTGGGTCGGTCAGCGACAGGACATCTATCTTACTGCAACCGAGGCAAGTACAGCCCGATTGACAGAACAGGATGTACTTCTTACCAATCCATTGGATAATAATGCTGAAGTGGCAGGACTTGCAGGTGAATATTTGCAGGGTACTGGTGCGGCAGCTGTAAGCCAAGTGGTATCAAGCAAGAGTACCGTTGTGCAAGGTGGTGCACTTGGCATTACCCATAACAATGCAAATGGCAGTTCCAAGACGGAAGTTGCCATGATGGATATGAACGGTGACGGATTCCCTGACATCATTGCTGGTGGTACCATCCAATACACCAACTCACAAGGTGGATTGAGTGGAGAAATCTACAAGGGTATCGGAGCTAATAACTCTGACAATGCTTCTGAGGCGTGGGGATATGGCGGCAATCCAGTAGCTTCCGTATCACAGATTACGAATTTGGCGAAAGGTGTAAAGCAGTCTTTGAGCAATGTACAGACAGAATGGCAAGCTCAATTCTCTATCACTGGCAGTGCACCAAGGAACACAGATGAAGCCGTAGAGTCATTCATTGACATCAATGGCGATGGACTTCCCGACAAGATTCTTTCCGACAAGAAAGTAAGATTAAATTTGGGCTATGCTTTCACAGAGCCTATAGATTGGGAACTTGACCGCATACAGAGTGGTAAGAGTCTTTCATACAATATAGGTGCAGGTGGGGATGTCAGTCAAGGATTTGGTCAAACAGAATACAAAGGCAATCAGATAAACAAGGCTTCAGGAAGTTTCTCTGCAGGCATTGGTATTGTTACCTCTGAAAGCGAAGAGGAATACAACCTTATCGACATCAACTCTGACGGTCTTCCAGATAAGGTCTGGAAGAATGGTGATGGTATCACTGTTGCCCTTAATACAGGCAATGGCTTTGACGAGCCTATCAGTTGGAAGGGTGCAAGTGCGCTTAGTGAATCAGCCTCTACATCAGAGTCTGCAAATGCAGCGTTCACTTTGACCATCAACATTCCTGTCATAAGCATCAAGATTTCAACCAACCCTGGTGCTTCCACCTCACATAGCATCAACCGCCCTACATATTCTTTGCAGGATGTGGACGGTGACGGCTATCTTGACATTGTTGAGTCTGAGAAGGAAAGCGAGTTGAAGGTTACACGCTCTGCCATTGGCAGGACAAACATGTTGAAGTCTGTCACCAATTCCTTGGGCGGAACTTTCACATTGGACTATGCCCACACCACTCCGACCTACGGTCTTCCTGGTGGCAAGTGGGTAATGTCTGCCCTTACCGTTGACGACGGAATCCATGACGATGGTCCAGTCATGACAACCGCCTTTGAGTATAAGGACGGAAAGCGTGACCGCCATGAACGTGAGTTCCTCGGTTTCGGTGAGGTCATCACCAAGAACCTTGACACGGAGAAAGGCAATTCTGTTTACAGACAGGCTGTTGAGAACTACGATGTAGCCAACTACTACACGCAGGGCAATGTTACCGCCACATCCGTAGAGGATGCCAACGGCAACAAGTACACCGAGACAAAGAACCGTTACGACAGCTACTATCTGACTGCCGACGGTGACAAGTACACGTTCGCAAAGCGTGACGTGAACCTTTGGAGTGACCGTGCATCTGCATTCGTACCTCTCCGCTATACGGCAAACTTGCAGTATGAGGGAGCGGCAAACGGTGTGGTTACATCCGAGGCATGGAATGAGTACTACCTCAATGGCTATCATGGTGAATTGAAGTCCTACAAGTACAGCGACAAGGGCAGTCTTGGCGAGGACGGAAACGGCAAGTTCGATTATGCGACCGCCATCAAGTACACGGACAATGCCACCAAGCACATCTTCGGACTTCCTGTTGATGTTACTGTTACAGGCGGTGACGGCTCACTCTATCACCATGTGACGGCGAAGTATAATACCAACTACGCCAACCACATCACGCAGATTACACAGCAGTTGAATGATGGCGAGGCTGTTACGGATTACAAGTACGACTCTTACGGCAACATCATCCAGAAGACTCTCCCTGCCAACGGCAAGGGACAGCGTATGTGGTACAAGTACCGCTATGAGCCTGAGATGAACATGTATGTTGAGCGCATTGACGATGCGTGGGGCTACCGCAGCGAGCAAGGCAATTTTGACTATCGCTATGGCATTGCCAAGGAGCATCGTGACCTCAACAACTTCTACTACGAGACTGATGTTGACGACCTCGGTCGCATCACTGGCGTGCGTGGTCCTAACGAGTTGGCTACAGGCGTGCCTTATGCCATCGCCTTTGAGTATCAGCCTTTGGCTACCTTTGGTGAGAGTGGCATTACCGCTCCTGCTTACGCAGTGACCAAGCACTACGACATCCAGCATCCTAACGATGACTTGGAGACCGTTACTTTCGTTGACGGTTTCGGAAGAGCCGTGCAGGTGAAGAAGGACGGTGTTGTGACAAGTGCATCCAAGGGAAGCTCTGCCAAGGACGAGAACGTGATGATAGTCAGCGGAAGAAACATGTATGATGCTTTCGGACGTGTGGCAAAGGCATTCTATCCTACAACGGAAGGAAATGGATCGAAATCAACGTTCAGCAAGTCATTTGACAATGTATCTCCAACGGTTACTGTTTATGACGTGCTCGACCGTGCTACCTCAGTGACATTGCCGGACAACTCTACGACAACTACGGCATATACTGTTGACAACGGCAGTCATGCACTTGTTACAACCGTAACGGATGCGCTTCATAATGTGCAGGCAACACATACCAACGGCAGTGGCAAGACGGTGAAGACTATTCAGAAGAGCGGTCCTGACGGTGAGATTACCACCTCGTTTGAGTATGACGGCATACAGCGCCTTGTTCGTGTCACCGACACGGAGGGCAATGTAACGACCTCTACTTACGACATGGGCGACCGCCGTACTGAGGTGAACCATCCTGCAAGCGGCATTACAAGTTTCACTTATGATGCTCTCGGCAATGTGCTTACAAAGCAGACTGCCAACCTTGCCAAGGAAGGCAAGTTCATCACCTACGATTATGACTATCAGCGTCTGACGGGTATCAACTATCCTGACCACCCGGAGAACAACGTGAAGTATTACTATGGTGGTCGCAATGCCTCTCAGAACCGTATCGGTAGATTGATGCTCCGTGAGGACGGAACAGGTGCCATTGAATACTTCTATGGCAAGATGGGCGAAGTCACCAAGACTCGTCGCACGATGATTGTGCCTAACCAAGCGATAGCAACCTACGTGACGCAATGGACTTATGACAGCCACAACCGTCTGTTGGAGATGATTTATCCAGACGAGGAGAAGATTACCTATTCTTACAACCTCGGCGGTCAGCTTGAAAAGGTGCATGGATACAAGTCATACGGCTACGACTATGTGAGCAAGATAGGCTATGACAAGTTTGAGCAGCGCACATACTTGAAGTATTGCAACGGTGCTGAGACCTTCTACACTTACGACCCACAGCGTCGCAGATTGCAGAACCTCACGGTGAATAGTGGTGGCAACACCATTATGGACAATGCCTATACTTACGATGCGGTGAGCAATGTGCTCAGCGTAGTAAACGGTGCGTCAGTGCCTCAGAGTGGCAAGGCTGGCGGACAGATGGCGCATAACTATACTTACGATGCCCTCTATCGTCTTGTTAGTGCAACTGGTACATATACAGGTGCAGACAACAAGACCGCAAGCTACACTCTTGCGATGGGTTACGACAACATGCACCGTATCACATCGAAGCGTCAGATTCTCACGCAGAACAATGTGCAGTTTGATGGTACGCTCAACGCTGGTTATGACCTTACTTATACATACGGCACAGACACTGGTAAGAAATTCCAGCTTGCCAACGTTAAGGATGTTAACTACCGCACGGAGGAGATACCTTCAGAAAGCGAGAATGTGAACAACAATCATGCCTATGAGTATGATGCCAACGGTAATCTTGTTTATGTCAATACAAGCCGTACAAAGAAGGATGGCGTGACTGACGAGAAGACCGCAGAGCGTAAACTCAAATGGGATGAGGAGAACCGTCTCCTTGCTTCTGACGACAATGGCTTCGTGACAAACTACTGGTATGATGCTGACGGTGAGCGCACAGTGAAGACTTCTGGCGAGAGCGACCAGGTTTATGTGAACTCAGAGTTTGCAGGAGGTCGCACGAACACTGCCAAGTTCTCACTCTATGTATCTCCTTATCTCGTAGCCAACCAAGGCGGACGTTACACTAAGCACATCTATATCGGTAGTCAGCGAGTCGTTTCCAAGATTGGTGACTTCGACTCTTACGGTTCAGACCCACGCCGCATCCAGTATGCAGGTAGCGAGACTGATGGCTTGTCTGTTGACTATAAGAAAAAATATGCCCAGCAATTGCAGGTTATCAAGGATAATTATGCAACCTTTGCAGTGCCGTACAATGGCGAGGACAACAACGACTATGTCGATGGCAAGGGCTTCTGCTGCAATGACGGCAGCTTGGAGGCTGCGCAGGCACAGGCTTTAGCGAGAGCTGCAAAGAATAACTTCCAAGAGGGCGACGCATACGAGAAGATGCAGTTCTACTACCACCCAGACCACTTGGGTAGCAGTAGTTACATCACTAACCTTGACGGTGAGGTGGTGCAGCATATCGAGTATGTGCCTTTCGGAGAGGTTTTCATAGAGGAACGCAACAACATCTGGAATACGCCTTATCTTTTCAATGCGAAGGAATTCGACGAGGAGACGGGATTGTATTACTATGGGGCGAGGTACTATGATTCAAGGTTGAGTTTGTGGATTAGTACAGACCTTTTAGAGGAAGACAATTATAACGTATCAACATATTGCTACGTTTTTAACAATCCTTTGCGCTTTATAGATCCAACGGGATTAGCAGGTGACGAACCCGATGGATGGTCTATTACTGGGAATTTTATAAAAGGTGTAGGACAAAGTTTGTGGGGAACTGTTGAGGGCGTATGGAATGTTGTAAGACATCCAATAAACACAGTACAAAATTTAGGGAATGCAGTGTCACATCCGCAGAAAACCTATAATTCTGTTAAAAAATCATTACAACAGACATGCAATGAATTTTCATCAGGAAATGGGGATGTCAAAGCCAATATAGCAGGAAAAACTGTTGGGGAAATTGCTCAAGTGTTTGTTGGAGGAACAGCAGTAAAGGCAGTAACAAAAGGAGCCAAAGCTGTTAGTAACACAAAACAACTAAGCAGTATAGGAAAGGTTGTTGAAACAACTGCGAAAAAGACAGGTGGACGATTAGGCACTGCTGCTACAAGACGTCAAATACAAGAAATATCAACTGTTTTGGAAAGCAGAGGATATACTATTGTTGGAGGTGGTGGTAAATTTCCAGAAGAGTATCTTGCTCCTTTATCGGGAAAAGGCACCAAAGGGAGCTCTTTTTTGGATATTTCTGCAGATCATCCTGACTATGGGAGATTGAGAATTAACACTGTTGATGTCTTAAAAGATGGCATAACACCTACAAAAAGAGAATTGCGTAACGCTAATCGTATAAGACAGCAAATTGGTCCTAATGAACACCTTTTGTTGATTCCAAAAACGAAGTAGTCCTATTATCGAATAATTATTGATTATTGACTCCATTATTATGGAGCCAATAATCAATTAACAATAAACATTACAAAAAACATAATTTTTATGAAAAGTAAACAACAAGTATTTTTTTTAACAAAGTCGGATATTATAAAGATGATGTCTGTTGTAGAAGAAAATTTTTCTGTAGAATATATACTAATGGGAAGTTTTGAACATGAAGTTATCAGGAGAGAAACATCCATATCTAATTTTGAAGACTTAGGTTATACAAACTATAGCAATTGGATATCATTGGATAATAGATATATGGTTATACCATTAGATGAAGATGTAAAAAGTAGATCCGTGATGCAGCGAAACGGCTCATATCGTTACATCATAGACTTGTCAACGAATCCTATAGGTGTAGAATTAAGTACAGGAGGTATTTACAAGAAAACTGAAAATGTTTTAATTGCTGGACGTGTCGCCGTTTTTACAGATTTATCAAAAGAATCTATGCTAATTTATAAAGAAATAGTAAAGGCGATGAACAAATGTTTTACAAAAAGAAATAATGTTTTTGTATCAGAAGAGGCATTATTAATGTTGGGAAAAGGATGGCGTTTAACTTGTAATTATAATGCATCGTGTGAAAATGATTTTCGATAAAATGAAAGAGAATGATGTCTAAACACATCAATAAAAATCCGTCTTACAGTGGCAAGAGCAAACAATCAAAGGAATAGGATTAAAAATAAATGAGTAAAAATGTTATTCTGTTAAAATATTTTACAAAAGGTCAATTCTGTTTGATTGTAGTTTTCTGATTTAGGTTGACTACTTTAGATGAATATCTTTAAAGATAGAAAGAAGGGTCGCATCATTACTCCTAAACCCCGTTTGATACGACCCTTTTTACGACACACATACTTCTAATTCTTTTTATTATGTCTTCTTCAGAATATAGCACTTTGACTTTTTACCATTTGGCCCATTACCAAATGAATCCAGTAAAATAACACTTTTATCCTCTCTCACCTTATAGAAAATATTGGCACCGCTCGAAGGATGCACAAGCATCAAGATGTTGCCGTCAAGCACTTGGAAAGTACCACTTAACCTTTCCTGATCGTTCTGCTTTTCTTTGAATGTCTGTGTCAGTAAATAAGTACCATCAGCATTTAACGTGAGTGTTGTTTCAACATCAGGCGGTAATACACCGCAATATGTTCCAGCAACAGAATCCAAGCTGACACTGTTTTCTAAAACTGCCGTATATTCTTCAATTTAATTGAATCAATGCAAACATCGTTTTGTTCTGTACCGCAGAAAATATAAGATGTAACAAATGAGATAGCCAAAACTGCTATAATTGCAATATTCTTTTTCATAGCCATCATAAAAGAAAAAGTGTCCGCAATGTCAAACGAATGGCATCACGGACACGGATGAATAGTTGAGAGTTTAATGAAAGTTAGTATGCTAAAACATTATTGATGCACGGACAAGCCCTTGCGCTATCGAATACGATGCGAATGCCGTTGGTCTTAATCTTGTCGAAGCGAAGGATGCGCTTGTACCCGTTGGTCGTTGTCTATTATTTCTGATTAATTTTCTTTTTAA
>OMBG01000338.1_pt1 | contig 25405 bp, 25 predicted proteins | sample 1674251 | NCBI WGS metagenome assembly OMBG01 (sample SAMEA103958153, study PRJEB25191) | human gut metagenome | reverse complement strand
TTGGTAACAACTTAGTGTAATGGTCGTTGTTTTATCGGCTGCAAAAGTACTATTTTTTATTTAAGTCACAAAACATTGCTCGCTTTTTCTTTGTTTTTTAAGTGTTTATCTCCTAACTTTGCGCCCATGAAATCGATTTTTTACACCATATTGCTTTTTTTGTTTGCTGCGAGTCCACTTTCGGCGCAGCACTACGTAGACAAATTCTTTGCCAATATTCCTCCTCAAGTATTGTCTATTATCGATCAAACATCTCGTCTTGATATGATCGACCTTTATAACAATAATATGCAGGCACAGGCTGAAAATTTGTATGGTGGAATGTCTCGCATTCAAAAAAAATCGGACTATTTTATTGACGTAAAGCTCACAGAGTCAAGCACTTGGCAAATGCGTATTATGCCCTCTGCACACGATACGCTGATTGTGTGTGTACACTCATTAACTGCCAATGGCACCAGTTCTACCTTGCGCTTTTATAAGCAAGATTGGCATCCCGTAAAACATGATTTAGTGATGCCCACGTTTAGCCATTTTTTGACGTCTAAACCTCATTTGTCGGCAGCCCGTATTCAAACTTTAGAGTCGGAATTAAAACTCCTCCCTGTAAAAATTACGTTGGACGAGAAGCAACCACTTGTTATTTTTGAACTCAGCACCGAAGCTTTGACTATTACTGACAAAGCCGATGCTAAATTGATGCTTAAACCCTTAATCTTTGACTTGCTGACCAATAAGTTTGTAGAGAAAGCAGAGAAGAAGGATGTTGTTAATAATCATAATCGTTAGATTGTGAGAAATGCAAACTATCGATTATTCATGGTGGTGAATGACAAACTCGTTTTGTGGTTCGCTGTTATGAGTAGGGTGCTCAAAATCATGCAGAACAAAATTATGAATTTTGAACACCCTATCTAACGGGGTTATCCATTATAACGACACAAAAACAGAGTTGAACCCTATATAGATTATTATTGAATACTTTCTCCTTTAAACTTCTTAACTACCTTTTTGGGAATTGTCCTTGCTCAAATTTTGTATTGCGAGTGATTTGCACTATCTTTGCATAAGATAGGCTGCACCTCAGCAGTGCATTCAAGTAAACTTGATGCACTGCGTTCGGTTTGCACTATCTTTGCATAAGATAGGCTACACCTCAGCATAAAACTCAAGCAAACTTGGTTTTCTGCCTTCAGTTTGCACTATCTTTGCATAAGCTACGTAAAAAATCTAACAAATCAGATATGAAGAAAATTATCCTTTTCCTGATGCTCTTGCTGCCAAGCATGGCCTTTGCACAAAAGGCAAAAGAGGGTAGCGATAAACATTACCTGGCTGGAGCTGTTCCCACAGTGAATGGTATGGTTCAGTTCGATAAGCAGTATTATGCGAAGAACAAGACGAAGGCTGCCATAATGGATTCTCTCAGAAATTTTATCCAAACGCAGCTTATTGATGGTCCCGACCAATTACCGCAAGCACGTATCACTGAAATCACTCCCGATAGTGGCATTATTGCTGCAAGCATCGAAGAGTATATGTACTTTAAGCGTACAAATTGGCAAATCCACCGCGTACATTTTTATTATCAGTTGATTTTTAAGGTAAAGGATGGTGAGTTTACTGCTACTATGCGTAACTTGCACTATCGTTACGACCCTGAAGTTACTGCAGGTGATTTTGATGAAGATCGTCGTGCTGAGAAATGGATTACGGATGATGCTGCATTAACTAAGAATGGTACTAAATTGGCTCGTATCTCAGGCAAATTCCGTACACATACCATCGATCGCAAAAATGAAATTTTCCGCAATGCAGGTAGAGCTGTTGGCGTAAAATTTAGACGTAAGGTCGTTGAAGTAGACGACGAAGACTAAGAATTTATATTCAATAATGCCATGCGGCAATGAATTTAAATTGTGTAGCATCACAATATGCTTCATTTAAATTCATTGTCGCATGTTTTTGCCGTAGTGTCTTCCCGTGTGGGAGCAAAATCACTAAAGATTATGGATTTTCAATTATCCTCCCCTCTCATCAAGTCGCTCATAATATCATCACTCACCATAATGCTTTGTGGGCTGATGCGCAATGTTTCGTTTTCGTGAATAAGTTGTCCTGTTGCGATATATTTTTGAGCCGTATACATCAAGTTGTCATACCATTGTGTGGGGTAGAGCGATTGGATCTTTTTTAATGAAAGTCCTTTGCTTGTACGTAAAGAAACAAAAATTAGTTCGTCAAAGCGTTCAGACTCAGAGAGATGTTCTATTTGATGTGCAGCACAACCATTGCTCGTTACATAAGCTTTTAAATTGGGTGTATTGAATCTGCGGTCTTTTCCGTCGTAAGAATGTGCCCCAGGTCCTACACCTAAATAGGGCGTACCATCCCAATAACCCGAATTATGTTTAGATTCATAGCCAGGCAATGCAAAATTAGAAATTTCGTAGTGCGTAAAACCATGTTGTTTTGCTTGTGTCATGAGCAGCTCATACTCCTTTACACAAACCTCCTCGTCGGCTACCACCAATTCTCCTGCTTGCACCTTTTGTGCCAACAACGTGTGTGCTTCAATGCTCAGCGCGTAGGAAGACAGATGTTTAATAGGCAGAGAAAAAGCCTTTTTTAAATCATTGGCAAAACTGCTGAGTGATTGTTGTGGCAACCCATATATAAGGTCGATACTCACATTGTGTATGCCTGCAGCATTCAGTTGTTTTACAGCCATCTGAGCCTGTTGTGCACTATGCCGGCGGTTCAGCATTTTTAGAATCTTATCGTCGAAACTTTGTACCCCCAAACTCACCCTATTTACTCCCAACTGTGCAAGTTGTGTGGCAAAGTCTAGGGTCACATCGTCGGGATTTGCTTCAAGGGTAATTTCAGCATCGTCATTCACTTCGTAATGCGTTTTGATGCACTGCAAAATTTGTGCTATTTGTGCAATATGAAGTTGTGAGGGCGTACCTCCACCCAAATAGATGGTGCGTATTTGAGTATTGGGCAAGTACGTATTTCTGTACTTTAACTCCTTACACACGTTTTCTACATACAGCGCTTTTGTGTCCTCGTTCATCAACGTAGAATAAAAGTCGCAATAAATGCAACGACTTGCACAAAATGGCACGTGTACGTAAATCATATTTCCTTTATTCATGCGTTTTAGTCTTCGCTTTTCAAGGTGGGGAGATGCAATTTGTAGTGAACAGCCAAAATGCGTGAGAGCATGACAAACGCGCCACAAGTAAGACCAGAAAAAATGTTGTTCATGCCCATTTTAAAGCAAACAAAATATGCTACACCACCAATTACACATGCCAAAGCATAAATTTCTTTGCGGAAGATAAGAGGAACTTCGTTAATAAAAACGTCACGAAAAACACCACCTCCAGCACCTGTCATGGTACCCATAATAATGGCTGTCCAAAAGGGAAATCCTGCAGCAAGGGTTTTTTCGATGCCTGTTACCGCAAAAAGTGCCAAACCAATGGTGTCGAAAAGGAACCAAGTATTCTCTTGTTTAACCAAGAATTTACGAAACATAATTACCCATATCAGGGCAAAGGCTGTACACAATAGATAGAAAGGGTTGGTCATCCAAAAAGGTGGTTGGCTCAACATAAGGTCGCGCATCGTACCACCGCCAATGGCAGTAGTAAGGCCTACCACATAGGCACCAAAAAGGTCGAAGTGCTTGGCAGATGCCAAACGAATACCTGAAATAGCAAATGCTAATGTACCGATGAAATCGAGAATTTGTACAAACATGGATGTAAGGAGGATTGCATTGTTTAGAGAGGGGTAGAGAATGTTTTCTGCTACTTACTGATTTAGTGCATATATTCTTACCCTCAGTTAACCACACTCTTGGGAGAGCCGTTGGCAAAAGCTTTAATATTGTCTGAAATAATTTGGCAAATACGGTCGATGGTTTGTGCTGTCATCCAACCAATATGTGGTGTAACGTATGCGTTGGGTGCAGATAGAATAGGGCAGTCGGGCTGAGGAGGCTCTTGTGTGAGCACATCCGTGCAATAGGCACCCAAATTGCCATTCGTTAAAGCCGTGGCTACATCATATTCGTTAATCAGTCCGCCGCGTGCAGTATTTACCAAAATCAAGTTTTTGTTGGCTTTGTGCAATAATTTCGCATTCACAAAAGCTTTATTATCCGCATTCAGCGGACAGTTCAAACTCACAATGTCGCAAGTGGCAAAAGCCTCTTCTAATTCTATTTTATGCACATCTTGTGGCAACTCACTTTCGGGTTTACTGCTCACAGCAAACAACTTAACTCCTAATGGACGCATCATGTCGGTTAGTGTTTTGCCGATATTTCCGAAACCCACTACTGCAAAACGTTTGCCTTCAAGGTCTAAGCGTGTACGACTCACATAACTAAAGTCCTTGCTTGCACACCAAGTGCCGTTTCTGTTCTCTTGCGTGTAGTACCCCACATGGTCGGCAGCTTCAAGAATCAGTGAAAGTGCCATCTGTGCCACAGCTCTTGTAGAATAATTAGCACAGTTACACACCGTGATGCCAAGTTCGCGTGCAGCCTTCACGTCTACCTTGTCGTAGCCTGTACCAGCCACACACACCAATTTTAGCTTAGGCAACATGGCGAGGGTGTCAGCATTTAGCACTGTTTTATTTACTATTAAAGCCTCAGCCTCATAGCTTCGTTCAATAATTTGTGAGGCGTCAGTGCGTTCGTATATCGTCAGATTGCCACACGCCTCAAGCGTCTTTATATTTTCTGCTGTAGCGTGCAAAGTGTGACCATCTAAAAACACAATATTCATTGCCATTCTTCTTTTTATTTCTTGTATTTTGGGGTTACACATCCCACTAATTGCCAATAGCGACTCCCCGTGGGACGATAATACACCAAAATATCATATTCGTTTTCCGTTTGAAAATAGTTGCCTTCAATGGGCATCGTGCCTCCAACTTGTGGATTGCTTTTATCGGCACACAGATAAAGATAATTGTAATATCCGCACTTCATTAAAATGTTCGCTTCATAACAAGCATCTGCATGATTATAGTGCATCTTATATTGTGGTGCCATCCCCAAGGATGTCCATTGTCCTGAAACATACACCTCCTTACCTTCAGGTAGTTGGGGCGAGTCAAGCACAAAGTGCGTCATCACGTAGTCTGCTTGTGTATCGGCATCGCCAGCTCCTTCATATCGCACCACACTCTGACCGTTTCGGTCTTCGTCATACAGATAGTTGCGACGTGGATAGTCTGTTTGCAGTGTATAATGATAATAAGGGTCGAACCATCTCACGCTTTCACCGTGCATACCAGGGTAGCGTGTAGAGAGAATTTCCATTTTGCGATACTCATTGCCCGCATCAAAAATCAGTCCGCGCGAATGTTCCCACAACAACACATTGCCATTTTGTGCAGTGAAGGGCACATCCTTAGCCATGTTGTCAAAACGACGGTTCTGCATAACGAGTGTTTTAATCTCGCTTTGTGCATCACGCACCACCAAGTTGCTACAGTCCACCTTCAATTCTATTTGTTGGTGTGTACCATTCCAATCTACTTCCGTATTGGTCGTTGCTGAAGGATATATGCCTACTTTTGTGTCAACTACCGCAAAATACGTTTGCAGCACCACCACTTCTTCATCCTCCTCGTTTTCAGTCGATACCGTTAATCGGTAGTTGCCCGAAATCAGCGGACGCATATTGGTGTTTGGGATGCTAAATGCGTAGTGCGTATATTGCACCGTGGTGTTTTCGCTTGGTTCGTAATTTGTTATCACCACTTGGTCGTCTGTAGTGCGCACATAGTCGCTCTCAAAGAGTTCGGTCGTAGGGTTTCCCTCCACGTCACAATGCTCTATTTTGTAAGTGTAGCGTTGATATTCGTGTGTCAAGTCGTCAAAACTCACTTCGAGTTTCTCGTTGCTATTAAGTTTCAACACCGGGAAACGACTTGCGTCACCATCTATCGTCATACGTAGCGTACGCAAGTTTGCCGCCATCTTTGTGGTGCGCCCAGGTTGTCCCATTCCATATATTGAAACAAGAAAAAACAAAATACTAAATAAAAACTTGACCATGTGGTGCTTCTTTTTTAATATAGGGGGGAGGAAATTGCCTCCCCTCTTTCAAGGAAAAAATTGGGTTTTATCCTTTCACTTTTAGCTTAATAATGTAGTCGACCATGCCATCTTCCATATCAGGAAGGATAAACACCGTCTTTTTCTTTTTCTTATCGTAGCTAAAAGAAATGTTTTTACCTGTAAAGAAAGACTTTGCGTTTACTACTTTCATTTGGGCAGGTATAGTCACCGCGATATTCTTCTGTGCAGCATCATTCAGTACGTGCAAATACAGCGTGTCGCCCTTTCGTGTGCTCACAACGCCTTCGCCTACGTTTACACCGCCAGCCTTTGTGCCATAAATAGTCTCAGCGGCGCTACCATTAAGCCATTCGCCCATTTTTTTCAGCCTTGTCAAAGCTGCTTCAGGCAAGTTTCCATCAGGCTGAGGCCCAATGTTTATTAGCAAATTGGCACCCTTCGAGGCAGCACGTATAAGCATACGCAACAATACTTTCGACGACTTGTAGTTTTGGTCCTTCACCTTATATCCCCACATGCCGTTCATGGTCTCACAGGTTTCAAGTGGCAGTTGACTCACACTCTGTCCTGAAAGACCTGCCTTGTTTTCGCCAGGAAGATCACGTTCAAACATTTGCATATCTTCGCCAGGGTAGGGGGTGATATGGTGATTGTTGCCAATAATGCAACCAGGCTGCAAACTGTGAATCATTGCATATTGCTCAGGTAGTTGCCAGTTAAAAGGTTTTTTATCTGCTCCATGGTCCCAATATCCATCAAACCAAATACCGTCCACCTTGCCATATTGTGTCAATAACTCCTTTAGCTGCGCATTCATAAAGTTGTAATACGAAGTCCAATTAGCCTTATTAGGGTCCTTTCCTGTATTTTTACCCGTAAAGCCCATAGGATAGTCATCGCGTGTCCAGTCAATGTGCGAATAATACAAGTGCAGTCCAATGCCCTGTTTGTGGCATTCGTCTGCCAACTGCTTTACGATGTCCTTGCCATAGGGCGTATGCATAATGTTGTAGTCGCTTTGTTGTGTGTTCCACATCGAAAAACCATCATGGTGTCTTGTTGTGAAACAAATATATTTTGCCCCAGCGTCTTTGAAAGCTTTAACCCACTTGTGTGCGTCAAAGTCGTGCGGATAAAAGGCATTTGCAGCCTTTGCATATTCATAACGATCGATACCTGCATCTTGCATATACCATTCGCCTTGACCAAAAAGGCTGTAAATGCCCCAATGTAAAAAAATGCCGAATTTGGCATCTTGAAATTCAGCACGGGCCTTTAAGTTTTCGGCACTCGGTGTGTACGTCTCGTTTTGTGCAAAAAGCGAGTTGCTACTCTGTATTGCCAATAGCAATAACAGGCTAAAAAGGAAAGATTTCTTCATAGATAGTGTATTTTACGAGCAAAAATACATTTTTTTAGTCATACAACATCGTTATCCCTCGAAAAAGTTGTAACTTCGCGTTCACATAAGAATCAGTTGGCTGGCTTGTCGTGTGCATTCGTGGCGATTGTGCTGTTTTTTTACCAAAAACGCACAACCCTCCCATTGCAGTGCAGGAGGAAAGTCCGGGCAACACAGAGCATTCTGCTTCTTAATGGGAAGTCGTCCGCAAGGGTGAACCAGTGTAGAAGAAAATAACCGCCCTACGCCATTAGGTGTTTAGGGTAAGGGTGAGAAGGTAAGGTAAGAGCTTACCAGCCATGTGGTGACATGTGGGCTGTACACGTCAGAAGTTGAAAGTTCATGTATACCAACGTCAGAGGGCTGCTCGTCCGAGATAATTGTATTTTGCTACAACACGTTGGAGGGTAGAACGATAGAGCACGTCGGCGACGGCGGGCGCGGATAAATGACAAGCACTACGCATTATTTTATATAATTGCGTAAGTACAGAACCCGGCTTATAGGCCGACTGATTCTTTTTTTATATATAGACAAAGCATAATTAAATCTTTTCACCAGAATTTTTTCCATGAATCCGTATTCGCCCTTTTTCCTATAGGAGGGCAATTTTATATTTTACATTATACATTATCCCTCTAGCCATGCCTGCCAATAAAAACGCTCTTATTCGTTATAAAACCATCGACAATTGCTTGCGCAATCCTTATCGTCGTTGGACACTCGATGATCTTGTCAACGCCTGTTCTGATGCCCTCTACGATTGCGAAGGCATTACAAAGGGTGTATCTGTTAGAACCGTACAAGCCGACATTCAAATGATGCGCTCCGACAAGTTGGGCTATAATGCGCCCATCGAAGTCTACGACCACAAATATTATCGTTATTCTGATCGCAATTATAGTATTACGGATATGCCCCTTTCACAAAACGACTACGAGGTGATGAAAGAGGCCGTCGACCTTTTGCGCCAACTACAGGACTTCGACCACTTTGCTGAAATGAATGATGTGGTCAGCCGATTGCAAGACAAACTTGCTGTCACGCAAAAACAGCGTCAACCCATTGTGCATTTTGATAGCGTACCCAATCTAAAAGGATTAAAACTGCTCAATCCTCTTTATAACTACATTGCGCGTAAACAAACGCTACGCATCGTTTATCAGTCGTTTTCTGCACGCCAGCCACAGGAGTATCACATTTATCCCTATCTTCTCAAAGAGTTTCGCAACCGTTGGTTCTTATATTGTTCAAAAACGGCAGATATGTTCCTCTATAATTTTGCGCTCGACCGCATTGTCAGCGTCGAACCCATAGACGAACCCTATCGCGAAAATCCACATTTCGACGCATCGCATTTCTTCGACGATTTAATTGGGGTGAGCAAAAATATTGACGCTCATCCCATCCCCATTCGTATTTGGGCAACAAGAGAACAAAGTCAATATATCTTAACCAAACCCATACATAGATCGCAACAACTTATCAGTAGTAACTCTCAAGATGGCAGTTGTATTTTTCAAATTGATGTTGTCGAGAATTTCGAGTTTTATTCCGTCATAATGAGTTATGGTCCTGGTGTAAAAATCCTTTCTCCCCAATCTGTTGTAAAACGCATGAAAGAGCAACTTCGCCAATTTGTTGCAAATTATGAACCCTTAGATGACAGTGAGGGTGAAGGGTAAATACAAAAAGTGACTAATGACCGAGTGACTTTTATCTATGGAGCTAACTTAATGCGTTAGTTATCAACACATTACACATTCTAAAAGGGTCACTTCTTAGGTCGCTTTTTAGGTGTTTGGTCACTTTTACCCAAGTCGCTTTTTTGAAACTATAAAAACCTCGTTTTTGCGACAGTAGAAAATCCGATGACATCCCGATATCATACCGAAGGATCGCCATAGCAAAAATGAAGGGCTGCGTGTCGTTTTGATTACTCCATATTTTATGCTGTAAGTTTACTTTTGCTTGCCTCATAAATATGACAAAGGGTAGGGGGTAGATTTAAAAGCCTTTGAGGCATGCTTTTAGGCATAGACATAGTGCTTTGTGAAAATATTTCTTCTATAATATTTTTATAAACCATAAAAAATCTATACTTTTGCACTAACGAATACTCATCAAACAAATCATTAAGTCTCATGAAAAAGACCATCTTGGTTACTGGTGGTACCGGTTTTATCGGTTCGCACACCACAGTAGAGTTGCAAAATGCAGGCTACGATGTTGTTATCGTAGATAACTTGTCTAACTCAAAAGCAGACGTTGTAGACGGTATCGAAAAGATTACTGGCATTCGTCCCGCTTTCGAAGAAGTAGACTGCTGCGATTTGGCAGCTTTGGAAGGCGTCTTCAAAAAATATCCCGCAATCACTGGTATTATCCACTTTGCAGCTTCAAAGGCTGTAGGCGAAAGCGTACAGTTGCCCTTGAAGTATTATGAAAACAACCTTGTTTCGCTTATCAACTTGCTTAAGCTCATGCCTAAGTATGATGTGAAGGGTATTATCTTCTCTTCTTCATGCACAGTGTATGGTCAGCCCGATCCCGAGAACTTGCCCGTTACTGAGCAAGCTCCTATCAAAAAGGCTGAAAGCCCCTATGGTAACACAAAGCAAATCAACGAGGAAATTATTCAGGACTACGTTCACAGTGGTGCTAAAATTAGCGCGATTATCTTGCGCTATTTCAACCCCATTGGTTCACACCCCTCTGGTATCATCGGTGAAATGCCTAACGGTGTTCCCGCAAACCTCATTCCTTACCTCACTCAAACAGCAATGGGCATCCGTCCCTGCTTGAAGGTATTTGGTGATGACTACGATACTCCCGATGGATCTTGCATCCGCGACTACATCTATGTGCTCGACCTTGCTAAGGCTCACGTAGCTGCTATGGCTCGTATCGTTGAGGATAAGAACACTGACCCCGTAGAAATCTACAATGTAGGTACTGGTAAAGGTGTGAGTGTATTGGAACTCATCAATACTTTCGAGAAGTGCACAGGTGTTAAACTTAACTACGAAATTGCTCCCCGTCGTGAAGGCGATATCGAAAAGGTTTGGGGTAACGTAGACAAGGCTAACAAGGTGCTTGGTTGGAAGGCAGTTCACACACTCGAAGAGGCTTTGACTTCTGCTTGGAATTGGCAACAGAAGCTTCGCGAACGTGGCATTATGTAATTTAGCTAATTGAAATATCTTAAGGGTTAAGAGTTAGGTGGCTGCGCACAAAACAACGTTGCTTACTTAGCACTTAACCCTTAATATTTTGGCTGTAAAACATTTTTGAAAATCTGATTGCAAAACAAAAATTTACTAAGTGAAAGAATAGAAAATCATTGCATAATAGTGATTTGTTTAATCTTTTACTTTAAGTATGGTTTTGTGTGCAGGTTTTTAAAATACAAATAAAGAAAGCGTGGTGTTTTGCTGTGCATACCGTCTATTTTCTTTACATCGTTTTTGCAGTCTCTTGCACAATCCATATCCTTTAACCCTTATTTTCTGATTAAAATTGCAACCCTACTATTTATTAGAAGAAAAACTTCTACGCAGAAATCTGACGTTGATAAAAAGCATTGCCGAAAAAGCTCAGGTAGAGTTTATTTTGGCTTTTAAAGCTTATGCGCTTTGGAAGACTTTTCCAATCTTCCGCGAATACATCCATCATACCACGGCTTCATCACCTTATGAAGCACGTTTGGCGTATGAAGAATTTGGCACAAAGGCTCACACTTATTCGCCAGCCTACGAGGAGGATACTTTCGACACCATTTTGAAATGTTCAAGTCACATCACCTTTAACAGTCTGTCGCAATTCAATAGATTTAAGGGGAATGTATTGGCGCAGGGTGAGGATCGTCCAAGTATGGGATTGCGTATTAATCCTGAGCATAGTGAGATTGAAACTGAGCTTTATAACCCTTGCGCGCCAGGTTCGCGTTTCGGTGTGTTAGCATCGCAACTCCCTGCACAATTACCCGCTGAAATCGAGGGTTTTCATTGCCACTGCCATTGCGAAAGTTCGGCAGAGGCTTTGCAAAATACCTTGGGCTGGATAGAGAAAAAATTCGGTGCTTGGCTTAATCAGGTAAAATGGTTAAACTTGGGCGGTGGACATTTGGTGACTCGTAAGGGGTATAACGTAGATTTACTTGTAAAAATCTTGCAAGATTTTAAAGCAAAACACCCCAACTTACAACTGATTTTAGAACCGGGTTCTGCCTTTGCTTGGCAAACAGGTAGCCTTGTTTCGCAAGTTGTTGATGTTGTTGAAAATAACGGAATTAAGACGGCTATATTAAACGTAAGCTTTACCTGTCATATGCCCGACTGTTTGGAGATGCCATACCACCCTGCAGTGCGTGGGGCAGAAACCATAGAGGATGCTCGCGAACAAGGGTGTGAAACCGATGTTTGTGTTTATCGATTAGGAGGTAATAGCTGTTTGAGTGGCGACTATATGGGCTACTGGCGTTTTGAGAAACCTTTACAAGTGGGCGATGTTATAGTTTTTGAAGATATGATTCACTATACTACCGTGAAAACCAATATGTTTAACGGTATACATCATCCTGATTTGCGTATCGAAAAAATGGATGGTAGTGTAGAAACTTTAAGAACTTATGTCTACGAGGATTATCGTGACCGCATGGACTGATGATTACGCGTATGGAAACAAATAGTGTGTGGGTGCCGAAGGACTTGCCTTGTGCTAAGGCGCTTGGACTGCCATTTTTTGAATTGGCAGAATGGCAAGAATGTAACTGCCAAAGGCGTGTACTGCTACTTAACTTGATGCCTGAAAAGGCAAAGACCGAAGCAGATATAGTGCGTACCTTAGTAGCTACGGGTGAAACCTGTCAGTTGATTCCTATCAAGATTAAGGGGCAAGTTTATAAAACTACTCCCAAAGAGCACATGGATTCTTTTTATATTGATTTTGAGGATATTGAATGTGGTTACTTCGAGCGTTTGATTATAACTGGAGCGCCTCTTGAGCAAATTCCTTTTGAGGAGGTGCGATATTGGCATCAATTACAAAATATCATGCATTGGGCTGATGAACACGTGCGTAGTACGCTGTATATATGTTGGGGTGCCCAGGCAGGACTTTATGAGCATTATGGCGTGGAGAAATATCCGTTGCCTGAAAAAATGTTTGGTGTGTTCTCGCAAAAAGTGTTGAATGCGGATAATCCTTTAATGCACGAACTTACTCCAGCTTTTTTGATGCCTAATTCTCGTCATACAGAAGTGCGATTGGTAGATGTGTTATCCATGGCAGAAAAAGGACTTGTTACGCTTGCTGTGAGCGAAGAGAGCGGGGTGGGCATAATGGCAACTGCAGACTGCAAACGTGTTTTTGTGGTGGGGCATTTGGAATATAATGCACATACGCTTGATGATGAATATCGTCGCGACCTTTCAAAGAAACTCCCAATAAAGCGCCCCTTGCATTACTACGATGAAGACGGCGAAATTTGTTATTCATGGCAAAATGATGCAGTGACGTTTTATCGAAATTGGGTCGCATCCCTAAGTATGTGAAGGTGTGAGTGAATAGGTCCGAGCGTATGCACCTATAGGTAGAAAGCAAAAATAATAAAAAGTTTGATAGAATTTGCTGTTTTAATGAGCTGCAATACCATCATCAATTCATAGTCGTAATGAGGCATTTTACCCTGTTTTATCTCTTAAAACACAGATTAGCAGTGGAATAGCGCGTGTAAAACCCTTTTTTTTGCTTTAAAAACTACCATCTTACTGATATTTTTGTAAATTTGCACCAAAAATATTTTTGCCACAAAACAAAATTGAATATAGCAATGTCAATGGAACATTCAAAAGAACTCATGAATCTTGCTGCCGACAATATTCGTATTTTGGCTGCAAGTATGGTAGAGAACGCTAAGTCTGGACACCCCGGTGGTGCCATGGGTGGTGCTGACTTTATCAATGTCCTCTATTCCGAATTTCTTAACTTTGATCCCGAAGAAGCTACATGGCGCTGCCGTGACCGTTTCTTCCTTGACCCGGGACACATGTCGCCAATGCTGTATTCACAATTGGCACTAATCGGTAACTATACTATTGACGAACTCAAGCAGTTCCGTCAATGGGGTTCTCCAACTCCTGGACACCCTGAAGTTTGCCAAACTCGCGGTATTGAAAATACCAGTGGTCCCCTCGGACAAGGTCATACTTACGCAGTAGGTGCTGCAATTGCTGCAAAGGCTTTGTATGCTCGCACAGGTAATCCTGGGTTTAATAAAGAGAAAATTTACGCATACATCTCAGATGGTGGTGTGCAAGAGGAAATCTCACAGGGCGCAGGTCGTATTGCGGGTCACCTTGGTTTGAATAACCTTATCATGTTCTTCGATGCAAACGAAGTACAGCTCTCAACTGACACTTCTGCCGTTATCTCTGAGGATACAGGTATGAAATATCGTTCTTGGAATTGGAACGTAATTGAAGTGGATGGTAATGACCCTGATCAAATCCGCGAAGCTTTGAAGGCTGCTAACGCTGAAGAGTCTCGTCCTACACTTATTATCGGTCACTGTGTGATGGGTAAGGGCGCTCGTAAGGCTGATGGCACTTCGTATGAACGTAACTGCAAAACTCACGGTGCTCCCCTTGGTGGTGATGCGTATGTGAACACTATAAAGAATTTGGGCGGTGATCCCGAAAATCCTTTCGTGATTCGTGAAGAAGTACAAAAGATGTACGACGAACGTAAGACTGAACTCCGTAAGATTGTGGCAGAACGCCGCGCAGAAGAGAAGGTTTGGGAAGAGGCAAATCCTGAAAAGGCTGCACTCTTGAACGATTGGATGGCAGGTAAACTTCCTAATATTCCTTGGGAAACTATCGAGCAGAAACCTAACTCACCGACACGTAATGGTTCTTCTGTATGCTTGAGCCTCTTGTCTGAGTATGTGCCTAACATGATCGTGTCTTCGGCTGACCTTTGCAACTCTGATAAGACAGACGGCTTCTTGAAGCATACTACTGAAATTACACGTACCAACTTTGCAGGTGGTTTCTTGCAGGCAGGTGTTTCTGAGTTGACTATGGCTTGTGTCTGCATTGGTATGATGCTTCATGGTGGTGTAATTACAGCAATGGGTACGTTCTTCGTATTCTCTGACTATATGAAACCTGCTATTCGTATGGCAGCTTTGATGGAGGTTCCTGTGAAGTTTGTTTGGACACACGATGCTTTCCGCGTAGGTGAAGATGGTCCTACTCACGAACCTGTAGAACAGGAAGCTCAAATCCGTTTGATGGAGAAATTGAAGAATCACAGCGGTCGTGACAGTGTACGTGTGCTTCGTCCTTGCGATGTGCATGCCGTAACAGAGTGCTGGAAGATGGCTATGGAGAATATGGATACTCCTACTGCCTTGATTTTCAGTCGTCAGAATGTGAACGACCTGCCTGCAGGTACAGAATACAAAGAAGGCGTGCTCCGTGGTGCTTATGCTGTAGTAAAAGAAGAGAATCCTGATGTAATTTTGGTTGCTTCGGGTTCAGAAGTAAGCACTTTGGTTGACACTGCTGCCTTGTTGAAAGAAGATGGCATTAAGGCTCGCGTGGTAAGCTGTCCGAGCGAAGGTCTTTTCCGTCGTCAAAGCAAGGAGTATCAAGAAGCATTACTCCCCACAGGTGGTAAGATTTTTGCACTCACTGCAGGTTTGCCTGTAACTTTTGAAGGAATTGCAGGCTCTAACGGTAAGGTGTATGGTCTTGAAAGTTTCGGCTTTAGCGCTCCTTACAAGGTGCTTGACGAAAAGCTTGGCTTTACTCCGCAAAACATTCACAACGAGGTTTTGGCTTACTTGAACAAATAAAATAAATAAGAAGTTCTGATTTTAAAAGTTTGAAAGTTTATGAGTTGTATAGGATAAGCGATGCGAATTTTCTTCACTTATAAACTTTTGAACTTTTAAATTCTTAAATTCTTAAATAAGATATATACAATGATAGGACTTGCAAGTGATCATGCTGGTTACGACTTGAAGCAGTATGTGAAACAATATCTTGAAGAAAAGGGCATTGAATATAAGGATTATGGCACCTATAGCACAGATAGTTGCGATTATCCTGACTTTGCTCACGCCTTGGCAAGAGGTATCGAACAGTGCGAAGTAGAAAAAGGTATTGCCATCTGCGGTAGTGGAGAAGGTATTTCTATGACCTTGAACAAGCATCAGCAAATTCGTGCTGCTTTAGTTTGGATTCCTGAAATTGCACACATGACGCGTTTGCATAACGATGCCAATGTGTTGGTAATGCCAGGTCGTTACATCGACAATGCAACCGCACACGACATTATGGAAGAGTTCTTCAATACAGAATTTGAAGGCGGACGCCATATTCGTAGAATCGAGAAGATTCCCGTGTAAGTAACCCTCCTTGTGAGAAGGTAGGTTCGTAAACTCCCCAAAAAATCGATTTTGAGCAAGGAATGCTGAAAAAAAGTGATACAAAACTTGTTCTGTATCAGTTAGATTTAGTATCTTTGCACTCGCTTTAGTAAAAACGTAAAACAAAATAACACTTAACTAGAATGACAAAATCGGAAATCATCAAAGCTGTTGCCAATAAGACTGGCGTTGATCGTAATTCTGCGTCGAAAGTCGTTGAGGCTTTTACTAACGAAATTAAAATAGCTTTGCTTGAAGGAAATAGTGTGAGCATGCGTGGTTTTGGTACTTTCTACCTCAAGCGTCGTGCCGAAAAGACTGCTCGAAATATGCAGAGCAATACTACTATTATTATTCCCGCACATGATATTGCAGCCTTTAAGCCTGCAAAGGAGTTTGCTGTTACGATTAAGGACAAAAGTTCTGAAGCTTAAAATATAACTAACATAATTAACCATAAAACGTAATAGGTATGCCTAACGGAAAAAAGAAAAAAAGACACAAGATGTCTACTCACAAACGTAAAAAAAGACTGCGCAAGAATCGTCATAAGAGCAAATAAGCTCGACGTCTCTCTATAACGAGTCTTTAAATGCAAAACGAGTAAACGAGCTTTCCTTATGTCCTCAAAAAGGACGTATGTCTCGTTTGCTCGTTCTTTTTTTAAACCCCATATTGTGACCCTAAGACATCTAATGACTATAGGGCACAAAATAAAAAATCATCATGACAAGCGAAGTTATTGTAGATGTAACCAAAAAAGACATTTCCATTGCCTTGCTCGAGGATAAACGCCTTGTGGAGTTTCAAAGAGAGGGTAGGTCGGAACATTTCTCAGTGGGAAACATCTACTTGGCAAAAGTGAAAAAACTGATGCCTGGACTCAATGCTTGCTTCGTGAATGTCGGTTACGAGCGTGATGCCTTCTTACACTATTTGGACTTGGGCACACGTTTTAACTATCAGGAAAAATTCCTACAACTTCTGGGTGACGGACGCAAAAATGTGACGCTCGACAAATTAGGCAAACAAGCCGATTTGGAGAAAGACGGCAGCATACAGAATACGCTGAAGGTGGGACAAGAAATCTTGGTGCAGATAGTAAAAGAACCTATCAATACGAAAGGACCACGACTTACGTCGGAACTCTCGTTTGCAGGTCGATTCCTTGTACTCATTCCATTTAGTGACAAAATTTCCGTTTCATCAAAAATTAAATCGGGAGCCGAACGCACACGCCTTAAACAGCTTATTCAAAGCATTAAACCGAAAGGTTTTGGTGTGATTATACGTACTGTCGCCGAAAATATGCGTGTGGCAGAACTTGATAATGAAATGCAAATTCTGCTCAAACGATGGGAAGACACCGTGGCAAAAGTGAAACAAGCACGCCGCGAACTTGTAAAACTCCCGATGTTGACTTACGAGGAAACAAGTCGAACAGTAGCTTTGCTACGAGACTTGTTTAATCCTTCGTACGAAAATATTTATGTCAACGACGCTTCGGTTTATAACGAAGTGAAAAGCTACGTGGGACTGATTGCTCCACAATGTAAAGATATTGTCAAACTTTATAAGGGTAGTGTGCCTATTTTTGACAATTACTCTGTTACAAAACAGATAAAAACCTCGTTGGGTAGAACGGTGACTTATAAGCATGGAGCTTATCTTATTATCGAACAAACCGAGGCTTTACATGTAGTTGACGTAAATAGTGGTAATCGCTCAAAAAACGCTGAAGGACAAGAAGAGAATGCACTCGATGTAAATTTGGGTGCTGCAGACGAGTTGGCACGACAGCTTAGACTGCGCGATATGGGTGGTATTATTGTGGTGGACTTTATTGATATGAGTACACCCGAAAACCGCCAAAAACTCTATGAGCGCATGGTTGAGAATATGAAAAAAGACCGTGCACGACATAGCATTTTGCCGCTTTCTAAATTTGGATTGATGCAGATTACCCGACAACGTGTACGTCCGGTTATGGATGTTAACGTGGAAGAAACGTGCCCCACATGTGGGGGAACTGGAAAAATTAAACCCAGCATCTTGTTTACAGATTCTCTTGAAACAAAGATTGACACACTCGTAAACAAATTGAATATTAAGCGTTTCCGTCTTTATGTTCACCCGTTTGTAGCAGCTTACATCAACCAAGGTGTTTTCTCTATCAAACGACGTTGGCAGTTGAAGTATGGATTAGGGGTAAAGGTTTATCCCAACCAAAAGTTGGCTTATCTGCAATATGCCTTCTTCGATATGAAGGGAGAGGAAATTATGATGAGACAACAAAACGACATGAAGTAAGCATCTTTTTTAAGATCAAGACTAAAAACCTGGAGCATTTGTGTGTTCCAGGTTTTTTGCATTTCTTTTGATAGAGAAGTATTTTTTGAACCTATAGAATTCAGAACTTTTAACCTGAACGAGGACGTAAATTTTTTTGTTTAACTGTAAAATCTTGTCTTATCTGTTTTTTATTGATGTAAATGAACGTGTAAAATACTTTGATTTGTCCGTTTTTATGCGTATTTTTGCACGAAAATATATTTTTATTTCTCGAATGAAAACTTTGTACAAAATTAAGAAAGGCTTAGACCTTAACCTAAAGGGCGAGGCTGCAGAGAACCTTACGGTTGCAACTCAAAGTTTGGAGTATGCCGTAATGCCTACAGACTTCCCTGGTATCGTGCCTCGCACATTGGTGAAAGAGGGCGACACAGTATTGGCAGGTCAAGCACTGTTTGTGGACAAAGCTACTGAGCGTATTCACTTTGTTTCGCCCGTAAGCGGAACGGTGGTGGGCGTTGAACGTGGCGACCGCAGAAAGCTTTTGCGTTTCCGCGTAAAAGCAAGTGATAAACAAGACTTTAAGGACTTCGGTGCGAAGGACGTAAATGCGCTTAATGGCGATGCTGTGAAGCAGTTGATGCTTGAGAGCGGTCTTTTTGCATTTATGCGCCAACGTCCTTACGACGTGATTGCTAATCCTTCAGACACGCCCAAAGCCATCTTTATCTCTACTTTCAGCAAGATGCCTTTGGCTGCAAACTTTAGTTTTGTTGCTAAGGGATTTGAACAAGACTTTAAACTTGGTGTAAAGGCATTGGCTAAGGTGGCCAAGGTACACTTGGGTATTTGTCCTGAACAAATCAATTCAGAACTCCTTCCTATTGAAGAGGCTGAAGTTAGTGTGTTCGACGGTCCTAACCCTTCAGGCAACGTAGGTGTTCATATTAACCATGTGTCTCCCGTAAACAAGGGCGAAGTGGTTTGGACATTGGGTGCCGAAATGGCTATCGTATTGGGTCGTTTGCTTCGTACAGGTAAAGTTTCGTTGTATCGCCGTGTAGCAGTTGCTGGTTCGTGCGTAAAGACTCCTCAGTATGTGGAGACTTTGATTGGTGCACCTTTGGCAGACTTGCTTAAGGGTCAGTTAGAAACTACCGACCATGTGCGTGTAATCAATGGTAATCCTTTTGTAGGTTACAAATCGGCTACTACCGATTTCTTGGGAGCTTTCAGCACAGAGGTTTGTGCAATTCCCGAGGGTGATGATGTTGACGAAGTATTTGGCTGGATAGCTCCTCGCCTTAACGACTATTCAACCAATCATAGCTACTTCTCGTGGTTGCTTGGTAAGAAGCGTGCTTACAATCTTGACTGCCGTATCAAGGGTGGTGAACGCCACATGATTATGAGTGCAGAATATGAGCGCGTATTCCCCATGGATATCTATCCCAGCTACTTGATTAAGGCTATCATTACTGGCGATATCGACCGTCAGGAAGCACTTGGTATTTACGAGGTGGCACCTGAGGACTTCGCAGTTGCCGAATTTATTGACTCTTCAAAGCTCGAACTTCAGCGTATCGTTCGCGAAGGACTCGATATTTTGAGAAAAGAAAACGCATAAAATAGAATGATTAAGCAAATTTTCGACAAATTACGTCCCAGTTTTGAAGAGGGAGGTAAGCTTAAGGCTTTCCGTTCAGTGTTTGAGGGTATGGAAACTTTCATGCTCGTTCCGAACACAACCTCCAAGGTGGGTGTGAGCGTACACGATGCTATCGACTCTAAGCGCATCATGTCGTTCGTTGTGATTGCATTGCTTCCTGCCTTGTTGTTTGGTATGTACAACATCGGTTACCAAAATGCTTTGGCTGCTGGTAAGTTGGCAGAAACAAGCTTCTGGTCAATGTTTATCTATGGTTTCCTTTTGGTTCTTCCCAAAATCATCGTTTCGTATGTAGTGGGCTTGGGCATTGAATTTGCCGTAGCTCAGTGGAAGCACGAGGAAATTCAAGAAGGTTATTTGGTTACAGGTATGCTCGTACCTTTGATCGTGCCCGTAGGTTGTCCTCTTTGGATGTTAGCTTTGGCAGTAGCCTTCTCAGTAATCTTCTGTAAGGAAATCTTTGGTGGTACAGGTATGAATATCTTTAACCCCGCTTTAGTGGCTCGTGCCTTCCTTTTCTTCTCTTACCCCACAAGCATGAGTGGTGATAAGGTTTGGGTGGCATCGAACGAGGTGCTTGGTTTGGGTTATAACCTGCCTGATGGTATGACTGCTGCTACTCCTCTCGGACAGGCTGCTGCTGGTGTTACTGAGGGTATGGCAAGCTTTAGCGATATGGTTTATGGTTTGATTCCCGGTTCTATCGGCGAAACTTCTGTAATTGCCATTGCTATTGGTGCTGCTATTTTGCTCTTTACGCAGATTGCCTCATGGCGAACAATGGTAAGTGTGTTTGTGGGTGGCGTTGTCATGGCTGTATTGTTCAACATGCTCAATATAGAAGCCAACGCAGTGGCTCAGTTGCCTTGGTACGAACACATTGCTACTGGTGGTTTCTGCTTTGGTGCTGTGTTTATGGCCACCGACCCAGTGACAAGTGCACGTACTGAAAAGGGTAAGTATATTTATGGTTTCCTTATTGGTGCCTTGGCTATCCTTATCCGTGTGCTCAACCCGGGTTACCCCGAAGGTATGATGCTCGCCATCCTCTTTATGAATATGTTCGCACCGCTGATTGACTATTGCTTCGTACAGAGCAACATCAATAAGCGTTTGAACCGAGCAAGTAAGTAACACAATGATGACGTTCTCTGCCATAGCATTACAGAATCTACTCTTTTAAAGAATGAAACAATATGCAGAATGGTAAGAGAAATCAAAAGATTTGAACAATGAATACGAACAAAAATTCATATACAATTGTATATGCTGCGGTAATGGTTGTTATCGTAGCGTTCTTGCTCGCTTTTGTTTCGTCAGCACTCAAACCCACTCAAGACAAGAATGTGGCTCTCGATAAGAAGAAACAAATTCTTGCTGCCTTGAACGTAAGAGGTTTGAAGGATGCACAGTCTATCGAAGCTAAATATAACGAATATGTGGTAGCTGACATGATTGTGAAGGCTGATGGCACTGAAGTTAAAGATGGTAAGAGCAAGGAAAACGACGGTTTCAAAGTTGAAAACAAAGACATCAAGGCAGATAACCTCCCCGTGTATGTTTGCAAGGTAGACGGTGAAACCAAATATGTCGTTCCCATGACCGGTCGCGGTCTTTGGGGTGGTCTTTGGGGCTACATGGCAATGAATGCCGACCTTCAGACTGTCTTTGGTGCTTATTTCTCTCACGAAAGCGAAACAGCTGGTTTGGGAGCTTTGATTGCCGAACAGAAATTCCAAGATGAATTTAAGGGCAAGCACCTTTTTGCCGATTCAACTTCTCAAGAGATTGCATTGACTGTTGTAAAGAACGGAAACATTAAGCCTGGACAAGAAAACGTACAGGTTGACGGTATTACCGGTGCTACATTAACTTCGGTAGGTGTGGCTAACATGGTTCACGATGGTTTGCAGCAGTATGTGAAGTATTTTGCAAGTTTGAAAAAATAAAAAGAAGAGTATCGTGTAGATGGTGCAGCATATCTGAATGCTTCACAATTATAGATTCTATGAAAGGTTTAAAAGAGGAAGAATTTTAAAAGCGTGAGTGTATAGCTTAAAAAGAGATATGCTCTTTATCAACTAACAAACCTATTACTCTTAAACAAAAACTTTAATAAATCCTCTCTACACATACTTAATCATAAATCTCTAAGTTCTTAAAGACATGAGTTTATTTTCAAAAGAAAACAGAGAAGCCTTGATTGGGCCACTCAACTTGAACAACCCTGTTGCTGTTCAAGTGTTGGGCATCTGTTCGGCTTTGGCTGTAACTTCTCAGTTAGAGCCCGCCATCGTGATGGGTCTTTCTGTTACAGTGATTACGGCATTTGCAAATGTTATTATATCATTGATTCGCAAAACCATTCCTAACCGTATTCGTATCATCGTGCAGCTCGTTGTAGTTGCCACCTTGGTAACATTGGTTTCGCAGGTACTCAAGGCTTATGCATACGATGTGAGCGTTCAGCTTTCAGTGTATGTAGGTCTTATCATTACCAACTGCATTTTGATGGGTCGTCTCGAAGCCTTTGCCATGATGAATGGTCCATGGGAATCTTTCCTCGATGGTATAGGTAATGGTCTTGGCTACGCTTGGGTACTTGTAGCCGTAGGCTTTGTTCGCGAACTCTTTGGCAGTGGCACATTGTTTGGCTTGCGTGTTATCCCCGAAAGCATTTATGCTGAGAATGGTGGTTTCTACGTAAACAATGGTATGATGACCATGCCTGCCATGGCACTTATCCTTGTAGGTTGCTTGATTTGGGCACAGCGTGCATACAACGACCGTAAGGAGAACAAGAAGTAAAACACACACAATAGTGTTGCAAGCACTCTTATTTTTATGTGTATGGCATTATTCTTTTCAATGCAGCCATAAAACGAGGCTTGTAACGTGAAACAACAAAAATATGGAACATCTTATAAGTCTGTTCGTCCGCTCTATTTTTGTGGACAATATGATATTTGCGTTCTTCTTGGGTATGTGCTCATATTTGGCAGTATCAAAGAACGTAAAGACAGCTCTTGGCTTGGGTGTGGCAGTAACCTTCGTGTTGCTTATCACCGTTCCGGTAGACTACTTGTTGCAGACCAAAGTGTTAGGTCCCGACTGTATTCTCCCCGGCGTTGACTTGTCATTCCTTTCATTCATCCTCTTCATTGCAGTGATTGCTGGTATTGTGCAGTTGGTTGAAATGGTTGTAGAGCGTTTTTCTCCTTCATTGTATGCAGCATTGGGTATATTCCTTCCCTTGATTGCTGTAAACTGCGCCATCATGGGTGCCAGCCTCTTTATGCAGCAGCGTATTGGTATGGAACCCGGTAGCACACAGTATATTGGCAATGTAGGCGATGCATTGGTTTATGCATTGGGTTCGGGCATTGGTTGGCTGTTGGCTATTGTAGCACTTGCTGCAATTCGCGAGAAAATGGCTTACACCAATGTACCTAAGCCCTTGCAAGGTCTTGGCATCACCTTTATCACAGTAGGTTTGATGGCAATGGCTTTCATGTGCTTCTCAGGTTTGAACATCTAATCACAACAAGAAGAAACAATGGATTTGAATTTAATTTTATCAAGTATCGGAGTATTCTTGGTGATTATACTCCTCTTGGTTGTCATTCTGTTGGTAGCTAAAAAATACCTCTCGCCCAGTGGCAAGGTTAGCATTACTATCAATGGTAAAGACAAAATCGAGGTAGAGCAGGGCGGTAGCCTCTTATCTACTCTCTCTGAAAATGGCATCTACCTTCCTTCTGCCTGTGGTGGTAAGGGTAGTTGCGGTCAGTGCAAGTGCCAAGTTCCTGAGGGCGGTGGCGAAATTCTTGACTCAGAAAAGGGTCAGTTCACACGCAAGCAGATAAAAGACCATTGGCGTTTGGGCTGTCAGTGCAAAGTGAAGGGCGACCTCGAAATTCAGGTTCCCGATAGCGTAATGGGTGTGAAAGAGTACGAATGTACTGTTATCAGCAATAAGAACGTAGCTACCTTTATCAAGGAATTTAAGGTACAGTTGCCTGCTGGTGCACACATGGACTTCCTCCCAGGATCTTATGCTCAGATTAAGATTCCTGCATTCAGCATGGATTATGATAAGGACATCGATAAGAGCCTTATTGGTGATGAGTATTTGCCTGCTTGGGAAAAGTTTGGACTCTTCCCCTTGAAGTGTGTAAACACCGAACCCACAGTACGTGCTTACTCAATGGCAAACTATCCTGCCGAAGGTGATGTATTTATGCTCACCGTGCGTATTGCTACTCCTCCCTTCAAGGCAGATCGCAGTGGTTTTATGGATGTAAATCCGGGTATCGCTTCATCTTACATCTTCACACTCAAACCGGGTGACAAGGTAATCATGAGTGGTCCTTATGGCGACTTCCATCCTCACTTCGACTCAAAGAAGGAAATGATTTGGGTAGGTGGTGGTGCCGGTATGGCTCCCCTCCGTGCACAAATTATGCACATGACTCGTACGTTAAATACAAGAGATCGTGAAATGCACTACTTCTACGGAGCACGTGCTTTGAACGAAGTATTCTACCTTGAAGACTTCCACCAATTAGAAAAGGATTTCCCCAACTTCCACTTCCACTTGGCTCTCGACCGTCCCGATCCAGCTGCCGATGCTGCTGGCGTGAAGTATACAGCAGGTTTCGTACACCAAGTAATGTACAACACTTACCTCAAGGATCATGAGGCTCCTGAGGATATCGAATACTACATGTGTGGTCCTGGTCCCATGTCAAAGGCGGTTGTAGGTATGCTCGATAGTTTGGGCGTAGAACCTGAAAGTATTATGTATGATAACTTCGGTGGTTAATAACAAACCACAGAAAACCTATACTAAACATTAACAAAGTCGCTGATTTTCAGCGACTTTGTTGCGTTATAGGAAATCACTTGTTGTGGTTTGTTATAGGTTTATTGGGAGTAGCTATGTCACCCAGATGTCACCCGAGTATGTCACCCGCGTAGCCTTTAGGTGTGCGATAGGACGTAGAGCGAACAGCCGTTTTTTTTCATAGTCCGAGCCTATCCAAAAAGTCGTATATTTGGGGGCAAAGTAGTGCGAAACGGAGAGTATAGCGAAAGTGACAAGTGACAAGTGACACCAAAAAGTGTTGATAATCAACCACTTAGGTGTCACTTTGTCACTCGAAATTTTTCTTAAATCGTAGTTAACGAATGTAAATGGTATATTGTTAAGGGTTACCCCGTTAGGTAGGGGGCAAAATCCATAATTATTTTCAGCATGGAATTTGAGAATATTCTGATGTTGTAAATAATTGATATTCAACAAGAATAAACGCATAAAATGCCTCAATTCGTGTATTATTTTAATGGATCACCCCGTTAGGGGTGAGATAAGGTAGCCAGGTATGTGAAGGGATTTATTCCACTTCACATGCCTGGTTAACACGGATTACAACATCAAACTACGCACGCCTTTAGGTGTGCGATTGGGCCTAGGCGAACAGCCGTTTT